>JAANMT010000136.1_pt1 | contig 73458 bp, 65 predicted proteins | sample 7279711 | NCBI WGS metagenome assembly JAANMT01 (sample SAMN14094538, study PRJNA606508) | bioreactor metagenome | isolation source: A lab-scale SPAN reactor treating ammonium-rich wastewater day 1 | place: Ireland: Galway | collected 2017-01-16
ATCGCCAACGGCAAGGTCTTGTTAAAGACCGAAGAGGGCCAATCGATCGAGCGGCCCGAAACCGACCTGTGCGCCATGTTCCAGCACGAAATTCGCGCGCCCATCGACGGCAGCGCACTGCCCGACGGGGTCAAGTTCGTGGAGTGGCGCGACCCATTCTTTCTGGTCGTGCACCAGCATCCGCCGTTTTGCCGGTCGCTTCGGTGGATCGCCAACGATTCGCCAGCGGATTTTGGCCCCGGCACAAAATATCGTAATGTGCGGCTAAGCATGCCTTACGCGATCACCTTCGCGTTGTACTTTCATCGCGGCGGGCGGTTGTTCCTGACCGGCTACAACGAACTGTACTTTCGCAACGAGCCGCTGCGAAGCAAGAGCGATCTGCTGTGTTACCCCGCGCTGTTGAATGTCTCCATCATCAAGACCCCCGCGCGGATGCGATCCTGGATCTGCACGCAGCATTTGCATAACACGCCCGACATGGATTGGACTTCGCAGCTTGGCAATCTCATTACCCATTGTTGGGACTTTTCTTTCAATCGCTCGTCAGAACGCCACGAGGGGTTATCGGGCCTGGGGTTTTCCCAAGGAATTCACCCCGACTTGCACCCGGTCGAACGTTGGGAGGAGGCTTCCAAACGCGACGACGCTTTCGCCTTATCGGTCCCTTGGAAACCGGCATTGAAGGCGGGCGAACTGATGGACTGCCTGTTGGACGAGATCGGCAAGCAGAACTACTACGTTCCCGAGGCCGCGCTCGCGAAACCCAAGATGGCCAGCGTTGTGCATCGCTTTCTCAACTTCGCCCAACAGAAACGAGGTTAGAGGCCAGAGGTTGTGAATCTCTCGCAAAGTAAGTCTCGCCTGCCGGGCGAGGCCTTCCTTCGGCCTGCGGTCTTCGTGGTTGTTTGCAGGAAAGTCCCGCCCTGCCGGTGGGGCCTACCAAACATTCACAACCTCTCAGGGTTAGAGGCGGAGCATGTGCGGTCTCGTTCGCGACCAGGCATTCATGATGCCTCGGGCGCGCGAGGCAGAGATCAGAGGTGGGGTGCTCGCTCCCGCTATCCAACACATCTCTAACCTCAGCTCCTAACCTCGAACCTATAACTCCTAATCCCTAACCTCTTCCTCGCCCCTTTCGCAGGAGCCATCGATGTCGAAGATCCCGCTCTATCTCAAGACCTCGGCCGAGATGGCTCGGCCGGAGGATTCAGAGTTTTACCTGCTGACCCGCTCGGGTTTGTTCTTTTGCCGCAACCATCCTTGGTTTCAAAGCGACACGCCCACTCGCAAGCCGCCGTACTGGCTGGCGGAGCATGAGTCGCGATTAGTGCTTAATTATCCCAAGCTGACCAAGACAACGCTGGAGTACGTGGTGGGTTTCTTCCGCCAGGCGTACGACAAGCACGGCTCGGAGTCGATCGTGCTGATGCTTTGGGACCAGGCGAAGCAGCGTTACCGCATTTGCGTGCCCAAGCAGGAGGCGACCGTGTGGGAGAACTCCTACGGCGTACGCTCGGCGATGGATGTGACGTACGAGGTGCCCACGCAACTGCCGCCCAAGCACATCATCGCCATGTCGATCCATTGTCATGGCGATCACGGAGCGTATAGCTCGTGGACCGATGAGGCCGACGAAGTGCATCGCGACGGGATTCACGCCGTGGTGGGCCACATCGACCGCCGCCAGCCTGATTTTCACATGGCGCTGGCGGTGGACGGCCGCCGCTTCGACCTGGCCTTTAGCGACGTGTTTTCCGGCTTTGAAAAGCCCCGCCGCGATATTCCCCAACAGTGGATGGACCAGCTTACCGTCAAGGTCAAACGGCCCATATGGATGAGCGGGTCCAGCAGCCACAAGACCACCAACCAAAGTTACAAGAATTACGGAGGGTATTACGGTGGATACGAAGGTGTGTGACGAATGGGGAGTTGCAAATTGCAAATTGAAAAATGCAAAATGCAAATTGTGCAGGGATGAAGTGTTTGTGAAGTATTCTGTAAGTTTTCAGTTTTAAATTCGCAATTTGCAATTTCCAATCTCTGCGAGGGAGCAAACTATGGCGACCACGGTCAAGAAACCCAAGCCAAAAGGAACTTCCCAACAGCCGGTCAAAGGTAAGGCTCGATCCAAGCCGGCGCGCGGTAAATCTCGGCGAGTGGCGGCGGGCGACGAACTGGCTTGCCAACTGACGCCGGGGGCGCGGGTGAAGTTCATCGGGCTGGGCGGCATCGGCTGCATTGTGCTGGAGTTCCTGGGAAGATACCTGAAAAGCCAGCGGCACATCCCCGGTATCCGGTTGGTGCTGATCGACGGCGACAGTTTCGAGCCAGCCAACGATCAACGCATGGCCTTTCAAACCTTGGGCAATAAGGCCGAAGTCAAGGCCGCCGAGACCCTCAAGGCGCTCTCGCCTTTTGACGGCTCGATCGTGCCGGTAAGCCAGTACGTGAACGCCGCGAACATTCGCGACTTGATCAAGCCTGGGGATCATATAGTCCTTGCGGTGGACAATCACCAGACTCGACGGGTGGTTTCCGAGCATTGCCAGACGCTCAAGGAAGTGGCGTTGTTCAGCGGCGGGAACGAGGGCGTCGATCCACCCCGCGAGCGCGGCGTGTATGGCAACGTGCAAATCTACGTTCGCAAGAATGGCCGCGACGTGACGGCGCCGCTGACGAAGTTCCATCCCGAGATCGCCAACGCCACCGGTGACTTGCCCGGCGGCCCCAACTGCGGAGAGCTGGCGCTCTCGACGCCGCAAATCCTGTTCGCCAACCAGGCGGTGGCCAGCGTCCTGTGCAATGCGTTTTATGCTTACGTCACCGGCAACTTGCATTACCAGGAAGCGAAATTCGACATCCTGGAGAACCGAGTCCTTCCCCAGTTACTGCTGCCAAAAGACCTGGTCGTCCCGCAAATGGCGGCCAGAAAGTAGCAAGTTCGCCTAACGCAAAGGGAGAGCGTTTTCAGAATCGCCGCAACAAGACAAGCTCGGCAGCGGCCGCTTATCGTTTGCGTTTCCTAACAACAACACCTCGCGTCGCGGCGGCAGCCACGATGCGAGGTGTTTTTTTGTTCTTGCCACGCCAGCGAGACTTATGCCGCGTGCAGTTTTCGGGCGTGCTGGGCGCTATCGATCCAGCGGGCCACCTCGGCCAAATCGGGGCGACGGCCGTCCCGCAAGATGCGCTGGCCTTCCACCGAGGCGACAAAGGGTTTGACTAGCTCGTACAGGCGGACCGCGTCGCTGGCCGCCAGGCGGGCGACGGTGGTCACGCCGCAGGCGACAAGGATTTGCGCGTCGCGCCCGCGAAGTTGCGGCGTCGAGCAAACCAACTCGGCTTGCAATTGCCAGTCGCGAATCGTTTGCGCCGTGATGCGGCCGTGACCGATGCGCCGGGCGGCGCTCTCGGGCGAGATCGTCAGCAGGTCGGCCACGGTCTTGACGCCAATGGCGTGCAGCCGTTCGGCGGTGCGCGGCCCAATCGAAGGAGCGTCGATCACCGGGCTGGACAACTCCAGGTAGAACCGGCGGCCCGTGGAAAGCTCAACCTTTCTACTGGCCCCATTGAGTTGCGGCAAGCGCTCGGCGCTGTGCGACTCATCGTACCAGCGCCGGCTCCGATCGCTATGTTGCCGGCGGGACCAGTGCCGCTGCTGCGTCTCGCGCAGCGACTGCGTGGCGCGCCCCGAACCGACCCAACTTGCCAACCGGGCCAACTCCTCGTCGTCGCCCAAGTGGAACAGTCGCCGGCCCTCGTCGGTGGCCAGGCACCGCTCGACCCGCTGGAGCAGTTCTTCGGGGCCTAGCCGCGCTAGCTCTTCGCTCGAAGTCACGCCGCTGGCCACAAGGATGCGGGCGTCATACGTGCGCAAGTGCGGTGTATCGCACATGAGCCGCGCGACCGCCTGCCAGGTGCGAATCGTCTCGGCCGAAACGCCCAGGTGCGACAACCGCTGCTCAAGCGCCAGCGGCGCAAGCGCCAAGAAGTCGGCCACGGTCGCAATGCCCTGAGACGCCAATTCGGCGGCGACGGTCTTGTCGATGTCGGGTGCATAATGCACTCCATCGCCGCGCTGCAGGTAGTGCCGCGGCTGACGCGGCCCGCTCGCGCGGCGCCACTCATCCTCGTCATCGCGAAGCGGCGGCGTCAAGTCATCGTCCAGATACGCCAACGGATCGGGCGCCGCCACGCTCGCCGCAACCAGCGGCAGGCTTACCGGCGCCGCCGACTCGCTGGCCCAGCGAATGGCTTGTTGCTCGTGCAGGCTAGATTCGACCGGCAATTCCAACACCGGCACATCCAGGCGGCGGAACAGACGGGCCACTTGCTCGCGGCAGGTGAACACGAACACCTGGTGGCCGCGGGCTGAGAACTCGCGCAGCAGGAGGGCCGCTTGCTCGGCTTGGGCGGCGTCGAGATTGACGAACGTATCGTCCAAAATCAACGGCAAATGCACGCCCCGCCGCGCATAACCCGCGACCAGCGCCAGGCACAGCGACAGGTGAACGCGGTCGCGGATCGACCGGCCTTGCGTATCCAAGGCAAACGACTCGCCCCGCGCGTCTTCCAGCCACACGATCCGGTCGTTGCGCCAGACGTGGATGAAGTGGAATTGCCCATCCGTCATTCGGCGCAGGTATTCCGAGGCTTCTTGAATCACCGTCGGTTGCGGCGCCGGCGGCTCGGCCGGACGGGCGCGGAGGAGCAGTTCGCTCCGCTCGTACGCGCTCAGACGCTCCAGCCGTTCGTCAAGCTCGCGCTGAAGGGCGGCCAGTTCGCGACGGCGGGCCACCAGCGGCGCTTCCACTTCGGCCAGCGTCGGCAATCGCTCCAGGCGGCGCTGCTCCTCGTGCAGTTCGGCCAGTTCGACTTCGCAGCGACGTAGGCGATCGGCTGTTTCCTGGCGACGAAGCCGGATGGGAGTGATTGCGGCGTTTTGAATTTCCAGCTCCCGCTCGATGCGATCTTTCCGCCGCGCCAGACGCTGAATGTGTGAAGTTACCTCGGCGTGGCAACGGCGAAGCTGGTGCAGTTCGCTGGTGATCTCGTCGCGCCGTTCGCCCAGGTAGTGGCGGTTCAACTCGCGACAAAGTTGGTACACCTCGTCGCGCACGGCGCGGACCAGCGGCGAGCAGCGGCGGTCGGCCTCGCGGCAGTTGCAGTTCTCGCCCGCGGGCGGATCGGCCAGTAGACGAATTTCTCCTTGCAACTGCTCCAGGCGTTGTTCGATGGAGTCGATGTGCTTCTGGGCTTCGCTCCAGACCACTACCGGCGAGTCCGGCCCTTCGGCGGTCCAGCCCATGACCTCGCGGCGCAGCCGCGTGCGGCGGTGCGTCACGTCCTGCTGCACGCGCCGCCACCGCTCCAGTTGCGTCAGGATTGCCTGCAGGCGGCGTTGGAGCGTCAGACCCTCGGTATCTTCGTCTTCATCGGGTCCAGCCAGGGCTACGGTCGAGTGCGCCGCCCGACGTTCTTCCCAAACGGCGATCTCTTCATCCAGGGCCTTCAACTCGCGGCGCAAGCGAACCGCATCGGTCTCGCAGCGCGCCAACTCGTCCTGCACGCGGCGTAGTTCGTCCTCGCGGCGGTAACGTAAATGCACGCGTCCGCGCTCTAACTCGCCGATCTCGCCCTCGACCGCGCGGCGGCGGTCTTTGAGCCGTTCCACCTCGCGACGTTCTTCCTCCAAGCGCCGCAGTCGCTCGGTATCGTCGCCCCGCGGCGGCAGCGGTTCGCGAGGCGTCTCGACGAGGTCAAAACCATGCGCCAGCGCCGTTTGCACCACGGTCTCGGTGGGCGGCGTATCGCGGAAACTGGCGATGAAAAGCAGTCGGAATACCGACTCGTCAACGCCCGAAAGCAACTCGGGCAACACATCGCGGTCTATGGCGGCGCCGTCGGTGGTGTGAAGGCTCAGCCGGCCAGTGCGCGTGCCGTTGTCGTGCCGGCGAATGGTGCAGCGGCCTTGCGGGCCTTCGACCGCCACCGAACCGCCCCAAGGCGAGCTTTGCGCTGGCGCCGCACTTTCCTGAAAGTGCGGAAAGCCATAAAGCATTGCCTGCAAGAACCGCACAACGGTCGTCTTGCCCGAGCCGTTGGCGCCGTAAACCACGTTCAGCCGGTCATCCAGATCGCTCAGACGCAGCTTGGACCACGCCCCATACCGATCAATCGCCAAATCCTTGATTTTCATGTCTCGCTCCTTCCGTGGTGCGGGAAGTCTGGGTCATCCCTAGTGGGAGGGAGACAGACTTTAATTTTTTTCCCGATTTTTCGCCAGTCGAGTTTATGGCGAAATTCGCACGCCTGAACGCGGCGATTTTCGGAAGAAGTGGCCCACTTAGGTCGAGCGCGGCGCGATCCAGCACGAGCCATGCGGCTGCATGCCGACGTGGGGGTAATAACTTGCGGCCCCTGGTGCAGCTAGTAATATGAGCGTGGTGTCCAGGCCAGCCGCCTCGTGCGTGCGACGAAGCAGTTCGCGGCCGATCCCCTGGCGTTGAAACGGCGCAGCAACGGCCAGGTCGGAAAGATAGGTGCAATAGTGGAAGTCGGTGAGAGCGCGTGACACCCCCACCAAGTTGCCGTCCACCCGGGCAGTCACAATTACGTCGGCGTGACGCAACATGCCCGCGATGCGTTGTTCCTCGTCCACGGGGCGTCGCTCGGCCAAGGTGGAGCGGCGCAGCACGTCGATAAATTCGGCCGTGCTTAGGTCTGGTTCAATGCGGTAGGCAACATCCATTCGCAGGTTCTCTCAACCAGTCACGGCGGCGTCCGCCGCCGAAAGCGCCTCAACCGCCGCGCTCCCACACGCCGTACTGGATAATGCAGAACAGGGCGTTGAACAAGTCACGCACTCCGATCTTCTTGCCTTCGGCATAGGTGCGCGGGCGGTACGAGATGGGCACTTCGCACACGCGGCATGCGCGGCGGGCGATTTTGGCCGTCACTTCCGGCTCAAAGCCGAAACGGTCCTGTTGCAGCTCAATACGCTGGATTACGTCGCGCCGGAAGGCTTTGTAGCACGTCTCCATGTCGGTCAGGCGCAGCCCGGTAAAGCAGTTCGATGCCCACGTGAGCAATGCGTTGCCGAGCCGGTGCAGGCGCGACGAGTCGCGTTGCCGGCGACCGCGAAACTCCTCGCTCTCGTGGCGGTCGCTCAAGTAGCGCGATCCATACACCACGTCGGCCCGTCCTTCCACAATCGGCCGCACGACGCGCGTCAGGTCGCGCGGGTCATACTCCAAGTCGGCGTCTTGCACCGTAACGACATCGCCCCGAGCCACCGCAAACCCAGTCCGCAAGGCGGCGCCTTTTCCTTCATTCTGCGGTTTATAAACGATGCGCAGATCATCGTCGTTCTCGTAACCGCGCAAGATGGCCCGCGTCCCATCGGTGCTGAAGTCGTCCACCACGATAATTTCGACCGGCAGCGGCAACGCCCGCAAACTCTGAATGATGTGCGCGATGGTAGCCTGCTCGTTATAAACGGGAACCACCACCGAAAGCAAAAAACCGGCCGGCACGGCAAACTTTGGCGAGACCGTGGCGCGGTCCGGATCGACTAAGGCCGCCCCCAGTTGCTCCAACTCCTCTAGCGAACGCTCGATGCGGTCCTGTTCGGTTCCCTCGGCGGAACGTAAAGCAAGCGACGACGAAGGACGGCCGGAGGCGACGGTCATGGCAAAGTTTCCCGTTGTTCCCAATGTGCAGGCGCACCACAGGCAGCGCGACACGCCAAGTCAACTATAGGTCACGGGGCCGCCCACAGCGCCGCGGCCTACTTTGTGCGCGCCCGGGTTGTTACATTAAACCGCAAACCCTTCCAGCGCACGGACGCAGCTTGCCGCCGTAGAACGGAAACCATTCCGTTCTTTGGGGGCTTTGTCATCTGGCGAAGAAGTGACGGTTTATGAAACACGCGGCCAGCCAATCCCATATCGACATCGGCGACGTTCGCCTGAAGCTCAGCCAGCCGCATGACCCGGCGGGCGAGTGGATCGGGCAGCGGGAAATCCTCAAGCAACTTCTCGCCTGTTGGCTGGTGGTGGACGCCAAAGACCTTCCGCTTACGCCGCGCCTGGTGGGGCTGCCGGGCATCGGCAAGACCGCGCTGGCGGTGGCTGGCGCGCGGGAGCGCAAGCAAGAGCTTTACATCTACCAATGCACGGCCGACACCCGGCCGGAAGACCTGCTGGTGACGCCCGTGCTGGCCGAGAGCGGCAAGATTGCCTATCACGCCTCGCCGTTGGTGACGGCCATGATTCGCGGGGCGGTGTGCGTGCTGGACGAAGGGAACCGGATGAACGAAAAGTCGTGGGCCAGCCTGGCGCCGCTGTTCGATCATCGCCGGTATGTGGAGTCGATCGTGGCCGGAGTGACCATCCCCGCGCATCCGGACTTCCGCTGCGCGGTGACGATGAACCAGGATGACTCGACCTACGAGATCCCCGACTACATCCTGAGCCGCCTCCAGCCGACCCTTCCCGTGGGCTTTCCCAATCGCCGCGATGAATTGGCCATCTTGCAATACCATTTGCCCTTTGCCGAGCCGGAAATGCTGGCCATGACGGTCGATTTCCTCCAGCGCTCGCACGGGTTGAATCTTGATTTTTCCCCGCGCGATGGGATCAACTTGTTGCGGTACGCCATCAAGCGCCTGGCGCAGACCGAAGGCCATCCCGTGCAAAAAGACCAAGCCTGGCGCGAGGGGCTGGAGCGTTGCCTGGGCGAAGACGCCTTAGACTTACAATCGCTGGCGGAGCGTCGCAGCCGCACCTTGGGCGGTGGAGCCGTACCGCTGGGACTGGGCGATTTCTTCTTCTCGCCCGACGACCCGCTCCACCCCGACCGCGACGACGATGACGAAGACGAATATCTGTAACGTGCGCTGCCCATCGAAGCGCGAAGGTTACGGCCAGCGTGCAGGATGAATAGCAGGTCTGGGTGAAAGCGGTCAATAAAACAGGTTTGGCGGGGTGTGGGGCGACTATATTTCTGGCTGTCCTGAAGTACTGCGCGGGCGACGCTTTACGTGCGGCGGAAAAATTTTGTTCGGATTCTTGTCGGGTTGGGCGGCGGTTTGGCGGTGACTCGTATGTGGGGCGAACCAAACCTTTTCCTTACAACGACTCAGGACTACGAATCATGTTGACCCGCACCCTTTTAACGCTTGCCATGGCCGGGTTCGCCCTCACCGGCACGGCCAAGGCCGACACCTACAGCCACATCGACGGCCTGGCCGTCCAGTTGACCCGGAACGCCCGGTTGCTGGAGCGCGAATTCGCGGCCCATTACCGGCACACGTCGCGGTATCGCCACCTGCGCGAGGACGCCCGCCAGATGATTCGTCTGGCCGACCACGTGCACGAAGTGGCCCACCATGAAGGCTCGCTCTCGCACTTGCAAAGCGACCTGCGTCAACTCGACCGGTTGTTCCACCACATCGAGGAACTGGTGGACGAGATCGAGCATGACGCCGCGGGCTTGGGCGACGATCACCACGGACATTTCGGCAACTTTGGCGGCTACCACGGCCGGTACGGCGGCCACATCCACGGCAACACCCGCCACGTGCGCCGCATCTTAAGTGCAATGGAAGACACGCTCCACCACCTGCAAGACGACGTGCGGCAGTTGGCCCGCGCGGCGGAAGCCCATCGCCATCACGACCATCCTGGCCCGGTCATTCGCTTTAGCCGCCCCGGCTTCTCGTTCTGGCTGGGCCAATAAGTACAACGAGCGAGACGGTTCATTCCGGAAGGCCGCGTTGCTTGGAGCAACGCGGTTTTTTTCGTGCGCACTTCGCCCGCGGAACAGGCATTTTGCCTGCCAGAAATAGAGAAGCATGACAGGCAGGGCGCCTGCCCTACGGAAAACCCGCTCGAAAAGCGGTTTCTGGCAAGTTACAATCCATCGGCCGTGACGGATGGTTATCCGTCGCTCCGGAAGTCTCACCCGCAGAGCCGTGGGACGGAGCCTACCCCAAACCGTCTGCAAGATTTCGTCTTGCGCCCCCGCCTCACAAGGATCGCCCCATGTCGATGCTGTTGCCTTCGTTGACGATGTTTGTCGCCTTTGCGGCCGCGGGTGGAGAGGCGGGAACGCTGGCCACCTGGCAAGGCGAGATGACCGCCGAACGGACAGAACATAACGTGGGGCCTAAATCATTGACCCTGACGGTGTTGGTCGCCGATGCCGACGCGGACTCGACCACCTACCTGTGGACGTTGGCCGACAAGGGCCGCGGCGGGTTCCCTTGGACCGGACGCTTCGGCCAGTGGCGCGTGAGCCGAGATGGCCGCACGATCCGCGGCGCCGCGCCCTCGCTCTTGTTCGATCACGGCGAAGGTCTTAGCGAAGCGACCGTCGATCTCCTGTTCGCGCGGCCGGCCGACGAACTGCGCGAAGGCGCGTCATGGCGACAAGGGCAGTTGGAGTTCACGGTGGCCGAGGGCGCCGCGGTCGAAGGCCGCGATGCGTGGCGGGTCGAAGTCCGCGGCGCTTATGGCCCCAAGGGAGAGTTGTGGCTTGATCGGCAAAGCGGCAACCCTCTCGTCGCTACGCAGCGCTTGACGCTGGGACAAGGCAAGCCCTTTGGCGTGCAACTGAAGCTCAAGAACTCCCAACTGGCTTCGGAGGAGCAAGCGGCGAACATTGTGGCGGCCTTTGAAAAATGGACTGCGCTCCGCGACGACCTGAAACTTGAACCCGGCGCGCGGGAAGCGGCGTGGGACGAACCGCAGTTGACCATACTCAAAGAACAACTTCCGCTTGCCGTTGCCGCCGCCAAGGGTACGCCGCTGGCGGCGATTGCGGCCGAAGCCGAAGACGACCTGCGGTTGCAAAGCGGCCGCTCGGGCCGCGTGGCGGCGATGCGCACCAAGCTCCTCGACCGGCCGGCGCCCCACTTTGAGCTACAAGGCATGCGCGGCGAAAAGCTCGCCAGCGGCGATCTGGCCGGCGCGGTGACCGTGCTGCACTTCTGGGAGTATCGCGATGCGCCGCTGGAAGAACCGTATGGACAAGTCGGGTATCTTGACTTCCTCTATCGCAAGCACAAGGAAGCCGGGCTGAAGGTGTTTGGCGTCTCGGTCGATGAGCGTTTTGCCGACCGGAATGCGCGGGGTCAGGCAATTTCCAGCACCCGCAAGCTGCGGGCGTTCATGAACCTGAGCTATCCGGTGTACTTGGACGACGGCGCCATGCTCAAGCGATTCGGCGATCCCCGCGCCGCGGGCGGCAAGCTGCCGCTGTTCGTGATGATCGGCGCCGACGGCAAGGTGCTGCACTACCACGCCGGCTTCCACGAGGTAGACCGCGACCTGGGGTTGAAAGTGCTTGACGAGGCCGCCGCCAAGGCGCTCAAGCCGTAAGTCTTACTCCCGAAACTCCGCCTCGGACTGCCGGCGTGAAACCGCAAGTGATCTCGCTTGCGGTTTCACAACGTCACGCATTCCAACGCGACGTTCCGAGATTGGAAGCAACGAACGGCCCAGCCGAACGCTACGACTGCTTCTTTTGCTCCTCGGGCGGCAAGAGCGCAAAGCGGATACGGAAGGGCTTTCTGCCGTCGCCGACGGTGGGGGAGTAAATGCTTTCGATCTCGGCCCGGAACGCGGCGAGGGTAGCGAAGCCGTCGCGCACCGCGTCTTCCTCGGTCAGGTCGTCCAACGCCACCTGCTCGACCGACTCGATCCGAATGTACCCCGCGCCGGGAATATAGCTCCGCTGCCCGGCCCGCATCATCCGAAACTTCCACAGCCGGATCGTCTGCGTCTTGGTCCCCTGGCGAATCGCTTCGAGGAATTTCTTCTTGAACAGCAACATGCGTCAGGATTCCAAGAGAACAAAACCACGGAGACACGGAGAAGAAAGAAGGTATTGAGCAAATAACATGGCCCAATGAAAACACTGTTGTTACTGAATTTTTCCTCTCTTTTCCTCTCCGTGGTTAGCTCCCTCCTCACGGCGGCAAGAGCACCTTCCCGGGGTTCAGCAGGTTATCAGGGTCAAGAGCCTGCTTAATGGCCCGCATTACGTTCACCGCCTCGCCGTGCTCTTGAACGAGGAATTCGCGTTTACCTAGCCCAATGCCGTGCTCGCCGGTGCAGGTGCCTTCCAGTTCCAGGGCCAACTCTACGATCCGGTGGTTGAACGATTGCGCGGCGGCCAGTTCGCTTTCGCTGTGGGGGTCAATCATCAGAAGCACGTGAAAGTTGCCATCCCCCACATGACCAAAGAGCGGGGCGGGAAACGGCGCGTCACGCAACAGAGCCTTCGTTCTTAAGATGCATTCGGCTAGTCGCGAGATAGGCACGCAAACATCCGTCCCGTAGGCGATTGAGCCGGGCCGCAGCGCGAGCGCCGCGTAGTAGCCGTCGTAGCGAGCTTGCCAGAGCCGGTCGCGGTCGGCCTTTTCGATGGCCCATTGAAACTCGCTGCCGCCCCGGCGGGCGGTGATTTGTTCCACTTTCCTCGCCTGCTCGACCACCGCCGCCAGCGAGCCGTGGAACTCGAAGAACAACGTCGGCGCCGCCGCGAAGGGCAAGTTCGCATAGCGGGCGATGGCGGCCATTTGCACTTCGTCCAAGAGTTCGATGCGCGCCATCGGCACGCCAGCAGCCATAATTTCCATGACTGCGTTGACGGCGGCCTCGATCCCCGCAAAGCGGCACACGGCGGCGCTGGCCGCCTCGGGCAGGAGCGCCAGCCGCAAGGTGGCCTCGGTGATCAAGGCCAGCGTGCCTTCGGACCCGACCAGCAACCGCGTCAGGTCGTAACCGGCCGACGATTTTCGCGCTCGGCCGCCGGTGCGAATCACCCGGCCATCGGCCAGCACCGCGGTCAGGCCCAGCACGTTATCGCGCATGGCGCCGTAGCGCACGGCCGATTGCCCCGAAGCGTTGGTTGCGCACATCCCGCCGAGCGAGGCGTCGGCGCCGGGATCGACCGGAAAGAACAAGCCCGGCGCGTGCTCCTCCAAATGCCGGTTGAGTTGCTTCCGCGTGACGCCGGCTTGGACGGTGGCGTCTCGGTCGCGGGCGCCAACACGCACGATGCGGTTCATCCGTCGGACGTCGATACACAAGCCCCCCTGGGTAGCCACCACCCCGCCTTCAACCGCCGTGCCAGTTCCAAAGGGAATGATCGGCGTGCGGTGCGCGGCGCACACCTGTACGATTCGCGCCACGTCCTCGGTGCTTTCAGGGTACGCCACTGCCTCGGGCGGTTGCGGCCGATGGCGGGAAACGTCATGGCTATGCTCGGCCAACACGTCGGCGTCGGTCGAAAGGCGGTCGCCCAGCAGGTCGTGCAGAACGGGTATCCAGGCGGGGGTCATACGTTCATCCACCGTGGCGAGAAGTCTGGTCATTTCACAAAAATCGCCGTTGTTATACCATGAGGCAAGGGGAAAGCGCGCTGGTGTAAATTCACGAAAACGAGCGTTCCGGGCGAGCGAAAGAGCTGAAGAGCGACAAAGAGTTCTGTGTGTTCCGCCGGGAGGGATAACCCTGTCCCTCCCGCGGCAAGCGAAGGAGTAACGAGGGATGAGTTCCACACGTCGGCCGCCGGGGCCAAAAGGCCATTGGCTGTGGGGGCACGTGGGCGAGTTGCGGGGCGACATGCTGGCCTTCTTCACGCGCTGCGCCCGGGATTACGGCGATGTGGTCTGGCTGCGGTTTGTCGATCGCACGGCGGTGCTGGTGTCGCACCCCGACGCGATCGAGCAGGTGCTAGTTCATGACCATCGCAACTTCACGAAGAACTACGCCCTGCGTTTCCTGCGGCCGGTGCTAGGGCAAGGGCTGCTCTTGAGCGAAGGCGAACTCTGGCGCCGGCAGCGGCAGTTGGCGCAGCCGTCGTTCCACCGCGAGCGGGTCGAGGCGTTCGGTCCGCTGATCGTGGCCGAGGCCCAGCGGCTGCGCGATTCGTGGTCCAAGGGACAAACCATCGACCTGCACGCCGAGATGGTCAAGCTGACGTTGGCCGTGGCCGCCAAGGCGCTTCTAGGCGTCGAACTGGGCGACGACTACGACACCGTCTGCCGGGCGCAACTGGCCATCTTGGAGCATTTCCGCCGCCGGTGCGAAAACACGATCCGCCCGCCACTGTGGGTTCCCACCGAGAACAACCGCCGCTTGCGCGGCGCGGTTCGCGACCTGCGGCGCTTGATCCACCGCATTATTCAGGAGCGGCGCGCCTCGGGACAAGAGCGGGACGACGTCCTCTCCAGGCTGCTGCAAGCCCGCGACCAGGCCGACGGCCAGGGCATGAGCGACCAGCAGTTGCGCGACGAGACCATGACCATGCTCATGGCGGGGCACGAAACCACCGCCAACGCATTGACCTTTACTTGCTGGCTGCTGGCCGAACATCCCGAAGTGGAAGCAAGGCTGCTGCACGAGTTGGATGAGCAACTAGGCGGTCGGCCGCCGACCGTCGCCGACTTGCCGCGGCTGTCGTACTTGGACCAGGTGCTCAAAGAGTCGCTGCGTCTCTACCCGCCGGCCTTTGCGGTGGGGCGCCGCGCGATTCACGATTGCCAGATTGGCGGTTATACGATTCCCGCCAAGACCAACGTGCTGGTTTCGCAATGGGTGGTGCATCACGACGAGCGCTGGTTCGACCGGCCGGGGGACTTCGACCCCGACCGCTGGACGCCGGAACGCGCAGAGCAGTTGCCCAAATACGCGTGGTTCCCCTTTGGCGCCGGTCCTCGCCGTTGCATTGGCAGTTCGCTGGCGATGCTTGAAGCCAGCCTTGCGTTGGCGACAATCCTGCCCACCGTAACGCTGGAACGCCTCGACCCGCGTCCGCTCCAGCCGTGGCCCACCGTCACGCTCCGGCCCACTGGCAACGTCCAGGTCCGCATCGCCCCCCGTGTGCCAGCGCTGGCGAAGTGAAGGCAGGTCACGCGCTTCGCAAGTGACCGGCTTTGTAGCGGCGGCGGGACGCCGCTACGGGCTTGCGTCGATCAATGGCCACTTCCTTCGCTCTTCAAACACGTCGTAGAGCGTGAAGAGGGTTTCGCGGAGATCGCCAGGGCGGGCGGCAAAGCAACGCTCCACGTCCTGCGATGAGATCACATCGGGCCAGCCTTCCAGCAGTTGGGCCGCGATGCGCTGGGCCAGTTCCGCCGTGGGCCGGGTGACGTAAACATCGGGCAGCCCCAGATCGCAATGCGTGGTCGCCAATAGCCCCCATCCACGTTGTCGGCAGAGCCGCGATAGGCGCCACCGGCTCCACCAAGAAAGCTGCTCCCAGCCGTCGATGACCACCTGCGTGCGAGTGTCCCGCGCCAGGCTCGCTGGGCCGGTAATCGGCAGACGACGCTGTCCCTGGCGTAAGGTAAAACTTTTGACGCGCCGCCCGGCTTTTTCCAGACGCGGCAGCAAGGCGGCCAGCAGCGTCGATTTACCGGAGCCGTGGGGTCCGCGAACCTGCCCCCACCACGATTTTTGCTCTAACAGCGAAAGACAGTCGTCGAGGGACTCGCCGGGCCCGAATAGGAACTCCACCGCGCCGGGACGAATGCGACTACTGGAAAAGGGGTTATCCGTGCTGGGCTTGGGAGACATCACTCGACGCCGTCGAATTCGAGTCGTCCTAATCGGGGCGACCGTTGGGGTTTTCCTTCTCCTGGCGGGCGGCCCGCAATGGCGCCAGTTGAAACGGCATCTCGTAGGAAAGTTCTTTGCCCCGCTTCAGGAACAGTCGCACGCGGACGCACCAGCGAATCTTGACGATCTCGCCATCGTAGGTGCTGGGGCTTTTCGGCAGGATTGTTTTGAGCGTGAACTGTTGGCGAAATTCATCCTCGGGGGAGCGCGGCGTGCGGCGCTCGAAGTAGTGAATGCCCAGGTCCACGTCCCCTTTGCCGTCGGTATGCCAGAGCACCGACGCTTCCAGCGCATGGATGTCGTCCGGATCGATGGCGTCGATCTGGTACTGACATTCCAGTTCATCGCCCGGCTGATACATCGGGCGCTGGCGGCGAATGTGGATGCTGATGAGCGGCTCCATGACGATGGCGCGGCTGGCAAAACGCGGCGGAGTCAAGGCTCCGGGGATGAATCGGGATACAGCAGGATCGGAAAGCATCGTTCAAATCGAGGCCAGCCTTCGGCCTCCCCCTCGACGACCAGTTTCCAGCGGATGGCGTTGTGTGATGATTGGAACGAGTGCATCGCGTCGCCGGGCGCCTGGAGCGTCGAACGGTGTTCGTACGGCGCCTCGGGGCGAACCGCCACGTTCTCGTTCCGGAACACGGGTTGCCGGCGCACTTCGCGCCGCTCGGTACGCACGTTCGTGCCTTGATGAAAGATAGCTTCTTCCTCGCAAACCAGCGAGACCTCCAACGACCGGATTGCGTGCCGCCCGCGCTGGAGCAGCCAGATTTCGTACTGCCGGCCGGGTTGGAGCGGCATGTCGGAAATTTCCATGCTGGTCGGTCCGATGCCGGTGGCGACGCGCAATTCTCGCAAGAAATAGTACATTCCCCACGCGCCCAGCACCACGAAGCCAATCACAAACACAGTTAAAAACCACAGCGGCTCGCCCGTGCGGTGACTGTTAATGGCGACAAAAATCAGCGCCACCCCCACCGCATTCCATACTAACCCCAGGATGGTGGCCAGCACCAACCCCCACGCCGGCGCCGAGGACGCCGGCAGACGGTACGCCAATTTCACGCCTGGGCTATTCGTCAGATCAGCGGGACGCGGCACGCCAGGATAGTCCCGGGCCGAAGAGCGCGACTCCCGCAACAATTCGAATTGTGAGGCCTGTTGGCGCAGCGCCGCCCGGCGTTCGGCCGAGGCGCCCACCTCGAGCACGGTCAGAATCACCCCCACGCCGCCAATGACCACCAAGGCCGCCAACACCGCCAACAGCAGCCCGAATGCCCAGCCCGTCAGCGGCGGAAGCACCGTGGGAGGGATTAACTCCCAGACCATCAGCAACCCCAGCCCCGCCGATCCGATCAGCACCAGGGTTCCATAGAAAAACGCCTCGCCCACCCCCGCCGCGACCGGCGAACCGGTGCGTCGGGCGCCGCGTTTCTTTCCGACTAAACGAAAATAGCGCGACAACGAAGGCGCCTCCTCTACGCGATTCCTAAGACTAGATTCCGTCATTGTACCGCGCGTGGGGGCGCAGTATGGTGGCATTTTGCCGAATCGAGCCGATTCCGACCAGCGGGCGTCGCCCCATTCCTCCCAGCACGATTGCCAACGCATGACTGGATCAACGCCCAATTGGGACCGCGGCGATTCGTCGCGTTTGACGGAAGAGTTGCAAGTCGAAAAGTCGAAGGTCGAAGGGGCAAAAGTCGAAAGACAGAAAGCAGAAATCCAATCCCGCACTCCCCATTTGGAGTGCGGCGATTCATCGCCGCATTCTCCTTTTATTTTTTCGGGTGTCGGCCTGGCGAGTTTTTTTCTTCTCTTTGCTTTCGCTCCTGCGGCGTTTGCGGGCGACTGGCCACAAATTCTGGGGCCAAACCGAAACGGAATCGCGGTGGACGAAACGCTCCCGGACAAATTTCCCGAGGGCGGACCACCCACTGCATGGGCATATCGCCTGGGTTCGGGATACGCGGGGCCCGTGGTGGCGGGCAAAACGGTCGTGGTGTTCCACCGCGTGGGAGATGTGGAGCGGTTGGAAGCAATCGGCGCCGCAAAGGGCAAACCGCTCTGGAAGGCTGACTTCCCCGCCACCTACGGAGGCGGCATCGACCCGGACATCGGCCCGCGCGCCGCACCGCTGATTCACGATGGCCGCGTGTATGCATTCGGCGCCGCCGCCGATTTGCACTGTGTGGACCTGGCGACTGGACGCAAACAATGGTCGCGCGCCGCCGGCGCCGATTATGGCGCGCAAGAAGGCTACTTTGGCGCCGGAAGCACGCCGATCGTGGCGGATGGGAAAGTGATTGTTAACGTCGGTGGGCGCCAAGGAGCGGGGATCGTCGCCTTCGCCCTCGACACGGGCAAAACCGTCTGGAAAGCGACCGACGAGGCGGCTAGTTACAGTTCGCCGACGCAGGCGGTGATCGATGGTCGGACGCACGTGATCTTTGTCACGCGACTCAATTGCGTCTCGCTTGATCCCGCGAATGGGCAGGTGCGGTTCCGCTTCCCCTTTGGCGCCCGCGGTCCGACCGTGAACGCCGCCACGCCGCTGGTGTTCGAGAACAACCGGCTGTTTGTCTCCGCCGCGTATGGCGTGGGGGCGCTGTTGGCCGAGATCACGCCGCAAGCCGCCAAGACGCGGTGGGCCAACGACGAGTCAATGTCGAGCCAGTACGCCACCTGCGTTTACCGCCAGGGCCACCTGTACGGCATCGATGGCCGCGAGGACTACCGCAACGGCAAGCTCCGCTGCATCGACGCCGCCACGGGCAAAGTGGCCTGGTCGGATGATGACTTCGGCGTGGGGCACGTGCTCTTGGCGGGCGACAAACTCCTGGCGCTCAAGACCACGGGCGAGCTTGTGATCGCTCCGGCGACGCCAGAGGGCTATAAGCCGTTGGCGACCGCCCAGGTAAACGATACTGGCGTGACCCGCGCCTTGCCGGCCCTATCGAATGGCTGCCTGTACTTCCGCGCCAACGACGACAACGCGGGCGTGCTAAAATGCGTGAGGCTGCGGGACTAGCCCACCAGCGATGATCTGAACCCGTGAGGAAGCGCTATGACCTCGCCCGTGAGCGCTACGATCGACGTGGAAGGCCAGGTGCATTACCTGCGCCAAGGCCCCGCCGACGGACCGGCGATTGTTCTTCTGCATGGGGCGAGCTTTACTTCCAAAACGTGGCGTGAAATCGGGACCCTGGACGCTTTGGAACAAGCCGGTTGGCGCACCTATGCTGTCGATCTGCCAAGCTACGGCGGTTCGGAGTCCAGCGCGGCCGATGCGGACGAGTGGCTGCGGAAGCTGCTTGACGCTTTGAAACTCGAACGGCCCGTGCTGGTCTCGCCTTCGATGAGCGGGCGCTACGCGCTGCCATTGGCCGTCAGCGATTCCCGCCGCCTCGCCGCGTTCGTGGCCGTGGCGCCGGTGGCGATTTCACAATACCGCCAAAAGCTGCCGCGGATCGAAATTCCCGTGCTGGCCGTGTGGGGCGAACGCGACCGCACCATCCCATTGGAGCAAGCCGACTGGCTGGTCAGCGCGGTTCGCCAAGGACGCAAAGTAATCATCCCCGGCGGCAGTCACGCGCCGTACATGAGCGATCCAGCCGCATTCCACCAGGCGCTGGTGGAGTTCCTGAATGAGTTGGGCTGAGAACGTCGCTTGCCTCATGTCCCGCAAATTGGGCGATGCGCTCTTTCGCCCGGCGCGGCGACGAGCTGGTTAAACCAGCAGGTGCAACAGCCAACTGGCCAGCCCCAGGGCCAGAAAGAAGCCGGAAGCGTCGGTGACGGTGGTCAGAATGGGCGCCGAGGCCAAGGCGGGGTCAAACCCCAGCCACTTGAGCATCAGCGGGATCGTGCCTCCCAGGCAGACCGCCGTCAAGACGCTGAGCGCCTGGGCGCAGCCAACCACCAACCCCAGGTACGGGTTCGCTTTCCAGAGGAAGGCGGCGAGAAACAGGATGAACCCGAGAATCAAGCCGTTAACCACGCCAACCGCGGCCTCTTTCACAGCCACCCAGCGTAACTCCTCGGGCTTGACCAGCCCTAGCGTCAGTTCGCGCATGGTGACGGCAATTGCCTGATTGCCCGCGTTGCCGCTCATTCCGGAGATGACTGGCAGAAAGACCGCCAGGGCAATCACCTCCTCCAGCGTGTCTTCAAACAGCGCAACCACGCTGGCCGCCACAAAGTTGAGCAACAAGGTAACCCCGAGCCACGCTAACCGCCCAAAGACGCGCGCCCTTAGCGGCATCGTGCGGAACTCCTCGCCCGCCACAATTCCGCTGAACCGCAGGAAGACTTGTTCCGCCCGCTCCACGGCGGCGTCCTCCACATCGCCACGGGTAACCACGCCGAGCAAGCGATTGTCCTCGTCCACGACGGGCGCCGCCAGGAAATCGTAATGCTCAAAAAAGCCTTTCAGATCATCCAGCCCCGCGTTGGCGCGCACCGTGGCGGGTTGGAGAAGCAGCGCGGCTTGCAGAGGCGCCTCGTCGGGTAAGAACATTAGATCGCGCAGTCTCGCTACCCCCAGCAGTTCTCCGGTTGGCGCCACCACGTACACGTATTGGACGTGAAACTGGGCGTACTGTTCGGCGTGGGTCCGCAAGTCGTGGACGACTTCCGCCGCACGCGCCGCATGCGGGTACGCCAAATATTCGGTGACCATCAGGCCGCCCGCCGTATCGGAGGGATAGTGGCGCAGACGGTTCACGTCGGCGGCTTCGTCCGGCGCCATGTAGGACAGCACGGCTTCGGCCTGGTGCGGTTCGAGGTGCGTTAGCACATCGGTTTGTTCGTCGCTGGGGAGGCAATCCAGAATGGGCGCCGCGACGGCCGGCGCCAGGTTCTCCACCGTGGCGGCCGAAAGCGCCAGAGGCATCTCGTGCAACAGGTGGGCCGCGTCGTCGGGCGTCAAAACGGCGAGAACCTGGGCCTGCTCGTCCACCGTCAACCGCGAGAAAGCATGTAGGGCCTCGCTGGACGACAACCCGCCCAGAAATTCCTGAAGCTTTTCCGACTGCGCCTTGGCGGCCAGCGCCCGTAGTTGTTCCGTTTGCGACGGGACATTCATAATTCACATTATGCAAAAACACGAAAAGGGCCTGTGGCGATGGTACTCTAAAATTTGCTTGGAAGGCGACAACCATCGATTCTTGCCGTGCAGGCGGCTAGAGTAATGGCGGCTTAAAAAATTGGAGTCCGCCGGTTTGAGCTTGAGACGGTCCCTTCGCATCGCGAAACATTGAAAGCGGGCCGGTCCTTGTCGCCAAGGAGTTGTCGCATGCGATGTTTCCCCAGAATGAAGCTCCTCGTCGCCTATCTGTTTGCATCGGCCTTGTTCGCGGACGAGCAACCGGCGGCGCCAGCGAATCCGGCGGCGCCGTTCCCCTATGTCTGGGCCAAGGCGTTCCACATCCTTCCCGAAACCACCACCGAGGAGTCCGGTTACTTCTCGCTTTGCGAAGGACACAACGGCAAAATTTATATCGGCTCGGCCGCCTACGGGCGCAACGCATACCTGGTCGAGTTCGATCCGGCGACCGAGAAGATGCGGATCGTGCTGGATACGCATAAAGTGGTCGGCCTGCCGCTGACCCCTACGGGTTACGCGGCGCAAGCCAAGCTCCACACGCGCAACTTTGTGGGGTCTTCTGGCAAAATCTACGTCGGCTCCAAGCAGGGTTACCCTTCTGCGGCCGAGCGGGCGGCGCTCCAACGCGGCGAAAAGATCCCGGTCTATCGAGGCGGCTACGTGATGGTCTACGATCCCGCGACCGACACGACCGAGAACCTCGGCATGCCTATGTCGCTCGACGAGCAGCAAGTGGCCGCCGGAAAAACGGAAGGCCAGGGGGTGATTGACGTGGCCGCCGATGAATCTCGCGGCCTGATTTACGTCATCACTTGCGAAGAGCAACACTGGATGCTCTACGACGTGAAGACCAAGAAGTATCGCGAGCTAGGCCCAATTCTGCGCGACCAGCCCAACACCCTGATCGACTCTCAAGGCCGCGGCACGGCGATTACCGCCGACTTCCAAGTCGCCCGCTTCAACCCGGCTACGGACCAGGTGACCGTCGATCCGCTGTTGGTCGCGGGCAAGCCTTTCGCCGATTACTTGGGCGCCAAGCGCGTGCATCCCGATTGGCGCCTTGCGCCCGACGGCCGGACTGCGTACCTGCAATTGCTTGACGACTTGCGCATGTTCCGCGTGGATCTCTCGTCCGCCGCCGGGCAACCGGTCATCGCTACGGACCTGGGCGAGCGCATCCAGGGCGAGCATCCCGACTCGCGCGGGTCGATCAGCCTGGGGCCCGATGGCCGTGTCTACTCGGCCGTGCGCATCGACAACAAGACCGGTTTTGGAACGGGCTACTTGCACCACCTGGTGCGTCACGATCCGGCCACCGGCGCCATGGACGACCTGGGCGTGGTGGCGGTCAAGAATCCCGATTTCTTCAACTTTGCCGCGGGGCGGACCAAGAACCCCGACGGCACGGAGCGCCCCATTCACGGCTACCACACGCTTCCCGACGGAACGCTCACTCCGCTGCACGTGATTATGGCGCTGATCGTCACGCGGGAGGGAACGCTCTACGCCACCACCATTTACCCGTTCACCCTGCTGAAGATCGAGACAGTCAAAGCCGTCCGGTAATGAATACTGCGGCCAACTCTACGGACCTGCGTCACAATCGCCGCAGTCTTGATCTACTCGCCTCGTGACGACGCTCTGCGTCGTCACGCAGTTCGGCGACGCTCCACGTCGGCCAGGCGGACCACACGCGGGGCTTTTGCGTCGTGGAGTGACCGCGTGATTTTCGGCGGCGCTCGCGCCGTCGCTACAGAAAGCTTCACCGCCTCAGGCCGTGGGAACGAGCGCGAAGCGGCGAAACTCGAAAGCCCACCGCTCCGACGCGGAAAGAATCGCTACTCTTCCACCGTCACCACCCGGTCTTCGGGATCGACGGTCAGAATCAGTCCGCGGAACTGCACTTCCTGCGGGACCGTGTTCGAGTGGAGTTGCAAGCCAATCGGGCCGCTCTGAATCAGATCCGGTTGTGGATCGCGCCAATCGGCCACTAGTTTCCCGTTGACGACATGCCGGATGCGATCGCCGATCGCGAGAATCTCCATCCGGTTCCAATCGTGCTGCTTGCCCGCGGCTTTGGCGCGCCCGTCGTCCCGGTAAATGCTGTTGCGGCGGTACAGGTCATAGAAGCCGTAGCCCGAGGGGAACATCACCAGGTGGCCTTGGTAGCTGTAGGGATCGCCGCTCTTCTCGACGGTCTGGCCCCACAGGGCGATGCCGGTATGCATTTCGCTCTCGGCTAGTTTGGCCTCGAAGATCAGCCGGAAGTTGCGGTGCTTGTCCTTTGTCACCAGATAGGTGCTGGCCTGGGGAGCGTTCTCTTTGGTGTTCTTGCCGATGATGACGCCATCGGTCACGGACCAGTATTTCTCGATTTGCCCCTCCCAGCCGCTGAGGTCTTTGCCGTTGAAGAGGCGGATTGCTTTTTCGCTCGTGGGAAGCTTGGAGATTTGCTGAGCACTCCAGTCTGCGTCATTCGGCGGGTCGGCCGCAGCCGCCACAGACGCAATTCCTATGACCACCACCCAAGTCAGCAGCACAGACCGATGCATGGCATTCTCCCAGGAAGAAGGTTCACCGACGTACGCACCAGTGTAGCCACACGGCGGCGCCGCCGCGATAAGCTGATGGCGGGCCGCCGTGGGGCAGGATTTCAGCTTGCCAAAACACAAACCATGGCAGGCGGGACGCCTGCCTCACGGCGAAGATCAGCACGCGTTGATCCAGTTCACAAACGCGTCATCGTCCACGTTCCGGCCGCTGAGGACCACCACCACATCGCCTTCTCCCGCCAAGTCAACCTGTCCGCCGAGCAGGGCCGCCACGGTAATCGCTCCCGAGGGTTCGGTGCGCAGACCATGCTGATCGTACAGCCAGCGCATTGCGGCTTGGGTGGCTGAGTCCGGGAGCGCCACGACCTGCTTTACCAGACGCTGCAAAATGGGCCAGTTGTGTTCGCCCACATCGTAAGACAGCAGGCCGTCGCAAATGCTAGTCGGCCGCGATAGTCGGATGCGCTCACCCGCGGCCAACGACTGTCGGAAGTCATCGGCGCCAGCGGGCTCGACGCCAATAATCCGAGCTTGCGGGAATCCGTCGGCAATGGCCACCGCGTGTCCCGCCATCAGTCCGCCGCCGCTGACCGGGCAGAAGAAATGAGAGAGCGAGCGTCCTTCCCGCTGCAAATCGCGCACAATCTCCAACGCTCCCACGCCGTTGCCGGCAATCACAAACGGATCATCATAAGGAGAGGCCTGGATGGCGCCTTCCCCTTTGGCAATCTCGCGCGTCAGCCGATCGCGTTCACCCGTTTCATGGTCGCGGGCAATGTCGTAGGTGCGGACCTGGGCGCCGAACGACCGGGTCCGCTCGAATTTCACGCGCGGCGCGGTGTCGGGCATGACCACGATCACGCGGCGGTTGAACCGCATTCCCGCAAAGGCGATTCCCGAGGCGAAGTTCCCCGACGAATGCGCCGCGACGGGACGATCGCCGATGCGCGCCAGGTTGTTCGCCATCCAGTTCAGCCCGCCCAGCAGCTTAAAGGAGCCGGACGGCGTCCAGCCATAGTCTTTCAGCCACACTCGTCGCTGCGCCGGCAAGCCCAGCTCGCGCTCCAGTGCGTAGGAGCGAATGAGCGGCGCGGGCGAGACATGCTCGCGAATCACGCCTTCCGCGGCGCGAACGTCCTCGATCGTAACCACGCGAACAGACATGACAAACCTTTCAAGGCGACAGGTCGGCTGGTAGAGGCGCCGTTTGTTAATTCTTATCCTAACCCGAAGCGTAAGCGAGGACGGAAGTGCTGTCCTCGCCTACGCTTCGGGTTAGGATGGGCGAGGCGGCAATCTCCCAAATCGCCAAACGGCGCCACTACCCGTCGGCTACTTTCGTGAAGAATCGTCGGCGATCCGTAGTTCTCTCGCTCGCCAATTGTTCCAAGGCGCGCTCGTTGCCACAAGCTGACCTAACGCCATTCTTTGGCCCAGCCGCGGGCATGGTGCTGGCTGCGGCTGCGCCACTTGCGGAGCCGGGAATGTGCAAATTCCGTGGGTAGCGGCTCGTAGGGCTGAGAGGCCGTGAATCTTTTCGTCGCGGCGGCGCGAACGCCGCCGCGACGACGATGTGACAAACATTCACAACCGCTCAGGAGAACACGCCCCCTTCGGCCGCCAGGCGCAAGTCGGCGGCCGGCGTCAAACTTGCGACGTCTTGCGGCGCGCCGCGGGTGGATTGATAATGGCGCGCATGTTATTCAAAAAATCCCAGCCACATCTGGACGCAGCCCGCGACGAGTTCCACGAGGCGCGCGCGGCGCTGGAGGAACAATTCTTCCAAACCGCGGCCGCCAGCGGTCGGCCGCGCGGGCTGCGGTGGACCGATTGCCGCTTTCATGACGAGCCCGTCTTTGCACAGGAGCGGCCCAGCGGGCGCCTTCAGGCCCTGGTGGGAGTTTCCATCTGTTTCGAGGCGATTGAAGGGGGCGGTATGGAGGACGTGGAAGCGGTAAGCAACGTCCGCGCCGCCACGGCGGTCTTTCGGTATGACGTAGACCACTGGACCACCGATGGCCGGGCGGTGTTCAATCTCGATCCCCAGCAGACGATCGCGCATTTTCGCCTGACGCCGCTGGATGCGCCATAATAGCGCGTGGTCTTTGAAGGAGCCGCTCCCCCATGACTGAAATGACTGGCGATTCGTCTCGACCCGAGCCAGAGAAACCCACCGCGGCGTGGGACTTTCGGGACGCGGTGTATCCGGCCAAACCAGTGACGTTGCCGGGTTATCGTCCCGGCGGGCTAACGGCGGTTTGTATCCTGGCCATCATCCTGGGGGCGCTGGGCTTTCTGGCGGGAATCTCCAGTCTGGTGATGAGTGTCGTAGGGAACCAGGCCCAGCAATGGCAGCAACAGTGGGGCATGGCGGGCAGTCCCCCCGCGATGCGCGACGTGCAAGCCGAAATGAACGCCAAGACCATGGCAATTGTCGATCGTTTTCGGCTGGTGAACATCGCCTTCGCTCTCTTCCAACTGGCCGTCACCGCCGCCTTGGTGGTTGGCGGCGCGCGGGCCTTGAAGCTGAACGAGGCGGGACGCAAGCTCCTGTGGGCCGCCTGCGCCGTGGCGATGGTGTTTGAACTGGGCCGGGCGGTTCCCCAAGTGCTAATGCAATTGGAGAACATGGCTGTTATGGAGGATTACATGCCGCGGCTGATGGAGGCTTCGGCGCCGGGGCCTCAGGCCAAGCAGGTGGCCGCCTTTGGCGCGATGATCGCACGGTTTTCGGTCATCATGGGCTGGGTCGTGTTTGCCGGATGGCTGATTCTCAAACTGGCGTTCTTTGGCGTGGCGTTCTATTACCTCGGGCGGCCCAAGACGAAAGCCTTCTACACCTCTTAGCGGCCGCACATCGCCTCAAAAGGCGACCTCCACTGCACACCGCTTGGGCAGATTCTTGCCAGATGAATGTAAAGATGTCTGCTTGCAAACCAGCCCACGTGGTCTTTTCCCAACCAATACGCGGTTTGTACCAGTTCTAGCATGTCTGGCGCGCCGGTTGCACTAGATGCACGATATCGGAGCCCTCCCTTTTTCTCCTTCGGAGCGTATTGCGACATGCCGGCAATTCTTACGTGCGACACGGATAATGACCTTAAGCGCCGGATCATTAACTTCCTTCACCAACGTCACGTGCCGAGCCTGCGAACGATTGATGTTGACGTCGATCAGGGTGTGGTGACCATGCGAGGCCATGTCAACTCGTTTTACCACAAGCAACTGTGCCTCAACTGCTGCCAACGTGTGGCGGGCGTGGTGCGCTTGGTTGATGAAGTCGAGGTGGAGTAGCAATTCGCCCGACACGCAAGGAGCCTCTAGGCGCCGAATTGCCCATTCGGCGCCCTTCGCTTGCTAGCCCGACGCAAGTTCTCTCCCTCCGCCTCTCCGGTCTGGCTTTAGCTCAATTTCCCCTGAGCCACCCCGCGCGATGTGGCGTCCTGTCCGACAGACACCTTGCTCCTGTGCGAGCAAAAACGGCACGCAAGTTGCTTGGTGTCAATGCGACTGCTGCTCAAGACGCCATTTTTGCAGTTTGGGCGACTTTTCATCGAGACGCTCCTTCGGAACGAAGGCAAGCTCATGGCCCGCAGCTTTTTTCAACTAGTCGAAGCCTTGGAGCGTCTCCAGGCCGAGACCCCTCATCGCTGTAGTTGGCGCCCTCCGGCCGACGTTTATCGGACGAGCGACGGGTGGTTGGTGAAATTTGATTTGGCGGGTGTCGATCCGCACGAAGTGCAGTTGGTCGTGCGAGGCTCCCAGTTGACCGTCGCCGGAGTCCGACGCGACGCGATGGTGCAGGAAGGGTTTGCGTCTTACTCGTTGGAGATCAGTTACAACCGCTTCGAGCGCGCCTTGGAGTTGCCGTTCGACGCACAAGACATGACCATCGAAACCGAATACCGCGACGGCATGTTGCTGGTTCGATTTCATCACGCGGAAGACAAAACATCCCCGCGCGGGGAGGCGCCCCATGAGTGAAGCCCACAAAAACAAGACCCATGTGCTGCCGGTCCTGCCGATTCGCAATACGGTGCTCTATCCTCAACTGTTGATGCCGCTGGCCGTGGGGCGGCAAGGTTCGGTGGCGGCCGTCGAAGCGGCAATGGCGGGCGAAGACAAGGCCCTGCTGGTCGTCACTCAAAAGGACGGCGCTAACGATCATCCCACGCGCGACGATCTGTACGACTACGGCACGACGGCGGTTATCAAGCGCGCCGAGCGAAGCGGCCAAACGCTGCACTTGATTGTCCAAGGCGTGGAGCGCGTGCGGCTGGGCGAAGTGGAGCAGTCCGAACCGTACCTCAAAATCTCCGCCGAGGAATCGCCCGTCGTCAAGCGAGAAGACGACACCGAGTTGGAAGCGTTGCACCGCGCGGTCGTGGATCAAGCCGAAAAAATCGCGGAACTGTTGGAAGGACAGGCGCCGGTCGCCGTGGCGCAGATGCTCCACCAGATTGAAGACCCGCTGCAACAAGCCTACATGCTGGCGTCGCTTTTGGGTTTGGATGGTGAAAAGGGGCTGGCGCTGTTGGCCGCCTCGACCTACAAAGAGGCGCTGTCCCACGTTCTGGAATACTTGGCGCATGAGTTTCAGGTGCTGGAGCTGCGCAAGAAAATCGCCACCCAGGCCGAGTCGGAGATGAGCCGCGAGCAGCGCGAGTACATCCTCAAGCAGCAACTCCGCGCCATTCAAGAGGAACTAGGGGGCGGCAATCCCGAACAAGAAGCGGCGGCCGAACTACGCCGCCGGATGCAGGAAGCCGAACTACCAGACAACGTGCGCCAAGAAGCCGAGAAGGAGCTTGCCCGGCTGGAACGGATGTCGCCTAACGGCTCCGATTACCAGCTTGTCCGCACGCATCTGGAATTAGTGCTGGAATTGCCCTGGAGCAAGGCCACCGAAGACAACCTCGACTTACAGCGGGCCCGCGTCATCTTGGACGAAGACCACTTCGACTTGCAGGAAGTCAAAGATCGGATCATCGAGCATTTGGCGGTGATGAAGCTCAACCCCTCGGCCAAGGCGCCGATCCTGTGTTTTGTGGGACCGCCGGGTGTGGGCAAGACGTCGCTCGGACAGTCGATTGCGCGGGCGCTTGGCCGCGCTTTCGAGCGGATTGCATTGGGCGGTCTCCACGACGAGGCGGAGTTGCGCGGCCATCGTCGCACGTACATCGGCGCCATGCCGGGACGGATCATCCAGGCGATCCGCCGCGCGGAAGTGAAGAATCCGGTGCTGATGCTCGATGAGGTTGACAAGCTCGGGCGCGACTTCCGCGGCGATCCGGCCGCCGCGCTGATGGAGATTCTCGATCCCGCGCAGAACGTCGAGTTCCACGACAATTACCTTGACCTGCCCTTTGACCTGTCCAAGGTGTTTTTCATCTGCACCGCCAACACGCTGGACAACATTCCCCGGCCGCTGCTGGATCGGATGGAATTGCTGCGCTTGGCCGGCTACAGCGATGAAGAAAAACGGCAAATCGCCCGCGCGTACCTTGTCCAACGGCAAGTGCGGGAGGCAGGACTCACGGACGAACAGATCACCATTCCCGACGAGACGCTGCGATACGTGATCCGCCGCTACACTCGCGAGGCGGGGGTGCGCGAACTGGAACGCATGCTAGGACGCATCACCCGCAAAATCGCCACCCGGTTTGTCGAAGGACGCACCGAGCCGGTCACGGTGGCGGCCGACGACTTGGGCGATATCCTCGGTCCCGAACGCTTTATCCCCGAGAAACTGCGCCAAAAACTCCCGCCGGGCGTGGCGGCGGGATTGGCTTGGACTCCGGTCGGCGGCGAGGTGCTCTACGTGGAAACGGTGCTGATTCCCGACTCGCGCGACCTGGCGATCACCGGCCAACTGGGCGACGTGATGCAAGAGTCGGCCCGCACGGCGCGCGCCTACATCCTTTCGCGCGCCGAAGAGTTGGGGATCGACCGCGAGCGAATCAAGACGCACGGCGTCCACCTGCACGTTCCCGCAGGCTCCACGCCCAAGGATGGCCCCTCGGCGGGCATCACGATCGCTACCGCGATGGCGTCGCTGTACGCGGGCGGCCCGGTCCGCAGCGACACGGCGATGACGGGCGAAATTTCCTTGAGCGGCCTGGTGCTGCCAGTGGGCGGCATCAAAGAGAAGGTGCTGGCCGCCCATCGCGCTGGCATGAAGCGCGTGATCCTGCCGCACGAAAACGAAAAGGATTTACGCGAACTACCGGACCACGTGCGTCAATCGATGGAGTTCATCGCGGTGGAACATCTGGACGAAGTGCTGGCGGCCGCCATCCCGGAAGTCGCCAAAGCCGCTAACGTTGCGGCGACCTTGCCATCCTAATCCCACCCTCGCGTGTCGCCATGTTGCGCCATCAGCGCCGGGGCGTTTGAGCGTGATGAACTGGCGCAACTTCGCCAATTGTTGGAACAGCGGCTCTCGTCGCCGCAGTGCGAAGATCACGGCGAGGCCGAGACAACCTAACCCAGGTAAAGGAAGGAAACGAAGCGAGGTTCTTATGGACATTGCCGCTCCTCGAATCGAACAGCGCGTGGCGCCGGCCCCGCATCTACTACGCACGCAACGGACCGACAAGCGGGCCTTGGTGCGTGAACTGGCTCAGCTTCACCCCGAGGCGACGCCCGATCAGATTGCCGCCATGTGCGCCGGATGGGGTTTGCACGTTTCGGCCATGCTCGTCGCCCGCCTTGTGCAGGCCGTGCGCGCGGAGCAGGCAAGAGCCAAGCTAGGCGGCGTCAATTCGCGCGCGTGAGGCGGCAGTCTAGCGAGGCGGGGCAGTTGGGCGGTTCTGCGAAGAAGACGCGCTACGTCGCTACGGGATTTCGCCGCTGCCGCCTCCTAAAGCCAACGGCCACCGCTACAATGAATAAGGAAGTAGCTGGGGCGCTTCCGTACGAGTCACTTCGAATTCGAAAAAGGAGGCGAGTCGATGTTTCGTCCATTCTTATGGGTGCTGAGCGTGGCGGGAGCGGTGGCGCTCGGGACGGGCGCCGCTTCGGCGCAGCAAGTGATTGTTTACGACCCGGTGGCTCCCGCCGCCTATGTTGCGCCCGCCACCGTCACCTATTCGCCGGTCATCGCCGCGCCATCGGTGACAGCGTACGCGCCGGTCGTGACCGTTGCTCCGACCGTCGTCTATAGCCCGCCTGTTTACAGTTCACCGGTCTACGCCGCGCCGACCGTGACGACCTACTCGCCAGTGGTCACGGCGTACTCGCCCGTCGTGGCCGCGCGGCCGGTGATTATTCGGCCCAAGGTTTACGTTCCCGGACAACCGGTTCGCAACTTCCTCCGGGCGATCACCCCGTAGCGACTGCGTAGACAACGAAGCAAGGAGCACGCGCCCGCAATTGCGGGCGCGTTGGCATTCGGGACCGCGTTAGGGAAGCGGTTCGCATTGGCGCTGGTGATATCCCGACCCGAGCGCAGTCTCACGGAGAATTCTTAACTGGCGCAGGGGATGCCCATCTTGCGCATCTCGTCTTCCACAATCCGCAACTCCGCCAGATTGTTCACGCTCAGCGCCTCGCATGGCTGGAGGACCGGCAGCGCGAGGATCTTCTTGCCGGCCGCCTTGAGGATGCCGGGGCAGTCGGTGATGTAGTATTCTTTTTGGGCGTTTTCGTTTTTCAACCGATCAAGGGCGTACACCAGGTCGCGACAGCCGAACACATAAGTGCTCATGTTCACCTCGGTGATAGCCTGCTGCTCGGGCGTGGCGTCCTTCTCCTCGACGATTCCTTGGAACTCGCCTTGCCCGTCACGCACAATGCGGCCTAATCCCTTCGGCTGATCTTTGTGGAGCGTGCCCAAGATGCACGCCGGTTGTTCCTGGGCGAAGCGGTCCAGAAGCGTCGTCACCGAGCTAACCTGAAGCAACGGCGAATCGCCCGTGACGATCAACACCGGGCCATCGCGACCGACTAACTCTTCGCGGCACACCTTGACCGCGTGGCCGGTGCCAAGCTGTTGTGTTTGTTCAACGAAGGTGACATTGTGGCGATGGGCCAGCGCCTGGCGCACCTCGTCAGCGTGATAGCCGACCACCACCAGCACCTGCTCGACACCTGCCTCGTCCAACGTGTCCAGCACGTACTCGATCATCGGTCGGCCGCAGGCGGGCACAAGCACCTTGGGCGACTCCGACTCCATCCGTGTTCCCTTGCCCGCCGCCAGAACAACCGCCATCCGCTGGTTCATACGCTGCCTTCCTTCAAGTAGGGTAAGCGATTTCCTTCCATCCCTGACTGGCGAGGTTACCCGCCAAGCGTCGGCGGCGCCTCGCCGTATTGTGCGCATCTTGCCAATTACGTTCGTTTGACGCCAGGGGAATTTTATCGCGTCTGGCGGGCATGATTGCCTTCATTGGCGGGAATCCGTTATCTTTCAAGATCAGCGGCGCGTGGTCGCCGCGCGTCAAGAGCACTTTTCACGGAGCGTCTGTCATGGTGCGCGGATTATTCTCGCTCGCGTTGTTGCTGGCTTTGGCTCCCGCTTTGACGGGGGACGAAGCCCAGGACGATTTCCGCAGGGAGCGCCGCCCTGGCGATACTTCCAAAGATGAATTAGAGGGCAAAGCGCCGCCCGAACTGCACGTAAAGGATTGGGCCAACACCAACGGGAAAGAGTTGAAGTTGTCGAGCCTCAAGGGCAAGGTGGTGGTGCTCGACTTTTGGGGCGTCTGGTGTGGGCCTTGCCGCGCCGCCATGCCGCACCTCAAGGAAGTTTACGCGAAGCACAAAGACGCTGGATTGGAAGTGATTGGCGTTCATACCACCAGTCGCGGTGAAGACATGGCCGCCTTTGTGCAGGAACAGGAGCTTCCCTGGCCGGTCGCCGTAGACATCGAACAGAAGACCGTCGAAGCGTTCCGCGTCGATAGCTTTCCCGACTACTACCTCATTGACCGCGCCGGGAACCTGCGAGTGGCCGACTTGGCCAACGGCGACTTGGACCGCGCCATCGAGACGCTGCTGAAGGAGTGAGCGCGGGTCGTCGCTCCGGCCCATGGCATAAGGGGTCAATGGGCCGCGAAGCCGCCCCCCCTCGGCACGATTCCTCGACGCGGATGTGGCGCCGCGTCTTAGCCAAGGGGCAGCCAGCCCTGTGTCGTGAGCCGCCAGACGATCACACCCAGGCCAACGGGAATGCACCACCAGGCGAAAATGCGCAGGCTCCCCCGCTCCAGCAAGCGAATGAGCCACTGCAAAGCGAACAGGCCCACCACGAACGAAACACTGGCGCCCAGCGCCAAATACAAAGGAGGCGTGGTGGACGTGGCTTGAGGGCCAATCGAGTGAATCATCTCCAACAACGTAGCCCCGGCGATGGCCGGGATCGCCAGCAAGAACGAAAACGTCGCGGCCGACTGGGGCGACAAGCCTAACGAGAGCGCCGCGCAAATGGTCGAACCACTGCGCGACACGCCCGGCAGAATCGCCACCGCCTGGCTAAGGCCGATCAAGAACGACTTGCCAAACGTCATTTCCTGGTAGGTGACGTGTCCCACGGCGCCGCCCCCCGACGTCAGCCACGCCGTCAGCAGCAACACGCCCCCGGTTACCAGCAGCATGCAGCCCGCCAGCAGCGAACACTCCAGCGTTTCTTTGGCGGTGGATTCGACGGCAATCCCCACTACGCCCGCCGGCAAGGAGCCTACCAACAGGAGCATGACCACGCGGCGATCTTCGCTGAGCAACCGCCACACGCGCTGCCAGTAGAAGACGAGGATGGAGGCCAGGGTGCCGGCATGGAGGGCAATGTTCACCTCCATCAAGTCGCCTCGCGCGCCCAACAGCGCTTCGAGAATCACCAAATGTCCAGACGAACTAATGGGCAGAAACTCCGCCACACCTTGGACGACTGCCAGGATCAGGATTTGCCAGAGCGCCATAACCTATGCGGCAAGAGGAGTTGCCGAGCGAAAAGGAAAATCACGATCCGTTACAAAATCTCTAGCACGGTTTCCGGAGGTCGGCCCAGCCGCGCTTGGCGTCCGACCACGACAATCGGCCGCTCGATAATCTCCGGATGCGCCACCATCCGGGCAATTAACTCTTCGGGATCCTCCGTAGGTGGCAACTGGAGGGCCTGATACTCCTTCTTTCGGATCAAGTCGCCTGGCTTCATTGTCAATTTTTTCAGCAAATCCCGCAAAGTCGCCTCATCTGGCGGCGTCTTCAGATACTCAACGATTTCCGGCTCGAGGTTCTGCTCCCGCAACAGGGCCAGCGTTTCGCGGCTCTTGGAACAGCGGGGATTGTGATAAATCGTAATTTTGGGCATAAGAGGCAGACAAGGAAAAATTCCACGATATTTCCGATTGACGGACAATAACAGGCTGACCTGCCCTTGGGCAATCCGGGTTTCTCGACGGGGAGCGCATTGCGGAGGGTCCTGGCGGAACGGTAATCTTTAAAAGCTATCTCTCGCTTCCAGCCGGCTGTTACTAACCAAAAAAGGCGATCCGGACCCGCGTTGGTTTCCGGCTATTTCCCTCTCCATCTCTGCCTCTTCCAAGAAGAGACAACCAAAAACCTTCAACCGACAGCCTTCCCGCCATGTTGCTCTTCGACGCCCATCTTGATTTGTCCATGAACGCGATGCAGTGGAATCGCGACTATACGCGTCCGCTGGAGGAAATTCGGCGTCGCGAGGCGCACCTGAACGACTACATCGACCGCGGCCGGGGGGTAGCCTGTTTCCCCGAAATGCGCCAAGGCCAAATCGGGATATGCGTTGCCACGCAAATCGGACGGTACGTGGCCGAAGGAAACCCGCTGCCGGGGTGGAACAGCCCGGAAATCGCGTGGGCGGTCACCCAAGGACAGCTCGCTTGGTATCGGGCCATGGAGGACGCGGGGCAGTTAACGCAAATCACCAACCGCCAGCAGCTTAACCACCACGTTGAACTGTGGCAAAACAACCCGCCGCCCGACGCGCCGATCGGATACATCCTCAGCCTGGAAGGCGCCGATTCGATTCTCACTCCGCATCACTTGGAACGCGCCTACGCGCAAGGTCTGCGAGCCATTGGCCCCGCACATTACGGACCCGGTCGTTATGCGCCCGGCACGGGCGAAGAAGGCGGCCTGGAGCCGCAGTGTCGCGAGTTGCTCCACGAAATGCGGCGGCTCCACATGATCCTGGACGTGACCCACCTCACCGACAAGGGGTTCTGGGAGGCGCTGGACCTGTTCGACGGGCCGGTCTGGGCCAGTCACAGCAACGTGCGCGAACTGGTGCCCGCGCAACGGCAATTGGCGGACGACCAGATCCGCGCGCTCATCGAACGAGGGGCGGTCATCGGCGCCGCTTTCGACGCCTGGATGATGGTTCCCCAATGGGTGCGCGGAAAAACTAAGCCGGAAGATTCTGGCGTGCGTATTTCGTGGATCGCGCGGCATATTGACCACATCTGCCAACTCGCCGGCAACGCCCGGCATTGCGGCGTCGGCTCCGACTTGGACGGCGGCTACGGGACCGAACAAACGCCAATGGATCTGCACTCGATCGCCGACTTGCAAAAGCTGGTGCAAATTCTCGACGGCCGCGGCTACAGCCGCCAGGACATCGAGAGTATTATGCATGGAAACTGGATTCGGTTCTTGAACGAAGCGTGGAGCTGACGCATCGCCTGGGGTTTTCCTTCTTCTCCCAACTTGGAACGCAACACCTGCAATGAAACTCGTTAAGTACCGTCACGGCGGCGCCGAAGGAGTCGCCCGGTGGGAGCCGGAAGGTCTGCTGCCCCTAGACTTTTCGGGTGGGCAGTACGCCTCGCTGTCGGATGTGTTGGAAGATGAAGAGCCGCACGCGGTTGCTACCATGCTTTCGACGGGCGCCCGCCCCATTCCGCTGGGCGAAGCCAAGTTACTGGCGCCGATCGATCGGCAGGAAGTATGGGCGGCGGGCGTTACCTATCGCCGCAGCAAGGCGGCGCGGATGGAGGAATCGACCGTCGCGGCCGACTGCTACGACCGCGTGTACGTCTCGCCGCGGCCCGAGTTATTCCTCAAGGCCACGCCGCATCGCGTGGCAGGGCCGGGCGACCCGGTGCGCATTCGGCAAGACTCGCAGTGGAACGTGCCCGAACCCGAATTGACGCTGGTGCTGGACTCGCGAATGCGGTTGGTGGGCTTTACGATCGGCAACGATATGAGTTCTCGCGACATCGAGGGCGAAAATCCGCTCTACTTGCCGCAGGCAAAAATCTACAGCGCATCGTGCGCCTTGGGGCCGTGCATCACGCTCCACCACACCGGCGCCATGCCGCCCTTCGACAAGATTGGCATCGCCATGGTCGTTCGTCGCGACGATCACGTGGCCTTCAAGGACCGAACCACCACCGGCGAGTTGGCCCGCACGTTCGAGGACTTGATCGGCTGGCTAAGCCGTGACAACACCTTCCCGCATGGCGCCTTTTTGCTCACCGGCACGGGCATCATCCCGCCGCACGTTTTTACGCTTCTCCCTGGCGACGTGGTGGACATTGCCATCGACGGCGTCGGCACACTCTCGAATACGGTCGTTCAAGCGTGAAGAGGCGAAGCGTAAGTAGCGAGTTGTGAATCGAAAAAGACGTGAGCCGCTGGAGTTTCGTGCGGTTCTACTCACCCACGGCTAAAGTGCCGTTGGTCGCTGAGTGCGTTCGTGCTAGAACGGTGGACTCACGGACTGGTCCACCCCGCATGGACGCAAGGATTTTTTCAGGATGAAACGAGCGACCCGCCTGGCCGCTATCGCGGCCGTTGTTTGTCTTTCCACCCCCGCCTTCTCTTGGGGAGGCGGCATGGCCCACGACGCAAACGGCGTGGTGTACGCCCCCGACGCGGACCTCGCCCAAGCCGTGCTGCACAAGGCCGGCGAGTACCGCCGGCAAGTCGCGTTGGAATGGCTGGGCGAAGAACTGCCGCCTAGCGTGGGCCGCATGCGGATTCACGTCGAATTGTCGGATGCCGACACCAATGGACAGACCTGGGCCATGGATGATCCCGGCCGGCGTTACCATACGCTATGGGTTACGGGCGACTCGCAATCGGTCACGGGCGGCCTGCTACGGCACGAGGTGACGCACGCCGTGCTGGCCACGCAGTTCCCCGAGGGGCTGCCGCCCGCCATCGACGAAGGCATCGCCTGCATGGCCGACGACGCCGGGCGCATCGCCATTCGCCGTCGCATCCTCCATTGGTACGCACAAAGCGGCAACTGGCCCCGGCTGAAGACGCTCTTGGAATCGGAGGTAATTCCGGCCGCCGATCAGCAATCCTACGCGCTCGCCTCGTCGGTGGTGGAATACCTCCTGACCCGCGGAGACAAAACCACGCTCCTGCGTTTTGCCCGCTCAGGCAAGGCCAACGGCTGGGACGCAGCGCTCCGCATGCATTATCAGATTGCGGGCGTCACGCAACTGGAAAATCAGTGGAAGACGTGGGCGGCCCAACAAGCGGGCGCGCCCCGCACCGCCTCCGCCGACGCCGCACTCCGGTAAGACGCCGTCTCTGGACGATCTTACGAATGAATCAGATGAAAGCGGCGATGAACTTCCGCGCTCCCCATTTGGAGTGCGGAAATTCATCGCCGCTTTCGCTTTTCTTCGCCTTTCCGACCTTCAACCGGCGCGAGCGCGACAAGTGGAACGTGCTGCTCACGGAATTGGTGGCCGGGCCGATGGCGGATGGGCTGGTCCAACGGGAGCGCGTGGCCCAGGACGGGATGCGGGTGCAAGCCCATGCCGGCCAGGCGGCGTTCCGTCGCCGGGCGGAAGCCCAGGAACAAGTGGAAACGCTGAAGCGGTTGGCGGACGAAGATTCCCAGGAAGCTCCATCGCCGCCAACTAGCCGTCCGGGACAAAGCAGCATAAGTCAACGAAAACGCCCCGGCGGCGTCCGCCAGGGCGTGTGGGTTAAGCAAACGGTCCGCTCGTGGCGATTTGTTACGGAAGTTGGGTTGACTCGCCGCGATCGCGCGTGCCGGCGCCCGCATAGATGAAGCGGTCGATCTCTTGGGTGATGAATCGGGCCGATCCATCGGCCAGCGCGAATTGGGCGCCGCCGGGGTGAGCGCTGTGGAAACCGGCCCAGCCACGATCGCTCAGATCGAAAGAATTAAGCTCGATGCCGGTCGAGCCGGCGAACATCGAGTGGTTGTTCTGCGCGTTGCCGGCGCCGATGTACAGGTAGTTGCGTTTGGGGCTGGCAGGATTGTTGCCGCCGCGCGGCTTGTACAGCCGTTCGCCCACGATCAGCGTATTGGCCGTGCCGTCGGTAATGGCGGCGAAGTTCGAGCTCTCGTTCTGCATGAGGATCGGGCCGTTGAAACGGACGTGCTTGACCCCGCCGTCATCCATGTAGTTGTTGTTCTCGCCGCTGCCGTTGTGATACGGCCACTGAATGCCGACCACGCCCGAAATCACTACGCCGTAGTTGGCGCGCGGGCGATTGTTAATTCCTCCTTCGGAGAACGTCTGGGTGTTCTCGGGCGCCGAGGGGCAATGGAAGGCTTCAACCCGCGTTTGCGCGACAAGTGCGTTGTTGCCGCCGTCGTTCCAGTTCAGCACCCAGCCCATGCCGACGATCTTATCGAACAGCGGTTGCTGTTCCATGTAGGGCAGGATCGACCCGCTCCAAAGCAGCGCCTGGGCGCTTCCCGAACCGTCCTGCCACTTTTCCTTGATGCAGGCGGGGGGAAACGCCCGGTAGGTGTCGTGGTAGTTATGGAGCGCAAGCCCCAATTGCTTCAGGTTGTTGGAACATTGCATCCGCCGGGCCGCCTCGCGCGCCGCCTGCACAGCGGGCAGTAAGAGCGCCACCAAGATGCCAATAATGGCGATCACCACCAGCAACTCGACCAGGGTGAAGGCTTTGGGCCGGTTGTGCCTCATGACTCCGCCTCCAAGAAAATGATGGAAAAGAAAAAAACGAGGAATCCACGCCGGAGCCGGGGCGGCCCCGAGCGGTTTAATCCGTTCGTGGAAGGTTAGGAAACGCCCTCGCCCGACTCGTTGCCGGCTTGGGCGCCCATTCAGGATTTACGTGCAACCCACGGGCCAGCGGTTAATCACGGTACGAGTTCGATCGTGATTTCGTTTGGCCCTTCGGTCACATCTACGACCAGATCGGGTGGGATTTTACCTGGGCGGGGATTGGCGGGATCACCTTGGTCCATCGCGACGCTGTGCTTGCCGATCACGGCGCCGTCGTTGGGAGCATAGGTGGAAAGTGTAAAGTTGCCTTGTTCGTCGGTAGTTCCCGTGGCCGACTTGCCGGCCTTTTGGGCGCCTGGCTGCGAGACGGGGGTGAAAATTATCGTGGCGTTGGGAACGCCCTGTCCGTTGAACACGACTTTGCCCTGAACCTCGGCCGTCTCAAACTCGCCTGGCTCAGAACATCCCGCGGCAAACAGCGAAAACATAGCCGCAAGAACAATAATACCCCGAACCGCACAACGCATCAGTAAACTTTTCCTCGTTTGCCCAAAGGGAATACGCACACCCCTTTACTTTACAGGCATTGGGCGGGACCGACTAGTGCTTTTTGTGGGCGTCGAATGCGCGGCGACGCAATCCATCGGGGGCGGGACAAGCGGGCGCCTCGCGATATAATGGCGCCGGGCGACGATTTCCCGGCCGGGCGCCGAGTATCGCGGCGGGGAACTTCGGCCGAAAAAAGCCCCGCTCTCTTGGCTTGCCGTCTCTTTCCACCTGGGCTTTCTCATGACGACCTCTGATACCGACCTGTCCACCAAGCTCGAATTCGCCGTCGCCATTGCTCGTGAAGCGGGACGTTTGACTTTGGACTACTTCCAGCAATCGGGCTTGCAAGTGGACCGCAAGGCGGACCGCTCGCCCGTGACCGCCGCCGACCGGGCCGCCGAGCAACTGCTGCGCAAGAAGATCGCCGAGCGCTACCCCGACGATGGGATTGTGGGCGAGGAATACGGCGAAGAACCAGGGCGAAGCGGCGACCGCTGGATTCTCGATCCCATTGATGGCACCAAGTCGTTCATTTGCGGCGCGCCGCTCTATGGCACGTTGGTGGGCGTGGAGCGGGAAGGGCGCGGCGTGCTGGGGGTGATCTATATTCCGGTCCTGGACGAATGCGCCTACGCCGCCCGCGGACAAGGGGCGTGGTACGTCAAAGGCGATGCGGCGCCGCAGCCGGCGCGGGTCTCGCAACGGTCATTGGCCGAGGGGGCCTTTCTTACCTCGCAGGTCGATTCCTTTGACGCTCGCGGCGCCGACGAGGCATTCCGCCGCTTGCAAGCCACGGCGTACATCACGCGCACTTGGGGCGACTGCTACGGCTATTTGCTGGTGGCCACCGGCCGGGCCGAAGCAATGGTCGATCCCGAGATGAACATCTGGGACGCCGCCGCCGTGCAGCCGATTCTTGAAGAAGCCGGCGGCGCCTACACCGACTGGCAAGGCGAACCGACGATCCACCACCGCGAAGGCGTGGGAGCCAATCCGCGGGCTTTAGACGAAGTGCTGGAGGTGCTGCGCGAGTACAGGCGACCAACATAACCGCCTATTCCGCAGATCTTTTAAGGAACGAACGCGCGCGGTCAGGCGCCGGTCGGGTTCATTGGCTCGCCTTCGGTAATCTCTAGATGGATTTCATTCGCGCCGGCGGCAATGTCCCGCGTGAAGCTGACTTGGTGGGTCCGTAGCTTGCCAGCGGCGCGAAGTGCGGCGCCTTCCTCGCCGCCGGGCGCTGGTCGTCCATCGGGCAAGGTCTGATGCGCCACTTCAATACGGCACGAGCCGGGAGGGATTCCCTCCCAGGCGCCATAATCCACTTGAAAAGAACCGTCAGCGACGGAAATCCCGCGGCAAATAACTTCCGGTTTCTCTTGCGACCGGAGTACGATTTGAGCGCCCTCGGCAGGCTGCCCCTGGTACGTGACGCGGCCGGTCACCTGCCCCAAAGATCCTCCGCAACCTCCCGCAGTCGCCAGGAGCCCAAGCACCAGCAGGAAGCGAAGCGACGGTCGAAGCGCAAAGAAAACGCAGGCGAAGCGTGGCATGGCGGAGCGTCATCCGAGTAGATGGAAAAGCGAGCGATCAAAAACTGCTATGACTGATGGGTTGGCCGTCATTGCGCTCGCAAAGCAGCTTGAAAACTGCGGGGTCGACGGTGAACGCCACGAACCGAATGGAGCCGTCGGCAAGAGTCGTGCATATCCCTCCGGGGTGCGACGAACCAAATTGGCCATCGACATTCCCCGAGGGCAGGCTAGGATTCCGGATGTCAGGAGCGGGCGGCAAATTCCCGACACGCAGCACGTCGTCGGCCCAGCCGTTGGTATAGGCGTCCTCGTTGTCCCCGCAGCACCCGCCGCCCCCTTCCATAAACGAGATATGCACACGGCTCTCACTCACGAGCAGCGTGTTCGACGTTCCATCGGTAATGCTTGCCATAGGCAACTTCCCATCAATCGCCCGCTGCACGACGCCATTGTTCGAGGAGCCGCGGCTGGCGCTGTAATCGCACTTGGCGACGCCCTGGTACAGCCGCACCTGGCGGCGCGTCGGGCAATAATAAGCCGCGACGAGGCTGGTGCGTAACTTCGGGCGGTCGGTTTCGCCAATGCGGTGCAAATCCACCTGTTCCATAAAGGGGAGGATATGGTAGGTCCAGGAATACCGATCGATTTGTCCCGTATCCGGAGCGCAGCAATCCGTCGTGCCGTTGTCGCCGGAGTAGGGCATCCTTTTATAAACGTCATGGTGATTGTGAAACGCCAGCCCAATCTGCTTGAGGTTGTTCAAGCACTGCGTACGCCGCGCCGACTCCCGCGCCGCCTGGACCGCCGGCAGCAACAGCGCCACCAGGATGCCAATAATGGCGATCACCACGAGTAACTCCACCAGGGTGAAACCGCGCCGAGAATGTTTCTGATCGTGCTTGATTTTCAGGAGCATGGGACTTGGTCCCCAATGAGGTAGCCGGACACGACTCAGGGTGGGAGTCTACTCGGGAGAGGAAATAGCGTCAATCGTCGGGAGCAATAGATAAACGAGATGGTATGGATGTGCCGGAACTCGCCAAGCCTCCAACCGCCGTCCCAACGTCTACATTCTTGCAAGCTTCGGAGTAATTCCGTCACGCACTCGGGGCGCATCCGCCCACGCGAGAAAACCGGCGCGGGTGGCGACCCGGTGTCTTCGCGACTATATTGAATCGAGAATTTGCGAGCGTCGAACCACACCAGGCGCAGCCGGCCTGACGGGCGCTTGGGAATCTCGAAAGCAGCCAGCCATGTCTCCTCACAACCAGGACCAACAAGCCATTCGCGAAGCGGCGTATTACGCCTGGGAGCGCGCGGGGCAGCCCAACGGCGACGGCGTGGAGTATTGGCTGGAGGCGGAGCGCGCGTTTTATCAACAGCGCGAGCCGGAGCCGGATCGCGTGGAGGAAGCCTCCGAGGAATCGTTCCCGGCCAGCGACGCTCCCGCCTGGATGCCGTGATGGGGCCGGCGGGACGGTAAGGTTCCCTTCTGCGCAGCGCGAAACCGCATGCGGTGGCGCGGGCGGCCAGCGCCGCGCCAGGAGCGGGATGGGGTTCGTGAATCTGGCTGGCAACATCCTTGAGAATTTCGGCATCATGCGAACCATTTCAGCGGTTTTGTTGTTTGGTCTGCTTTGTTCTCCTGCCGCGGCGCAGGTGGAGCGGGTCTGGCTTTCGCATCGGACGAATGATCCGGGCAAGCTGGTTGTCAGTTGGACGACCAAGACGCCGGGCGATTCGCGCGTGCGGTTTGGAACCTCGCCGGAATACACGCACGAGGCGCACGTGCCGGGCCAGCGCACGCTGCATCATGTCGAGATTGCGCTGGCGGAGCGCGATGCGATTTATCATTACTCGGTGGGCGCCGGCGAGCAGTCTTCGCCCGACGCCGTGTTCGCTTCCTATCCAACCGAGACGTTGCGGGTGGCGGTGGTCGCCGACTGGCAAGGTCGGCCGGACCTCTCGGCGCTTGTGAAGGACCGCCCGCATTTGCTCCTGACCGCGGGCGATCACATTGACGGGCTGTGGCAGAAGTGCGGCGCGGGGAACAAAGACTGCTTTACGCCGTTTGCGGCGTTGATTGACGCCTACCCCGAGTTGTTCCGCTCGACGCCGTTCCTGCCGGTCTTGGGCAATCACGATCGAGAGATTCGGCCACGGGGCGACAAACCGCCCGCCGAGCCAGTGTACGACATCGACGCCACGGCCTTTCGTCGATTCTTTGAACTACCCGACGATGAATGGAAGTGGCGATTCGACGTGCCCGATTTTGGCGTGCGGCTGATCGCGTTGGACTTCAATCACATTGGGGACCACGGCACGACGTGGCAGTCCTGCCACGCTTACGGCGAAGATTCGGAACAGTTCGCCTGGTACAAGAAGCTGATGAACGAACCGAATCCCGGGTTCGTGGTCACGCTTTATAACGAACGTCACGCCAACATTCGCAGCCAGGCGAAAGGCGGCTGGCATGAACTGTTCCGCCAGGGGTCGGCGTGCATCACCGGGTTTGGGCATTACGCCGAGCGGGCCGAGCTGGACGGGCTGCGATACTTTAACACGTCGCTGCAAGGACGCGGCGCGCAGTACAAAGACCCCCACTCGAAGGCCGTTTACGGCGAGAACAATTACTTGCTGCTCACGTTCTCCCGCGCCGGCAAGACGATGACCGTCGAGATCAAGAATTTGGAAGGCAAGACGCTGGACCGAACGGCCATCGAACGCATCAACGCTTCTCGCCCGCAAGGACGCTGATCCCGCCTTGCGTCGGCGTAATGTCGGTCAGTTCCAATCCCGCCGCGGCGAACAAGCGCCGGTATTCTTCCTCGGTGCGCTCCTGGCCGCCGGGAATGAGCATCATGGTCAGGTCGAGAAACTTGATCGGCGAAGGTTGATTGCCCGGCGGCAGGATCGTTTCCAGGACCAGAACGCGGCTTTCGGGCTTCATCGCCTGCTGGATGTTGCGAAGGATGAGCGTGGCCTGGGCGTCGTTCCAGTCATGGATGATGTGCCGCAGCAAGTAAGCGTCGGCCGCTGGCGGGACCGTTTGAAAGAAGTCCCCCGCGACCAGCTCGCAGCGGTCTTGCAAGCCTGCGGCTTCCAAGTGGGAGCGGGTGCGTTCGATGACTGGCGGCAAGTCAAACAGAATGCCCCGCAGGCGCGGATGCTGATTCAAGATGGCCGAAATCACGCTGCCGTTGCCGCCGCCAATATCGGCCAGCACGCCGATGTTGGAAAAATCGTAGGCGTCCAAAAGCGGCAGCGTCTCGCGGCCGTGGATGCCGGTCATCGCGGCGTCGAAGATGCGCCCCTTTTCGGGGTTCTCCGAGAGAAACTCGAAGACGGGCATCCCGTAAATCCGGTCAAAGGCGGTCTGGCCGGTTTCGACCGTGAAGAACAAATCGCCCCAGACGTGGTAATGCTCCTCGCCCATCATCACCGCGAACGCCCACTGCGAGTCGGGATGGTCGCTGCAGAGCGGTTCGGCCAGCGGCGTGAGCGTGAAGCGGCGCTGGTCGTCCTCGGCAAAAATCCCCAGGCCCGCGAGCGCCCGCAGCAGGCGATACAACGAGCGAGCGTGTGCCCCGGTGGCCTGGGCCAACTCCTCGACGCTGCGGGGACCGCCTTGGAGCAAATCGGCGATCTGGAGTTTCGCCGCCACGTAAATCGCCTGGCTTTGCTGGTAACCACCGATCAGGCGAGACAGTTCCTCTCGGGGCGACGATTCATTCATGATCCGGATCCAACCGTTACGCGGGAGCAGGAGCCGCGGGCTTAGACGCCGACGCCACGCGGTTCAGGGTCCGCAGAATCTCTTGCGGTGAAAAGGGTTTGCGCAGCAGTCCGTCGGCGCCAACTTGCGTAGCGTACTGCGCCACCTGCCGGCCCGAAAGCCCGGTCATAAAGATAATCGACGGCGTATCGCTGACCAGCTTGAGCTTGGCGCACACCAGCCAGCCCGACTGCTGGGGGATCGTGATATCGAGCAAAATCACCTGGGGACGAAACCGATGCGCCGCCGAGAGCGCGTCGTTGCCCGTGGCGGCGCGCTCGACTTGCCAGCCCGCCGATTCCAACACGGCGGCGACAAACTCGACAATCGACGGATCATCATCAACAACCAGCGCACGGGGAGCGCTGCTTTTCTCGGGAGCCATGACATTCCTTCTTATGGGAAGAGAACCGCGGTAGGAGCCGCACGTGGGCGGGGTTCTCGGGAGGGAAAAAAGCTCACCCCAATGGCCCTCCGTGGGATTGGGTGGATAAAGCCCATTGTTTCCCATTATCCAAGAATTGACAAGCCGATCCGAGGGAGGGTAGTGGGGTCTTTTGAAAAGTTTCACGGAGCGTCCGCAGCAAGGGCGATTAGGCCAAGCACCAATATCTCGGCAAAGAATGCTTCTGCGGTCAAAAACAGCAAGACGGCTTTGACTGCCTTTGTGCATGGGCTGGCGAGAATTACAGCGCTACAGCCAACCGGCGAAAGAAGGAGCGACCACGCAAGCCAAGGTGGGACGACGCCGGGCAATAGCAGTTCCACAACAAGCCCTTGAACGGGCAATAAAAAGAACACCGCCCACGCGATGTACCAGCTTATCTTGCGGTCGCGGTTTTGCATCCTGCCGATCTAGTTCGCGGTATCAAAACGAAAACGCCCCGGCAACAGTCGGGGCGTTCATTTTAACCGCCGCTTACAGGTACTCGCTAACCCGTTCGTGCAAATCTTCCAGCCTCCATAGCCGATCCGTTACCCCCGCCGCCATTGCAGGAGGAACGCGGCGCCGTCCGCGCTGGCCGCTGTTGTCTGCGAAGCGAGGACGCCAGCAATAGTTGTAGTACGCCAGGAACATCGCCGCCGCTGCTTTCAGGTTGCCGAACTTCTTGGAGAAGCCCAACGATAACCGCGCGAACCGTTTCATAAAGGTTCGGATCGTCAGGTTGTGCCGTTCAACGTGGCTGGTGCATATCGTGAACAAGTTCTCTATCCCGCGAATCGAACGGCGTTCCGTCGCGATCATTTCGGGAGGCGCGTACCTTCCCGGTTGCTCCGCGTTGCGGTAGTCCTTAATGATCTGCCCGTACCGGACATGGGCGCCGAAAGCGAGGTCCACCGCTTCGGGATAGGCGGCGAAACCATCCGTCGAAACCTGCAAGGCGGGACGATACTCGCCTTGCTCGAAAGCGTGGTCATCGCTGGCGTGCGGGTTCGGACGGTTAACCTTGCTGGCTAGGTCCGCCATCAACCGCCGCGCGTTGTCGGCAGAACGCTTGCCGAGTAGGAACGATGGGACCAACTTGGTTTGTTGATCGAGGCAAGTCCACAAGTAAATGTCGCCAATGTCGCTTGCCGTAGCGCGTTCTTCTACGGTCAATCTGGCTTGCTTCTTACCAACGAACGTCCAGATTTCATCCACTTCGACATGGCCCAAGTTCAGGTTGTGCAACTGTTCGTCCATGAGCGTCTTGCAGGCCGTACCGAACCGCACCATAAGGCGCGTGACGGCGCGCTTGGTGACTCCGGTAATCCGTTCGGTGGAGCGAATCGAGCTACCTTCCACCAGTTGATGCAAAACCGCAAGCTGCCGGTCGGGAGCGAGAACATTAGCCATCGCGAGAACCTTCCCATCGCTGGGCGGCTCGCTAGAATAGTGGTGTGAAGGCACGGTCTAGCGAACCGCTGGATTGTGTTGGCCCCGATTCGACCTGCCAGGGTTGAGTCGGGGTTTTTTGTTGGACACGCTGCCCAACTCTGCTAAGTTATTATTGCAATATAAACTGACACGTTCGGTCATTCCCAAACGAGTTTTTTAGGTGCAATAATGGCTCGCCCTCCCAAGAATCCAGAACATCGCAAGACCAGCCAATTGCGGATCATGCTGACTGCCGACGAACGGGCGCAGCTTGACCGTGCAGCCGATGGCAAAACATCGACATGGGCGCGCGAAGTCCTCTTGAGGGAGGCTGCAAGGCTCGCCAAGCGTGCGAGCGGAGAGAAGGGGAATTGAACCCGGTCGGATTAGACCGACACCCTACGGCAGCTTATAAGGCTGCTGCGCCGCCAAGACGCGGGCCGCTCTCCAGTTAGCGAGACGGCGCAGGAAGACCGAAGAAAAATAGTGAATCCGGCATGATTTCGCCCTCAGTTTTTCTTCCCGTACTCACCCGAATACATGCCTTCTTCAACGTCATCCGTAAAATCGAAGACCATTTGAATTGGTGTGAGATCCGGGTGACGCGAGTTGTAAAAATTTACGTCGCGGTGGAGCTGTCGGCAGTCACCCACGATTTGCTCTCGTCGCTGCTGAAGCGCAACAGCCATATGCTTGTGTGAAGCATGGCGAATGTCTGACCATAGGTGAAGCTGTTGGCTGTCGCGAACAATTCTCGCAACGTGTTTGGCTCGCACCGGCTGGCCGTTGTCGTCTGTGATGTACTGCTCTCGCATTGCACGAGAAAAGTCTTGGCGACATTGGCGGAGCGCCAAGTCTGTTGGAGCTTCCCATCGTCCTGTTTTGATTGCCCACCGCGCAATCTCTTTGGTCGTAGCAGACTCTTTGCCGGTTTCCGCAAAGTATTCATCAGCAAACTGCTGCAAGATGTGGTGCTTGCCAGATGTTGCCGTTGTCATATAGCCTCATTCGTCTAAATTAAGGTTGTTTCCCCACCCATCCGAAATCGCCTGTCCTAAGATTTCACTGCGAACCTTGGCCAGCAGTTTGCGAAGCTGCGCATAGGTCAGTTCTTTCCTGCGCTGGAGTTGACCTACTACAATCCCAGGGTGCACTCCTCTTGCTTGCGCAAATTGCACAACCTTTTTCTCATAGTAAAGTGGTTTGGTTCTGGCAATGAATGAAGCCAACTTATCCGTTGGAATGAGGTAATTCGCAGCCTCAGAGTTAGCCCGCTTTTCGATTTCCGGCAACTCACCACTCTCCGGATTCATGACATCAACATCAACAGGTGGAGACTTATCCCTATGCTTGATATGAACAAGTTCATGAAAGAGAGTAAACCAAAAATTGTCAATCCGATCGTAACGAAGAGACAGGCCAACAACTGGAGATTGCTCATCAAGCCACAAGGCTACACCGTCAATGCCGGTTCCCTTTAGGTGTTCCACGACAACAAGTCGAACGCCCATTTCTGCCAAGAATTTTGGAACGCGGCGCACATCCTCCGAGTTAGCTGCGAGAGCTAGTAAATCCCTTATGGCGGGCTCAAAATTTCTGTCGCTATACGCTGACGCAGGCGCATGCTGCGCAAGTTGTTCGACCCGTCGGAACCAGGCTTTTTGAGCCATCGTATCGACGCCGTAGTCACTGCTCTTGCGAGCTGCGACTTGAATCGCTGGCTCGTCTTCGATGCAAGGGATTTTCAAAAACTCACAAATGGATTTTTCCGTACCTTCGGTTGACTGCGATTCAGAAATCCACTGGCGGCGACGCATTTCGCGGACAGGAAAACGTGCGTAGAGGTTGGCCCTTCGCTCAATCTCTCGGTCCTTTTGGTTCGCCTGCGCCAGTTCGTATGAAACTTGGAGATTCATCCACGTTTTTGGGTCTTGGCCAAACGCTTGTCCAAGCGCGATGGCAATTTCCGGCGTGACTCCACTCTTGCCGGTAACAAGATTGATTACATGCCGCCGACTAATGCCCAGCACTTCCGCAAGATCGTCTTGAGTCCACCCGCGAGCTTCGAGTTCATCGCTAATGTATTCGCCTGGATGAAACGGTTCGGCGGGAACGTAGTGATTCATATGCTGTCCCTCCATTAGTGGTAGTCCTCGATTTTCTTAATGACGATTCGGCTGCCTCTGGTCCCTTCCTCAAATTCGACGATGAGGCGCCATTGCTGGTTGATTCGGAGAGAATGCTCGTGAGAACGATTGCCCTTCAGACGCTCAAGCCTAAGACCACGGCGTGCGAGTAGCTCGCGCTCATCTGGCGCGTTCCGAATAAGGTTCATTGTCTTCCGAAAACCGCGAACAATTATCCTGTCAAACCCCCCATTGTAGGACTCCTCGGTCTCAAGCCGCTCAAGGCTCCCGTCTTCGTGGCGGACTTCCATGAGTCTGTCCCTCTGCTAGCATTCTAGGCGGCGCCGTCATTGACGTCAAGTGGAAAAGTGAAGAAGTGTTTCACATTATCACATTCATTTTTCGACAGGTCAAGCAGAAATCTTGGACGAAGGGAAAAAATCGTCAGAAAAAAGAGGAAAGCCGCAGTTTTCACTGCGGCTTTCGTAGTCCAGTGCCAATCCCCAAAATTCCGTTTTCAAAAGACCCCACTACCCGAGGGAGGAAAAAAATCGGGCCATGCGAGCGGGAGCGGAATTTCTTGCAAGCGCAACGAGGCCGATCCGACGCTGAACCGCAAGTTTTGACGTTTTGAAGTTGCGCGCTGCTCCTTTCTTCGCGGCGAAGCCGCGACAGCATGTAGCCACGGGCGCAAGCCCGTGGGAGAGGCTAGCGCACCGCCGCTGCCGGAATTTGCAGCAGCGTATAAGGGTGCAGGGCCAGAGCGTACACGCTGCCGTCCAATCCTTCGCACACGCCCAAGATGACGTTGCGGGTGGTGGTTTTGCCATCGGCCGTTTGGAAGAGGCCGCCATGAAACGGAAGCGTCTTGCCGTCGGCGTCGGTAAACGAGGTGTAGTCGGGATTCCGCACCGCCACCGGACCGTGATCGACCGGGGCCGCGGCGCCCGGCCGGTAACTGACCAGGTGTAGCAGACTAATTCCTTCGGGAGCTTTCTCGGTGATCGCCACCCAGACTGTGCCCGAGCGGCCGACGCACATCGCGCGGCAGTCGACGCCTTGGGCGCCAGCGATGAGCGTTCCCAAGCTGCGTCCCGGCAGCGTGTCGCCCTCGGCCGTCAAGTCGTAAGCGTACAGGCCGTTGCCGCTCATGGGCTGGGCGTACAAGGTCTTGCCGTCGGGAGAAACGTCCCAGTTGATCGGATCGGGCTGGGGCGTCAGGGCCAGCCGCGTCGCGGGAGTCGGCGGCTGGCCGTCGATCGTCTGCTTGAGCCGCTCCAACTTTTCCGTGCGCGGATCGAACCGAGCGATGTCGCCGCCGAGCAGCGGATGATACGCCCGGCCAAGATAATCCACCACGATGAACCCATAGTAATGCTGGGTGTCGATCAGTTCGCGATACGCGCCTGTCTCCAGATTGAGCACCAGGAAAATCGCGTTCTCGCCCGGTCCCGGCCGGCGGTCGGAGCAGGTCGAAACATGCGCCACGCCCCGCGCTTCGTCGGGCGTGATGCTGTTAATGCCGTGATGCGGCACGGGAATCGGATACACCTTGGTCTTGCCGGTCGCGGGGTCATAAACCATGGGATAGCCGCCGGGATAATCCTCGCGTTTTTCGCCTTCCGTCGGATAACCTTGTTTCGTGCCAAAATAAATCTTGCCGCTGGCGCCCACGTTGTTGCGGGTATGAATCTTGGCTTGGGCGGCAAAACCCGTGGCGTTGGTTCCGATCTCTTGGTGAGCATCGACCACCACCTGCATTTGCTTCGCCCGCGGATCGAACTCCACCAGCCAGGAATTGACGGCGTTGGCGTGCGTGCCGATATAGAGCCGACCGTTGTTTCCGCAAACGATGGAAAAGTATCCCTCGCCGTCGGGCGCGGTTTCCTTGGGAATGACGTAGGCGGTGGCGTCGACCCACTTCCGCGGCGGGGATTTTTCCTGGGCCGCGCTCGGAGCGACGCGGAAAACTCCCGCCGCCAGCGTCGCAACCGCCAGAATCCAGGAACCACGCAGGACGATCGAAGGTCGCATCGATTTTGCTCCGTTGAGGATTTCCGTCACGCGGACGCCGCAAATCACATGGCGGGACTTAGTTACGTTCTTGAAATTTAATTCACGATGATTTTAGCGTCTATCTTTCCGTGGAGACAGAATGAAAAACACAGTCTCCTATTGTGTTTCTAGTTTTAATTCTTAGGAAATACGAATTTTAGTTCGCCTTCTCAAGCGGATATCTATTGACTTTCTCATGTCTATGTGTATAATATCTACGTGAACCGAGCGGTCACTTCATCGCGATCCGTTGGTTCGCTTCCACGTCCTTCCGTTCCAATCGCCCCTTCCCGTGGGGGAGGATTACTTCCACGTCGCAGGCTTTCGCTTCGCCCAACCCGAAGTGAGCAATCGCTTCCTGGCCGCTGGCGTAACCGTAGCCCGCGGCGATTTCCTTCACCCCCAGCAGCGCGGCGGACTGGCCGAGCTGGCCCGCCTTGTAAATCCGGACCTGGGCGCCAATCCCCCGTGAATTGACGCCTTCGGGACCTTGGACCGAAACATCCAGCCAATTGCCAGAGGGCGTTTTATTCCGCAGCAGCAGCGACGGCGCCTCGACCCACCAATTGGCCAGGAACAGGTCGAGCCGGCCGTCGCGATCGAAGTCAGCGCTCGGGCCAGGAGCGGTATACAAGATTTTCCGGTCGGCAATCATCTTGTCGAAGAACTCTCCGGTCCGCTTCACCGCCAGGTCGGCGGCCGTGGGGAAGTCGTTCACGCCCAGCGTGGACTCCGCAAACCGCGGGTCGCCGCTTTGGCCAAGATTTTTGAAGATCATCGGATGCGGCTTGTCGCCTTGAAACTTGACTAGGCTGGTGTAGATGTCGGGCCAGCCGTCGTTGTCGAAGTCTTGAATTTCCACATGGGGGCTTTTCATGGGCAATGGCTTGAGGCCGGCTTGTTTGGTCATGTCCTCGAAGGTCGGTTCGCCGCCTTGCACGCCCCGGTTGAGATACAGCCGGACCGGCACGCCGCCGACTTGCCACGGCCGGCTGAAATGCGATCCCAGCACCAGATCGATTCGTCCGTCGCGGTTTACGTCTCCAAAACAGACGCCGCAGGTGGTGTCGTCGCCGTCGGCGTAGTTGTCCCAGGCAAAAAGGGCATTGCCTTTGGCTTCCCGGAAGCGGCCTTTCCCGTTGTTCAGAAACAGCCGATTGCCGTGATGCCGGCCCGCCAGAAACACATCGGGCCAGGTGTCGCCATTCACGTCGCCGGCCGCCACGCCAAAGCCGGTCGCCTGCTCGGGCAGGCCGACGTCGGTGGTCACATTTTGAAACTTGAAGTTGCCGGTGTTGCGAAACAACTTGGAGCGGCTGTCGCCGCCCTGGAAGAAACATTCGCCCACCAAGAGATCCAACAGCCCGTCGCCGTCAAAGTCCAGCACCGTGACGCTGCGGGCCGCCATGCCCGTGGGACAGGCGCCGCTGGCTTGCGAGACATCGGTAAAGCGGCCTTCCCCGTCGTTGCGGAACAGATGGTTCGGTTCGGAATAATGCCGATTCTCGTCGCCGCGTCCCTGGATGGCGTGATTGGTCGTGTACAGGTCCAGATCGCCGTCGTTGTCGAAGTCGGCAAACACGCCGCCGTTGGCGCGTCCCACCACCCGCAGTTGCGTCTGCTCGTCGAGTTCAAATTTCCCTTCGCGATTGCGGAAGAACTGGTTGGTTTTCGAGTCGTAGGGCTTGGAGCCGAACGTGCCCACGTACAAATCGGGCCAGCCGTCGCCGTCGGCGTCGCCCCACGCCACGCCATGCCCCGCGATGCCCGCCACGTGCGGGAACAAACCCGCCTCGCGGCCCGCGTCGGAAAACACAAACAGCGGCTTGGTTTCCTGGGCGAGCGTGGCGCTCGACGCGCTCAGCAGGAGCAGAACGGTTGCAACAGCCAAGTGGGGGAAGCGAGGCACGGGCGTCTCCTCTTCAATTAGAACGGCGGTCAAAAAAACACGCCAAGGATTGCAACATCGCGGAACGTTTATACCATATCTCCACCCCGCAATCGATGAACCGAGAGTTTCTCGTTCCCACGCTCCGAGGTTGGGAATATTTCGTCAAATCGTCGTAGCGGCGGCGCGAGCGCCGCTACGGAAACATCCACAGCCTCTCCGCCTGGGAACGCACGTCCGCGGCGCAGAGCGTCGTCACGAGACGAATTGTCCGACGCCGGACCGAGGTTATCTCGGCGGCGAACCCTTGATCTCGCTGAAGGCTATTTCGACATGGTAAGCAACTTCCTTCTCCTCATCGCCGCGGCGATGGGCAATGACGGCGCCTGGCCGCCCGCGCTTCCCGGCGCCGAGAAAGGGACCGTGACCATGACCGCCGACCAATTCCTGACCGTCCCCGCAGCGGTTCAGTCGGCGGCCGATCAAGATGGCGCCGCGCCGTTCACCGTGGCGCAAACGCCGCCCACGGTGAAGCTGGCGTTTCATCGCGACTTAGGCCCCGATGCGGCCGGTCGGCGGCTGTGGTCGTCCTGGGGAGATATTTGCGTGGCCAGCGATGGCCGGGTGTACTGCGGCGTCGGTGATCACGGAAACGACGTGGGCGGCGACGCCCGCTGCTTTTTGTATCGCTGGGACCCGCGGCGCGCGGTGCTGGAACAAGTGGTCGATATGAATCAGGTGGTTCCGCCCCAAGCGGGGCAACCGGCCTGGTCGAAGGTCCATGCCCGCATTGACGAAGGGCCTGATGGCAAAATCTATTTCAGTTGCACGCTCAACGACGGCAACCGCGCTGGCCAACCCGGCTACGGCTGGAACGAGTTGCTGCCCGGCGGGCAGCTTTATCAATACGATCCCGCCACCGGCAAGACCACGGTTTTCGCCAACTTGCCGCCGCGGCGCTGCACGGCCACGTCGCTTCTGGACCGAGAGCGCAACGTCTGGTGGTGCAACCTGGAAGCGGGCGAAGGCAATGCGTTGTGGGGGCTGGACCTGGGCGACCGGCGCGTCGTGTACCAATCGCCCGATGGAGCGGTCGCGTTCAATCGCGACTTTGCGATGGCCGCCGACGGCTCACTTTACTTCAACGGCGAAGGCCGTTTACAAAAACTCGATCCGCGCACCCAGAAAATTAGTGAAACGAAAACCTCGTTCGGCAAGTCGCCGGGCATGCGCTGCTCGACCCGCGAATCGCGCGACGGGTTCCTCTACGGCGCCACGCACGGCACGAGCCAACTCTTTCGTTACGCACCCGCGCGGGACGAGTTGACCCTGCTCGGCCCCAACTGGCTGCAAGGCGAGTACACCACGGTCATGGTCCTCTCGCCCGACGAGCGGTTCCTCTACTACCTGCCGGGAGCGCATGGCCGCGCGTTCCACCAGGGGACGCCCGTGGTGCAGTACAATTTGAAGACGGGCGAAAGAAAGGTGCTGGCGTTTTTAGCCGATGTGATCGAGAAGCAATGTAGCTATGTTCCCGCCGGCACGTATGGCGTGAAACTCAGCGCCGACGGCGGCGTGCTCTACGTCAACTTCAACGGTCACGCCGCCGACGCGGTGCGGCCGCCCACCATGAAGCCCAACGGCTTTGGCCTGTGCGCCTTCGCCGCCCTCCACATTCCCTCCGGCGAACGATAACCGCCCCGTCCGCCTCGCCGCACGCAGTTCACGCGTTCCCGCAACGCGGGAGGTTGCTCCACGTAGGCCCTGTCTGCCGATCGGGACCTTCGGCCGGCGCCGCAGCCGTCCGCTATTTCGCGCCGTCGACTTTGGGCAGCAACACCAGGAGCAACGTGGCCAGCGGCCCCAAGAGCAGCGACAGCAGCCACCAGATCAGGCCACTCCGCCCCTTGGCTTGCGCCAGTCCCGCATTGATCAGCGAAAGTGTGCCCCAACCGACAAAGTAGGACGCCGAATGGTTCATGGTGGCTTCCGCTGTGGGTACGGTCGTCGGTCGGCGTTGTAGGGTTGGCTTGGTCTAGCTTGTTCGACGCAACCGTGCGGCAATTTCGCGCAAGAGCAGCCGGCTCTGCTCCAGACAATCTAATGTGCGAACGTAGGTCTGATAAACCTTTTTTAGCGAGTCGGCCTGCGCGGCATAAGCCTCCTTGTCGGACGAAGCGCGCACTTCTCCCGGCTCGCATTCGCGACAACCCGTGGACGCAGTCATTGATTCTGTCCGGTTACCTGTTTCCATGATCCGCACTCCCCACCGTAACGCCCGCGCGCTAGCTGTGCAAATGATGCACCAACTGGGCGTTCGGCTTCCTCAACCCCTGATTGTGGATTCTTAATCGCCAGTGTGGCCACTCTCGCGACACTTACAGATAGAAAAACGCCGCAACCAAGCGGTGGGCGTCACTGGCTGCGGCGTAGTCCGGTGCTCCTACGCGCGGGCAGGAAGCCCCGGAGACGCTAACCGGCGGGTATGATCGAACAGCGGCCGCGACGTTTCCGCAAGATAGGAGTAGCGCGCCGCGGCCGAATGAACTTCCCGATCGACCTTAGGAGCAATGCCCGTGCCAGTTCGCAACCAAAGGCCGCAGCGATTACGACGTTGCGGGCGTCTGGGCCGGGAACGTTCGGCCACTTTCCCCTGCGCCGCAAGACAGTAAACTACTCCCTAACGCACGGCGCAACAGTACGGCCTGGTCATGGGGAGGAACGGGAATCGATGGCGGACGAATCGAAGCTGCGAAACCGCGAAGATCGCCTCGCGGTAGGCGTTCTGGCGGGTGTGGGACTGGGCGCGGGTCTGGGATTGCTGATCGGCGCCGCAGTCGGGGCGGTGATCGAGGCCACCACACCGGCAGTCATCTGGGGAGTGGTAGTGGGAATCCTGCTGGGAGTGGCAATCGGCGTCTCGCTCGCCCGGAAAACATCCCGCTCCTAAACCATCAGCCAATACGCCCTCGCGCGTGATTCTCCTCGGGGCCTCAATCTAGGTCACTCGCTCCAGCGAGTGACTTACATTAAAGACGCTTCGCCAGCGCGAAAATGCACTCTTGTCCAACGGCTCACGCCTCGTTGGCGTCGCGGAGGCGGAAATCCATCTCGGCGGCGACCACGCGTGCCAAGAGCCGGATCATGGCTTGCTCGCGGTCGGAGTCGCCGAACATGCCCGCAGCCAACCGGTCGATCTCCGGTCGCAACGTTCGCAGGCTGGCCCACAACTGATCGCGCTCGGCGACTTCTCGCACGTACTCCGGGTCCATCGTGGCGTCTCGCGGCGTGAGAGGTTGTGAATGTTTTGTCACATCGTCGTAGCGGCGGCGCGAGCGCTGCCGTTACGGAAAGATCACAACCCCTGAGTGATGCGTGCGTCAGCGAACCGATGCCGCTTCCACCGTGGCGTATTTGCCGCGTTCCATGTTGGCGCCCCCGAGCAGCAAAAGCCGCTCGTCGCCCAGGGGAAGCATGCGATGGAAAAAGCGGCCGTCCTTCAACTCGCGGACCTTTTCCCAACTCTTGCCGTCGGCGGCCAGACGGAGCAACGCGCCGCTGCTCGTGCTGGCGTAGAGGCGGCCGCCCGCCGCGCAGCACGCAGCGCCGAAACCGTCCATTGCTTCGCCCGGCAGTTCCGGTCCTTCTGACCATTGGCGGCTCGCGGGATCGTAAACCGCGGTGCGGCGGGTCACCTCGCCCTTGGGCTGCATTCCGCCCAGGGCGTAGACTTTCCCGCCGTGCGCGCCGACCGCCAAAGCGCGCCGCTGGAACGGCGGCCGAGGCAGCTCCCGCCAGGTCGCCTTGTCGTCCGACAAATCAAACGCCCACGCGGTTTCGCTCCAGGCGGCGTCCTTGTCGCCCGCCAAGGCCCAGCCGCCAATCACATACAGCGTGTCGCCTAATACCGCCGCATCGAAGGACGAACGCGGTTCGGGCATCGGCGGCAGGTCCACCCATTTCTTGCTCTGCGGGTTGAAGCAGGCGAAGTCGGCCAGCGAGTGCAAGGACTGCTCCTCCTCCTTTTGATTACGGGCCTCAAAACCGCCAACGCGATAGAGTTTGCCGTCATGCGCCACCAGCGCCAGCCCTTGCAGGTGCGGTCCCGTGGCGGCCGTTTCCCATTGGGCGGCGTTCTTCAAGTCCAGCCGCAACAGGTCGCCCGATTGGCCTCCCGCGTAGTAGTGATGGGCCTGGCCGTGGTGCCCTCCATAGACGTAAACGGCGTCCTCGAGCACCGCGGCGCCAAAACTGGTGATGGCCCGCGGAAGGTTCGGCAGCGCGGGCGACGCCTTGGGCGAAGCGGTGTTCTTGGAGGTATCCATCGGTTTCGCTCCTTCGGCGTTGTCGGCGAGGCAGGTAAGTTGGCTCCCGGTGCGAACCAGGATTCGGCCCTCGACCACCGCCACGCCGTAAACCGGCGGTTCGGTGGGAAGTTCGTTCTCGGCCAGCACCTTGAGTTCCGGGCTGGCCTCGACCACCGTCGTTTTGCCCGACTTGGCGAAGAAGTACACGCGCCCGCAGGCGCCCAGCGGCGACGCCCAGCACGACTCGCCCAGCCGGTGGTTCCAAAGGTTCTCGCCGGTCTTCTCGTCCAGGCAAAACGCCACGCCAGCGCGGTTCACCAGGTACACGCGGCCTTGGTAGACCAGCGGAGAGCTGAACGTGGCCGAGGCTTGATCGCTGCGCCAGGCGATGTGCGAGTCGCTCACGTCTCCCGCGCCGCCCCGGCGAATGGCCACGTTCGAGCCAACCTCGCTCGACCCGACGATTACCAGCGACTCGGTCGCCGTGGCCGAAGGCACGGTGTTGCCGTCCAACCCGTCCACGCGCCACGCCGTCTTGCCCGTCCGGGCGTCGATCGCCTCGCAAGTACTGGCCGAACTGACGATGATCTGATCGCCCGCCACAATCGGCGAGCTCCACGAAACTTTCTGTTCCCGCTCGGCCTTCCACAGCGTCTTACCGTTGGTCTTATCGAGCGCGGCCAGGTACGAAGGGCCGTCGTGATCGACCAGCACAATCACCGCATCGCCCGTCAACGCCAACGAGCTGCCTAGCCCATGATTGCCCAGGAACTTGCCATAATCGTCGGTCAGAGACCGCTCCCAAGCCACTTGGCCTTGGTGATCGAGCGCCACCAGGTTGCCAGTCTCAAAGAACGCGTACACCTGGTCGGCGTCGACGGCGGGCGTAGGGGCCGCGCGGCTGATGTAGCCGCTCACTTCGGCCGGCACGGAGCTAGCGAACTCCTTCCGCCAAAGCTCCTGGCCCGTGTGCAGATCGAAGCAGGCGACCAGGCATTGCTCTTTGTTCTTGCCGTCGGCCGACGTGACGAACACACGCTCCCGCCACACCACCGGGCTGGACTGGCCATAGCCGGGCGTGGCCGCGGTCCAGGCCACATGGCTGGCCTTGCTCCACGTGAGGGGAAGCGACTGGACTTGCGACACGCTGCTGCCGTCGCCCCGGAAGGCGGGCCACACATCGGCCGGAGCGGCGGAGAGCGCAGTCAACAGCAACAGGGAGAACGGCGCGCCGGACATAGGCTCCTCTCGGTTGTTCGGGTGCAAGCGTCATCCTAGTGCATTTTTTCACGACGGTGTGACGGCTTCAATGTAGATCACTCGCGGGAGCGAGCGACCTACCTTGGAAGCCCCGTCGTACCGTGGATTCAGGCGAACGGCCGCCCGCTATTCGACTTACCGATGGAGCAAACTCGCGCGGCGGTAGAGGCCCTGGATTTGTGTTATCGTTACCAGGTACGGAGCATCCGGTCGTTGTTTGCCGGAGACGCTGCGCATTTCGTTCTTCTCTTCCAGGCTTTGTCATGGCAACCAATCAACCGCTTGCGGGACGACGGTTCCTGTTTTTTGTGGCCGACATCTACGAGGACTTGGAATTGTGGTATCCCAAGTTGCGTTTGATCGAGGCCGGCGCCGAGGTGGTCGTGGCCGGTCCCGAGACCGGCGCCAAGTACGAAGGGAAGAACGGTTACCCCTGCGTCTCGGACGCCGCCATTGCCGACATGTCGGCCAGCGACTTTGACGGCGTGGTTGTGCCCGGCGGGTTCATGCCCGATAAACTCCGCCGCGATCCGCAGGTCCTGCAACTGGTGCGCGACTTTGCCCAGGCGGGCAAGCCCGTGGCGGCCATCTGCCACGGCGGTTGGATTCCGATCTCGGCCGGCGTCTATAAGGGCGTGCGTGTGACCGGGTCGGCCGGCATCAAGGACGACCTGGTCAACGCCGGCGCCATCTGGGAGGACTCGCCGGTAGTGGTGGATCGTCACTTCATTTCCAGCCGCAAGCCCGACGACCTGCCCGACTTCTGCCGCGGCATCCTGGAAGTCATGGCCAGTCGCGGATAAAAGCGCTTTGGAGTGCGGCGATTCATCGCCGCTTTCATCTTTTCTTGCGTCGAAGGTCGAAGGGCGAAGGTTGAAAGTCGAAAGTTGAAAGTCGAAAGAGGCGAAGTCGAAAGCGGCGATGAATCGCCGCAGTCCAAAGACATAACCTCGTGATGACGCGGAGCGTGGGAACGAGGAATGGAAATTTTGACAGGTGTGTTGTGATGTCCGACTTGGTCCAGAACGATCGGCGCTCTCGGATTGGCCCGCTGGGGTGCCTCGCGGTGTTGGTCGTGCTCCTGGTGCTGACGCCGGTCGTGACGGTGTGGATATTTCAATCGTACTCGGCGGCTCGTGTTGAAGAAGCGTTAGCCAAAGTTCGCGCCGAGGGCGAACCCGCCGACCTGGCCGAACTGGGCGAATACTATGCGCTTCCGGCGGGCGCCGCCAACTCGGCGACGCTGTGGATGAGCGCCACCGCCCCATTGAGTGGACCGGGCTATGCGGCGGCGGCCGGAGACCTGCCCATCGTCGGACGTGGCGAGAGCGACGTTCCGCCGCCCGACCAGCCGTGGCCGCAACAAGACGCGGCCGAGCAGCATCTGGCCCGGCACGCCAACTCGTTAGAGAAGATGCACGAGGCCGCGAATCTCGGGCCAGCGCGGTACCCGACCGACTTTCACCAGGGAGTGCAGATGCTGTTGCCGCACGGCCAAGCGCTGCGATGCGGCGTAAGGCTGTTGGCGTTGGAGGCCCACGTACGGGCCCGGCAGGGCGACGCGCACGGCGTCGCCGAGGCGCTGCACGCGATGATTCAAGCCGGCGAGAGCCTCCAGCGGGAGCCGGTTCTCGTCTCGCAACTGGTGCGGTTCGCCTGCACGGGCGTCGGCGTCCAGACGCTTGAAGATCTGCTACCGCACATCGATTTTTCCGACGACGACCTGGCGCGGCTGCAAGCCGACTTGGACGCGGCCGATGCGCAAGACGGACTGCAACGGGCGCTTCTGGGTGAACGGGTGTTGGGATTTGATGCGTTTCAGAATCCGGCGGTGCTCCAAAGCCAAATACGCCCGAGCGTGCCCCGCTTCATGGCGTTCACGCGGCATGATGGCTTAGTTCTCTATCTGGAGAGCATGGAGCAGTTCCACGACGCCGCAGGCAAGCCTTGGCCACAAGCCTTGGCGGAAGCGGACGCGGTGCAGCAGCACATTACCGATAGGGCGTCCTCGGGCGTCGGAAAATTTCGCTACGCGCTGACCGCGCTTGCCACGCCTGCCATGGAGGGGGCCTTTGCAGCGGCCGCCCGCGTCGAAGCTCGGAACCGCACCGCGGCGACGGCGTTGGCCGCCGAGCGCTATCGCCGCCAGCATGGCCGATTTCCCGAAAAGCTGGAGCAACTAACGCCCAAATTCCTGCCGGCCGTGCCGACCGATCCCTTCGACGGTCAGCCCTTGCGCTACGCGGCAAGCGAGAACAGACGCGTCGTTTACAGCATCGGCCCCGACGGCGTCGACGACGCCGGGCAAGAGACCGATAACACGGGCGAGCCTGACATTACCTTCCACTTGAAACAGCGCGCCGAGGAATAAGGCCCCATTTGGAGTGCAGAAATTCATTTCCGCTTTCGTCTTTTCGAAGGTTGTAGGTCGAAGGTCAAAAGACGAAGGTCGAAAGTCGAAAGCGGCGATGAATCGCCGCAGTCCAAAATTGACCCTTGCGATGGAGCGCGCAGTAATGGTAAGAGACTCAAATCGTTTTTCTCTCTCTACTTCCGCACGATCTTCCATGCCGCGCGACCGACGTATCTTGGGCGCCTGCCCGCATTGTGGCCAGGCATCGTACACGTGCAGTTACAACTTGTTTCAGACCGCGGGACTGCGGATCGACTCCTGGGAGCATAAGTGCCCGGACTGCGGCCACCGCGAGACGCAGGCCTATCGCTCCGACGCCGACGATCTGGCCGAGGGGTTTGATCCCGAGGTCTGCCCCTTCTGTGGCCGCGAACCCTTGGGATAAGCCGTTCCTCTAGCGCGGGCGCCCTACAAGGTTGTCGCGAAGGGACTGCCCCCACCACGAAAGCAATGAAGAGGAACCCGTGACGGTCATTTTTTTCATCATCCTGGGCGTGGTGGCTGTCGGCGGGGGGCTGGGGATGCTTGCCTTGGTCGGGTACGTCTTGTGGGCTTCGCTGTGGCCGGTGCGGCGGACGCGCCCGCTCCGGCAGTCGCCTGAACGGATCGTCATCGGGCCGCCCCAGGCAAGAGACGCGCGTAAGGACGAAGGGCAACCGTTCGAGCCAATCATCGATCACGATCACTCTCCCTATGATCTGGCCGACATTGCCCGCGCGATCGGTTTTGAGCCGCTACCCGCGGACGACCTGCACACTCTGCTGGTGATTGAAAAGCTGGTGCATCGCCGCCAGTCAGGTGGTGGGAAGGATTCCGGGTACACCATCAGCGGCGCGCGGCTCGCCGACGCCGTGCGCCGCCGGCATCAAGGCGGCGTGTACACCATTTGCAACATCGAGTGGACCGAGACCAACCATGTAAAAAGCGGCCCCGATATTGTCCGCCAGCGCAGTCAGACCGTGGTGCTGTACGATGGGCCGGAGTCAACACGCTTCCCCCAGTTCGGGACCCAACGGCGCACGCAGCATCTCGACCGGATTTTGCCGTTTTTGCGACACTTCAACCGGAAATTCATTCAAGACTCCCGCATGTCGGATGACCGGGAATTCAACAAGGCCCTTTACGTGGCCACGCCGGTTCCCGAGTCGGTGCGTCCGCTGTTGACGCCCCCGGTCCGCGCGTTGCTCAAGCAGAATACGGACCTGACCGTATCCGCCGAGGGGCGCGTGCTGGCCGTGTTCCGCGCGGGTGTTTGCTCGCCGTGTCCGGCCTGGCCGCGCTCGACCTTTCTGCGCCGGTCGTTGAAGATCCTTGGCGCCTTACGCCGCGCCGAGCAGCAGACGCGCGGGGAGCGCGCATCGCCCCTGGAGGATCAGCAGCGAGCGCAGGGCGCGACCGAGTGGTGGGACCGAGGCCGCGGCCAAGGCGGCGTGGTGTCGAGGCGCGAGATCGACGCCTTCCTTCTTCAGCCTGGCCCGCGCCGCGTTCCCCGCTCAATTCGCAGCGCCCAATTAGGGTTCACCGGCTATGTATTCTACGGCATGGGGGCTTTCGTGCTGCTGGTGGTTGGGTTGCTTGCCGCCGTGCTTTGGAACGCGCCCATGGACCCAGACGAGCGCCCCCTGGCGATGGCCCTGCTGGCCCTGTTCGCGTGCCTTGGACTGGCCAGCATCCTGATCACCTTCTTCCTGCGATGGGGCATGGTGCGCGTGCTACGGCGCGGCCATTGCCGGTCGGCGGTGATCGTCAAACTCGAGCCGACCAGCATGGTCATCAACGGACAGCAACAATACTGGGTCACGTTTCGCTACGCGGTTGACGGCGTGTGGCGGGAGGCCGAAATGCGGGCAACCGGCGACACCGCCCTCAAGGCCAACCGCGTCTTGGCAAAGGGCGCCGAGACACGCATCCTGGTCAATCCGAGCGATTCCCGCAGCGCCCTTTGGCCCGATGGACTGGCCGCCGACTGAGACGCAACGCCCCCGCGCGGGGCGTTGTCAGGTTTTGCCAATAAATCGGGAGTTGCCCTGCGGCTTCGAGAACACGTTTCACGATGGTGTGAGGGATTTAACGGAGGTCATTCGCTCTGCGAGTGACCTCCATTCAAGAAACCGTCGCACCGGCCTGAAATGCGCTCTAAACTCCGGATTGTTTAGGCAAGTCTCATCACGCGCTACACGGGTCGGAAACGCGCAGGAGAGGGATTACTCCTTCCCGATGCAGTACAGGTAGCGGTCGGAACGCAAGAAGAGTTGCCCGCGGCTGGCGGCGGGGCTGGCGTTGAACACCGAGCGGTCGCTCTCTAGCCGGTTATGCGCCAGTTGCTCGAACTCGGGCTGGGCGGCCAGCACCACCGCGCCTTGGTGCCGGGATACGTAGTACAGCTTTCCATCGGCCACCAAGGGCGAGGCGTAAATCTCGCCAATGCGGTTAAGCCGCTGCTCGTACTCCACGTCGCCGGTGGCGGCGTCCAGGCAGTAGGCGATGCCCTGGCTTTCATGGGCGAAGTACAGGTGGCCGTCAAAGTACACGGGCGAAGACACGTTGGAGCCTTTCTTGGCTCGCCAGACCACGTGGGTCTCGGTCACGTCGCCGCGCCCGCCGGCCCGCACCGCCAAGGTGGCTTCCACGCCTTTGCCCGCCAGGCAATAGATCGTCCCTTCGTGCGCCACCATGCTGCCGACGATGTACCAGTCCATGCTTTTACAGGTCCAAAGCTCCTCGCCCGTCGCTGGATCAACCCCCATGATCCTTCCCATGTTGGCGACCGCCAGTTCGTGCTTGCCGCCGGGAAGTTGGACCAGCAGCGGCGTGTTCCAAGATTCTTTCAAACCGCCGGTCCGCCACGCTTCCTGCCCGGTGTTCTTGTTCACGGCGACCAGCGAACCACATTCGACAAAGGCATTGACGATGACCAGATCCTTGTAAAGCACTGGCGAGGCGGCGGAGCCCCATTCGTGCGTGTTGTCGCCCACGCGCGTTTGCCAGCGCTGATTGCCGTCGTGGTCAAAGGCCACGAGGCCCGATTTTCCAAAGAAGCAGTACACGCCTTCCTCGTCCACGGCGGGCGTGCTGGAAGCGTAGCCGTGCAGGTGCATCCGCCGGCCGTACTCGCCCTCGGGCAAAGTGGATTGCACTTCCTTTTGCCACAGCACCTGGCCGTCTTTACGGTTGATGCACAGGAGCATTCGCCGCAGGTCGTCCATGTCGCCCGGATCGTCGGGCGAGACGCCGTACCCGGTGTAGGCCGTCAGGTAGATGCGGTCGCCGTAAATCACGGGGCTGGATGTGCCCGCGCCGGGAAGCTCGGTCTTCCACACGAGGTTCTCTTCGTCGCTCCAGGTGGTGGGCAGGCCGGTGGTTTGCCCCAATCCCAAACCCTGGGGACCGCGGAACTGCGGCCAATCTCCGCCGCTTGGGGCCGGCCGCGCGGCGGCTAGCGCCGAGCGCGGCGGACTTGGCTTCTTGCTTACCGCGGCCGGAGGAAGCTGGGTTTCGGCAGCCAGGGCCGTGGGCTGCAACTCGTCGCTTAGCGACGTTGGCATCGGCTCGCCCGAGCATCCGCTGATCGCAACGAGCACGAGCAATGCGGCAAGCGCCGCGGCATGGCGGAAAAGGCGGTGGTTCATGGAAGAATAGTCACTCATTCTTGGGTGTCTTGGCCGATGCTCATGAGTTCTCAAGAGACGCTGGCGAACCTCCGGTTGTAAAGCCTACCCTCCGGCCAATAATTTTGCACGCGCAGGGAGCGCGGGCGCGAGAGAAATGCAGAAGCGGGACGAAAGCGGCAACGGATTGCCGCAATCCAAATTAGGGCGCCTTGGTCCACACCCGGACGAAATCATTCGCTTCCAGCGGCATGGTCCAGCGGACCTGGCCGGACGTTGGTTGCTCGAACTTTAGCACGCCGCGCCGCACCGACTCGACGCGGACGACTGGCTCGGCGGTTTGAAGCTGCAACGAGACGCGGTCGAGCGGGCGCAGCGTATAGTTGGCCAGCGTCACCAGCACGCCTTGATCGCACGGGAGCGCCACGGCGTCGACCAGCGGCGTATCGCAAGCAAGCGGTTTTGCGAGTTGTGCTTCCCGGACCGGCGTGAGCAGTAGCTTGCGAATTCCCGCCGGGTATTGCCACGGATTGTACGATCGTTCCAGCAATTCGCTGGGACCCGACGCGCTGGCGGATGCGCTTTCGTTGAGGGCGGCGGTCGCCGCGGCGGTGTTGGTGGCGGCGGGCTGCTCGGTTTCGGCCGAGGCGGCTTGTTCCGCGGCCAACTTTTCCTTGGCGGCTTGCTGTTCAAGCGGCAGCCGGGCCGCCAAGGCGGGCTTGATGTACGACAGCGCCGGCAAGAAGCCGACCGCAATCACGCGACCGCGGCCGGTGCGGCCGCTTACCACCGCGGGCTGGCCGTCGTCAAAACGGGCCAACACTTCGCCTTGGTCTTTCGCAGCGAGCGGTTGTTTGACCGATAGCACTTCCAAGCGTTCATCACCCCAACTCACGGCATCGCGCGCGGCCAGGTAGTTCAAGAACCGGCCGGCGCTTCGGTGCGGCTCGAATGTTTTCACCTCGCCGCGAGTCGCGGGAAGGAGCGCGGTCAGCGTGTCCAGCGGGCGGTTGAACTCGTCGCGCGAGGCGGCGCCGGCCGTAAGCCAGAGCGTGCCGCCCGCCTCGACCCAAGCCCGCAATTTCTCGGCGGCGGCGCGGCTCAGGTTGGGGCCAGAAAGATAGCAGACTTTGTATTGATCCAGCCGACCCGTGGCGACTTCGCGCTCGGGGACAATATCTACCGGCGTCTGCGTATGGGCGAGAGCCAGCCAGGTATGCATCCGGTCAAAGCCGTACGCCAGGTTGCCCCCCAAGGTCCAAGCGTCGGTCGAAGAGCTATAAAGAATCGCCACGTCGGCGGCCGCGGGCCGGGCGGTTTGCAGCCAGTCTTCGACCGCGCCGATCTCGCGCGTGATCTCGGCGTTGGCCGACCACAGTTCCGGCCGCGCATACCAGAGATGGGTGCGCCAGGGTGGGCCTCCCTCGTGGCTGCCCCAACTCGGGCCGTAGGAAAAGTTCATCCACATGCGCACGCCGCGCGCGGTTTCGCTGGTCGCCTTGGTCTTGATGTCCCAGGACGTGCGGCCGGCATGGGCGATCAGGTAATGGCCGATGACCTGCCCGCGCTTTCGGGCCGCGGCCCGCATCAGGTCTACATTGAAGGCGGCGCATTGATAGGTGGAGGCGTTGTTCGCCCAGTCCTCGCCCCAAATGGCGTTCTGGTCGTCATCGTCGAGCAGTTCAAAGTAATCGACGCCTTGCCCGAAGAAATTGGCGTGATACACCGCCCCATCGCTGAAGTTGACCAGCACCGGGAGCGAGCCGCCGTAAGCCGCTTCCAGAATCCGCCGCTGCGTGGCCATGAAGTCGCCCAGCGCGCGCGTGCGGAACAACTGCGTGTAGTAATGCAGCGCCGGGTATTGCTCGCGCTGGCTCTCGGCCACTGGGCGGACTTCGTCCCAGGTGGCGACCAACAGGTCTTTTGGCTCCAGCCGTTGCTCTTGCAGCCACGCGCGAAACTGTTCGCCATACGCCTGGTCCTGGGCGGCAAAGGCGGCCGGCTGCCCGGTCGGCTCGTCCATCAACATGCATGCCGCAAAGTCTTCCAACTTGCGGCCCGACGTTCGGAATGCTTCGGCCTCGTGCGCCGCTCGGGCTTGCATTTTCTCTAGGTCGGGACGGCAATACGAACCGTCTTTCATGTGCCAAAGACCGCCAAGAATACGGTCGTGGTCGCCGTTAAAGCCGAAGTGGTCCAGCGTTTTCCGCTCCCGCGCCTCTACCGCCGCATCGACGGGCAGTCCGTAACCGCCGATGTTCGCGCTGACCAGAAACGGAATCTTCTCTGGCCGGCGGCCATGCGTGGGCCAGGCGAAAGCATCGGCAATGCGGCCGGTCGCTTCGGCAATATCGCGGTCCCGCAAAAGCCGGGCGATATTCTCCTGCGATTCCAAATCCGGCGGCGCGATGACGACCAGCCCGTTCGGCGATGCATCGACATCGAACGTCTTGACGATCTCCACCCGCGGGACGGCCGCCGACGAGGAGCGGCCGAATTCCAGCTTCGCCCGCAGCCGCGCCGCTTTCTCGTGGTAGGAATGTCGTACCGAGAGATTCAAGGCGGCGCCCGAATCCTGGTACACGGTCGGCGTCAGGTTGCACCAGGCGGTGGCTTCGCCTGACCGTAACATCTGAGCGGCAGGCGGCGCCAGCGCGGCGTGAAGTCCGTCGCGCGCCAACGCATAATGCGCATACCAGGGCGAGCGATAGTGATCGGCGAACAAGTGCATGTAAACCGGCCGGTCGTAACCCTCGCCCAGCGTGACGCGCACGAAGGTTTGCGGCCCATACGGGAGGTGGCTCGGCTCCCGCTTGTCGTCGGTCGTGAGCAGCAGGCAGTCCACGTGCCGCACGTACCCGGTGCAGTTCTTTTGCTCATGCTTGGCGAGCGCCAGCGTGACTTCGCCCGCCGGCAGGTCGGCTTCGAGCGTTTGCCACGTGTATTCCCAATCTTCCACCTGCGGGTCGGCGGCCAGGTCAAACACCTTGGCCGCCAACTCTCGCTCTCCGGCCGATACCGTCAACCGAAACGGACCGCGCCACGCGCCGACCTGAAGATACCGGACCCAAACGCGATACCGGCCGGCCTCGCCGAGCGTGACACGCTGGACCGCTACGGCGTCGCCGGGGCCGGCGGCGCCCCATAACGTCTTGGCGCGCGACGCCCTGCGGGTCTGGGCGTTCTCGGAGACGGCCCAGCCCGCCGACGAGGGGCGAAAGCTCTCTGCTTCCAGAAAGACCGTTTCGGCGGAAAGCCGCGCCGGTGCGAGCAACAGCCCGAAGGACGCCAGGAAGAGAATGCACTCGCGGAGCGAGTGCACCCCCTTGGGAAAGCCGACCCCACTCGTTGAAACGCGCGTTCGTCGTTTTAGCCAGCGCATAGGGTTCACGCCTTAAACGGTAGGGAAACCTGGCGGGGTTAGTCGCTTGGTAACGCCTCTTGTTCAGGCGAATTGCGGGATCTTCAACGTCTCGCCGTCTTTCATGGCCGATTGGTGCGCCACCACGCCGGCCACCGTCATGTTGAGCGCGGCGGCAATGTCCACCAGCGGCGGGCGATCTTCCAAGAGGGACGTGACAAACTCGTGCGTCAGGTAACCGTGCGAGCCGCCATGCCCGCCCGGCGCCACACTTGGCGGCAAGGCCGGATACTCCAGGTCGGGAAGGGTCTTCTCTTGGCCCACATACTGCATGCCGGTCATCGAGCCGCGCTGCCCGCGCACGCGGCCCATTTCTCCCTCGTGCCCGGGCGTGTCCCAACTGACGGCCATGCGGGCCGTGCCACCTTCGCTGGTGCGCAGGAGCGCAATCTCGGTGCCGAACGGATTCTTGTAACGGTTATTCTCAGGCCGCAAGTGCGAAATGATGCTCGGCATGCCTTGGCAGGTCACTTCGGTAAAGCGGCCGCCGGTGACGCATACATAGTAGGCGTTGGAATGCGTGGGGTAGAACTGGGGCGGCAATCCCACGCGCCAGTCGCGGAACGAGGCGATCGGCTCCGCCATGTAGTGAAAGTACTCGCCTTCGCTGTACACCATCTGCCCGAAACCGCCCGCCCGGTAAATTTGCCGCATGGCGTGGCAGTCGCGGTGAAAGGCCGAAGTCTCGAACAGCATGTACGCCAGGCCGCTGTTCTTGACCGCCTCGTGCAACTGCTGGGCCTCTTCCAGCGAGCCGAACACGGCCGGCACGGCGCAGGCCACGTGCTTGCCGCGCCGCAGCGCCTCCAGGCAATGCGCCGCGTGGCTGGGGGCATCGGTGGCAATGAAGACCGCCTCCAGGCTATCGTCCTGAACCATCTCTTCCAGCGACGGATACGTCTTCTGGCAGCGGCAGACCTTGGCCAACTCAGCGCAGCGCTCGGGGATCAAGTCGGTGACCGCCGCGACCGTTACGTTCGGATGGTCCTGAAATCCGAACGCCGCCCCAAACCGGCACACGCCATAACCGGCGATCCCCACCCGAATCTTCCGATCCGACACAGGCCGCCACACCTTTTTCGAGCGCTCGCTCGTTTGGACTCCCGCTTCGCCCAGAATCTTGGCGTCGGGCGGGCCATCGGCGACGGCCCACTGTCCCACCCCGAGCGCGGCCACGGAACCCAAAGCGGCGGAGCCAAGAAAAAAACGACGGGTGGTGCGATCAGGCATGACAGAGTCCTTCTGGAAAACGAAGGGGTGGGGTTCCAGCTACGCCGGGAAAGCGCAGCCATGGCGGCCGATTATACGCCCGCCCCTATCGCCCCGCCACCTGCGCCGTCCGTCGGAGTGGCGGGGCGCTCCTCGCGGCAACGCTTTGCGTCGCAAGGGAAGGCTGCCCAACCGTCATGGCTCCGCCGTCACGCGGGCCTTTACGTGGCATTCAACCGATAGGAAGTCTTTGTCGGCCCAACAGCGATCCGTAAGTAAAGTCCTTGGGCCGAAAAAGATAGCAACCTCGTCAGGCCAGCGGTCTTTTACAAGCGCCGAAGGTGGAAGCGAAGACAAGAACGCATGGGGCAATGGCTCCCGAAAACACCTTGCATCGGGAAATGCCGAGCACGATACCCAAGTCCTCCCAGCCATTTCAAAGAAAACCGAGACGGACCTAGACAAAAAAACGCCAGGGACCGCACCTCGGTACAGCCAACCCAGCGATATGCCGCAACCCCAAGTACACTAAAACCAACCCTCTTCCTAACGACTCTCTGCCTGGCCGAATTCCGCAACGCACTATCGCCGAAGAACTTACCGAGTTCGAGCACTCTTCGTCCGGCTCGCTAGCGAAAGCAGCCTTTTACGAACTGCTCCTGGCTGGTCCGATACCTGCCTGTGTAGCTGCGTCTGGCGAGGCGCAGGCGTCCGACCTAGGCTGGCGACAATTGAATTGACACGCTACGGCGCTTGAACCAGTTTCGCGAACTCGGATGGTTTGAGGATCTCGATGCGGCCGTCCTCTCGTTCGACGAGGTAGATCAGATGCTTCTCTGCAATGGCGGCATCCCCCGAGAGCAACTCGCCGGCAGGAGAGAATGCCGCGTACTGATCGTCGGCCAGCATCAGGCCAATCCACTCTTCCTGCCCGGTTTCGGTGTTCCAGATCCGCAAGGTATCGTCGTCGGCGATCGACGCGAGGCGATACGGCGCGGATGGGCTGTAGTCAACGTACCGCGCCCAGGCAGTATGCCCAATCAACAATCGCACCAGCTGCGCATCTCTACCCCACAAGCTGATCGCGCCACCACGTTGCCGGTCGGCAAGCTGTTGGCTGTCGGGGCGCCATTTCTTTGGTGCCCCCAAATGGGCGTCGTAAATATTGTGCGGAATCAAATTAGGTAGTGATTCCTGCGTGGTCCCGAGCAATTCGCCACGTTGATTGAGAACCTTGTGGTGATCGCCACCATGGAACATCACCGTTGCGTCCGGGCTGAAGAGTCCCTGGTCCTGGGTCCGAAATGTCGGTTCGCCCGTCGCCTGATCGAGCAGTTCCGTCCCTTTGTCACTCGAAACGACAGCGAAATGCCTGCTGACGGTGTCAATTCGAGCCACCCCGGCATAATCCCGCTCGATGCGTGATTGCCAGGTCGTGGAATCCAGAATGTGAAACTTCGGCGGAGAATGCGTAAACACGGCAAGTGACGAGCCATCCTCCGACCAGGCGACGGCGGCTACCGTCGAACCAACCTCGTTCACGACGCGCATCGTCGAGTCGTGGATGTTCCAAAGACACAGTCGCCCCCCCTCTCCTTGCCCCGATGCCAGTATTTTCCCTGCCGGATGCCAGGCGAGTGCGTCCACCCGACTGGACGCGCGGCCGAGTTGCCGCAGAGGCGCCCGATCGGATGGATTGCAAAGCATCACTTTTCCTGACGTCAATCCGATCGCGAGCACATTCCCGTCGGGAGACCATGCGATCCGTTTGAGCAAACGCTTTTGTTGGGGAGGCTCCCCCAGGAAGAGTTTGTCCGCAGCCAGTTGTTGAACCCGCAACCCACTTTCTGAACCGAAACTCAGGAGCCACTCCCCATCGGGGCTGAACAGGACCGATCGCGAGTCGCCGACCGCATTGAGCGATGCAGAATGGAGTCGTTTACCGGCCTCATCCAGCAGAAAAACTGTTCCATCGCTCCAGCTGCCTGCGACGAGAAACTGCCTCCGTCCGGGGCGTAGCTGTAAGAAATCGCCTTTGCTTGATTCTAGCACCATGGAAGCAGCAACCATTTCTGCACCGGTCGCCACGTTCCATTGCTGGAACCGTTGTGCGTTGACGGTCCAGAGGGCACTGCCGTCCGGTTTCCAAGCAACCGAGGGCCAGGGATGTGCGAATCGCTCTAGTTTCCACAGACTTTGCCCGGTATCCGCATCCCACGCTGCAAGTTCGTGTGAGTGCTCCCGCGCCACCAATTTATGGTCGATGGGACTCCACGCGAGGAAGCTAGGCTCCGCCTGATCCAGAACGCGCAGAAGCTTACCGTCCGCGGACCAGATGCGAAGCCCGGGAGCGTGCGTGTCGTAGCTTCCATCCGGTCGACGACCGTCATAAGCCCCCGACGCCAGCAACTGCGAATCATGGCTCCAGGCGAGGCAGTTCGGGTAGATCGGGCCTACATGCCCTTGGAGGACTGGGCCTGGCTCGCCGGTGCCAGGGTTGTGCAGCCGGATGATGTTGCTGTCACCGCTCGCCAGCCATTTGCCGTCGGGACTCCAGGCCACCGCCGTGATCCACGAGTCGTGCGGCGGGAGGACGCGGATCAGTTTCAACTCGGGTACCGAGTAGATCCGCAGTTGCTTGCCGCTGCTGCACGCGATCTGCTTGGAATCGGGACTCCAGCACGCCCAGCCATACCCGCGCGGCAGAAGTGTATCGACATTCCACCGCCGAACTCCCGCGATTGCCGCCGGCCGCGGCGCCAGCCCCGGTAAAACGTTCTCCGTCGGCCCCGGCTGCCACGTTCCCTGGGGAATTACGAGCGATATAGGGGCTTGCGGCTTCTTGTCGGAATCCTTGACATCATGAACGACCGTCGCCGTGCCCCCTCGCGGCACTTCGAGGCGGCCGACTTCTTTGCCGTCCTTATCGCGGATGATGACCCACACGCCACAGGCGAGGAGGAAACAACCGGCCAGGCCCGCGGCGATGAGGGGGGTTCGCCCGCGCCACCGGGGCGCTCGCTTTGCAGGCGAGGGTTGCGGTGCGTTCTGGCGAGCAACTTGAATGCTGCGGTCGGAGACGGGGTCGGTGGCTTGTAACGGACTGCTGAGATTGACCGTCGGGGCGAGATCGGACGTGCCGGGTTGCGGCACAGAAATCGCGATTGTCGGGGCAGGGGCAACTTCGGCGGTTGTCGCTGCGGCTGACGGCTTGCCCCGAGTGATCGATTCGAAAAACGAAGTCAGCTTGCTGTCAGCATCGGTGCTGGCAGCGGACTTCGATCCCAGTCCACTGCCGTCGATTGCAGCCAGCGCCGCTTCCACTTCCGCCATCGACTGAAAGCGCTCGTCGGGCCGCTTGGCGACCATCCGTTCGAAGATGGCGACGAGCGCGGGTGGCGCATCGGGCCGGTGCGTGGCGAGCGGCGGGATCGGTTTGCTTTGGTGGGCCATCAGTTTCTGCACGAGCGACTCGGCGTCGTACAGATTGCGGCCGGTGAGCAGCCGGTAGAGCGTGCAGCCGAGGCTGTAGATATCCGCCCGCGCATCGGCATGATGCACGTCGAAGGCCTGTTCGGGCGCCATATAGTCGACCGTGCCCATCACTTGGCCCGTCGCGGTCAAGCCATCCTTCATGGCAGGGTCTTCGAAGCGGGCAAGACCCATATCGAGAATCTTGACGACGCCCCGCATATCGAGCAGCAGGTTCGCCGGCTTGATGTCGCGATGGACCACGCCGTTTTCATGGGCATAAGCAAGACCGCGCGCCGCTTGCCGAATGCAATCGACGGCTTTGGCGATTGGCAGTGGTCCTTCCGCGGCGACGACGCCGGCCAGGTCGCATCCCTCTACATACTCCATCGCCAAATACCAAACGCCCTGCTGCACGCCCGCATCGTGCGTCTGCACAATGTTCGGATGCGACAGCCGAGCTGCAGCTTCCACTTCCCGCTCGAAGCGCTTCACCGCGGCTTCGTCCTTGGTGAGCCCGGGAGGGAGCAACTTGATTGCTGCCAGCCGCTTCATCCGCCGATGGCGAGCCTGGAACACCTGCCCCATGCCGCCAGCGCCGATCCTGGCGAGCAGCACATATTCGCCCAGCACCAGCCGCTACCGGCACCAGGCCGGCGTGACCCTACTGTTCCACCGCGGCGAGTTCTACGGGTGGACCGGCCGCTGCTGGCAGGAGACCGACGCGCGCGACGTGCGGCGAGCGGTCTACGAGGCGCTCGAGCACGCCGTCTACATCCACCCGAAGGACGAGAGCCGCGTGCCGTGGTCGCCCTCCCGCCGGAAGGTCGACGACGTGCTCGACGCGCTGCGCGCCGCGGCCCTGCTCGACACGGCGAGTGAGGCCCCGTGCTGGACGACCGGCGGGAGCGCCCGCCCTCCGGCGTCGGAGATCGTGGCGCTCACGAATGGGCTGCTCCACGTCCCGACTCGGCGCCTGCTCGACCACACGCCGGAGTTCTTCGGGCACCACAGCCTGCCCTTCGACTTTGCGCCGGATGCCCCGTCGCCTGAGCGGTGGCTGGCCTTCCTACACCAGTTGTGGCCTTCGGATCCGGCGAGTATCGCCTGCCTGCAGGAGTGGCTGGGCTACCTCATCGCGGGTGACACAAGCCTACAGAAGATCTTCCTGTTGGTCGGCCCGAAGCGGGGCGGCAAGGGCACCATCGCGCGCGTCGTGACCGGGCTGCTGGGGCAGCACCACGTCGCGGGACCGACGCTCGCCGGCCTGGGGACGAACTTCGGCCTGTCGCCGCTGCTGGGCAAGCCGCTGGCGATTGTGTCGGACGCCCGGCTGTCGTCGAGGGCCGACGCCAAGGTGGTGGTCGAGCGGCTCCTGAGCATCAGCGGCGAGGACAGCCTGACGATTGACCGCAAGTTCAAGGAGCCGTGGACGGGCCGCCTGCCCACCCGCTTCCTGATTCTGTCGAACGAACTGCCACGCCTGGCCGACGCCAGCGGCGCCCTGGCCTCGCGGTTCGTGGTCATGGTGCTCACCGAGTCATTCCTGGGCCGCGAGAATCCGCGCCTGACGAGCGAGCTCCTGAGCGAGGCGAGTGGGATCTTCAACTGGAGTCTGGAAGGCTACGACCGCCTGATGGCCCGCGGCTACTTCGAGCCGCCCGCGTCGGGCGCCGAGGCCGTCCAGCAGCTTGAAGACATTAGCTCGCCCGTCAGCGCCTTCCTGCGCGACCGC
>JAANMT010000140.1_pt1 | contig 72680 bp, 60 predicted proteins | sample 7279711 | NCBI WGS metagenome assembly JAANMT01 (sample SAMN14094538, study PRJNA606508) | bioreactor metagenome | isolation source: A lab-scale SPAN reactor treating ammonium-rich wastewater day 1 | place: Ireland: Galway | collected 2017-01-16
TGGTGGTTCGAAAATGGGCGGATGCTCGAACCGGGCCTGTTTGGCCAGGATCCGGACAACACCCGCCGGATGCCCCCGCAGCTCTATCGCGCCATGATCCTCGAAGGCATCAAGATGGGGGCTACTGTCTTTCAGTTCGAACCTTTCTGGGATCTTTTCGATTATGACAACTCGATCTGCTGGCGTGAGGTGATCTGCCCGATACTTCGCCAGGCGATTCAGGAAAAGTGGATCCCCTCACGCGAGGAGGTTCTCGAAAAGATACGCGTGGCATATCACCTCGCTCCCGCGGGCAACATCAATGAGTTTCATGAAAACCTCAGGGATGTGGACTGGATTGCCGATGAAGGGCTCCTCGCCCGTGCGGCTTATGGATTATGGGAAAAATTCCTCGAGCATGAGCTCATCCCCAACAAGGGGAAAAACTATTACATCCCCCTGCTTCCTCCCCAGACCCCCGAGGAAGTCCTCGACCAATTCGAGGTGGTCCTCTCCCCGGGGAGTGAAAAGAGCGAATCCGGCTATGCAGATTTGCTCGACCGGCACTACCACGGTGATGGTGAAGGCAGCGCCTGCATCATGTCGGTCGGAGGGTTTATTTATGTCATGCAGACTCATGAAAACCTGTATGAAAAACAGACCTACTCGATCGAACTGCCGAAAAGAGTGAATGGCCTTCAGGCTGTGCTGAAAAAAGAAGGGGTGGAGATCTCCTGGAACACCGATCCCGGTGCATCGGGGTATGAGGTTTACCGGGTTGAATCGGACACCCTGCCACCCGGGACATCCCTCCCCGTCTTGCCATGGGATTCTGTTCCTGTTGCCAGGACCACAGAGTGCCATTGGAATGACTGTCAACCTTGCGGAAATAAAACTGTTTTTTACACCATCATCGCACAGACCAGAAGCCGCGAAAAAGTTGAAGGCACAGTCAATTACCTGGATTACCTGGTGTTCAGCCTGGAAAAGAGCCTTCCATCTGAATGGCTGCGCATCGACCTATCGGGGACTATCGACACTCTGCCGGTTCTTCCGCCTCCGGATGATCGTCCGGAATCCCAGGTGGTTTATCCGACCTTTGCGGGGGCTGATGGCCACCATCGCCCGATTGCAGAAAAAATTGTCCGGCAGATCGATGCGATGAAGGCCTTTTACGATCATGGAGACTGGCGGAATCTGACCAGCCTTTATTCTCTCAATTACAGTGATCCAAATGGCTACTCACGCGAATATGTGAAGAGAGCCTGGAAGTGGTGGCTGATTCGCAACAACACCACCTGCCTGTTAAGGCAGATCCGTTGCTGGGATTTTTCGGAGTATGACGGCAAAGGGCATGTTCATGTGAAAATGTTCAGCCTGTTCCGTGCCTTGCGCAGGGATGATCAACCCTTTGGATATGGCTGGAGCGGGACCCTGCGGATTCCCCGGAATTCCGATGAAGAAGTCCTTTACACCTGGGTTGAGGAAGAGGATGGCATCTGGCGTCTGATCTCCACCGACCCCGCTGTTCCTAATCTGGCTGAGATTCTCTGGAATCATCGTGGCTCAGACCAGACCAGCCTCAAGCTCATTCCAGGGCTGGATGACTGATTCAGGCTGAGCTGGCAGCTGGCGTCCTGGGGGTTACTTCACCAGTGCCTGGCGTACCAGATCCCAGCGCCCGCCGGTTTCAAGGTGTTTCTGACTGAACAGGATCACTCCCCGCGAGGGCGGCCGCCGGCCCTGGTCAATCCCACTGGTTAAATCCGCATCCGGAAGCCGGTCCGGCAGATCGAAACACTGCACAATGGGCAGCACCGGCGCATCCACCTGCTGGTCGATTTCACTGATTCTCTCGGCCACCCAGCCCGGCGGCCTGCCCAGCTCGCGGAAATACAGCATGGGGGACAGGGCATCCACTATCTTCCCGAACCCCGCAAGATCCTGCCCGGCAATGCGGTAGAGTGCCTGGTCGTGTTCATCCTCACGCCAGGGAATGACAAAAGCTCCGATCAGGGTTTTGGGTGAGACCTTTTTGACCTCATCGCGAACCTTCCGGACATAATCCAAAATGCTGTCAGCCCGCCAGCGGTGCCAGCGGTCCTTCTGGGTGGACAGGATCCATTCGGCTTTCTCGGCCACAGTGGATCCCTGGATGGGTGACTGCAGATGCGCCTCAAAGGATTTCAGGCAGACCGGGCAGAAACAGGTCTCAGCAAGAAATGGAGGTGTTTCCTCCCAGAATACAGGAAACCGGATGAAGTCCAGCCAGACACCATCGATCTCCTGATCACGGACAATGCGTAAAATGGTCTGAAGTTTTTCTTCACGCAGCCAGGGGGTGTTCGGGCAGACCGGAGCATACCAGCCCTGCTTCTTCACCTTGCGGCCATTCCGGGCGACAGGCTGGCAGTCCGGATCTTTCTGCCAGTGCTTTTCGCCAACAAACAGGGGAATTTCGACAAAGCGGGTGAACCGTGCCGCCTGCAGGGCACGGCGCATTTGAGGGGAGGAGGAACCTCCAAACACTGTGTTGAATCCAGAATCAGCCAGTCTGCTGACTACCTGATTGGGAGTCAGCCCTTTGAAAGGAGCCGCATCCGGCTGGAAAGCATACAAGGCTCGAATGCCCTCCAGAGAAACTCGTTCACCCGCACGGGGAGTTTCAGTGGAATCGGCCACCAGGATCGGCTGGCTGTCAATCGGCTCTGTATTCAGCGATGCTGCCTGCGACCAGTGCACTGCGATGTTCGGGCCACGATCTGGCGAAGGCAGTTGCAGCGCATCGAACAGCACCATTCCCAAAAACTTCCGGCCGGATCGGATCGGGGCTTCCCAGGCAGCATCCGAGGAGTGGTCTCCTCTCACCTGGCTGGAAATCCAGATTTTTGATCTCAAGTCCGCGGGCAGGATATCCACCAGCACTTCTCCATCCTGCCGGGTTGAGTAATTCGGCAGGATCAGGGCATCCAGTAGATTGGAACGAATCCAGGCAGGCCAGTCCTGAAACAGGACATCCCGTGCATAGACTGGATCGGGGTATCCCACACAGGCCAGACGGCAGCCGGGGTGCTCCCTTTGAAGCATCTCACGGACACCCGACAGGAACGAAGTCACACGCTGCCGCCGCCAGTCATCCCAGGCTCGCCGCAACTGATTAAACCGTTCTTCCCCGAGGGTTTCCCGTGTTTTCGAGGCCTCTTTCACCAGCACAGCTGGATCGACACCCTGTTCACGCTCAAAGGCTTTGCGCGAAATGAGATGGTAACCCGCACTCTGCTCCCAGTGTGTTCCCGATTTTTCAGTGCCGTCCGGAATGGGGTAACGCAGCGTGTCCAGGATCAGCCAGTTCGGTTTCAGCTGCTTCAGGCTTTCTGACAACAGGCCCAGCATGAATTCAGACATACGGGGAATCCCGGGATCGAAAAACAGACTCTCACCACCAGCCTCATTTGAGGGATCATCAGACAGCTGGGATACTCCGGAGCTGTCGAGTGCATCGGTCGACAGCCATTCCGGATGAGCGCGAGCCAGATCTCCCCCCTGAACCAGGGTGCTGGCATAAATGGCCACCTGGAGCCCCTGTCCACGGCACTCCTCGAGCCAGGCCATCGCGGTAGCGCTCACAACCTTCGGGGGATGAATCTGGCTGGGGTAGCAGGTCCTTCCTTCGACCAGGGCCGGGAACACAACTCCATTGAATCCAGCCGCATGAACCCGCTGGGCGACCTGTGAAGGAAGAACCGGCAGATTTTCGGTCGATCCCGGAAGCCACACAAAGCGATGCATCTGGGCCTGGCACAAACCGGATAAAGAAATACCCAGAGCGATTAACCAGAACCGGAGGAGGATCGAACGGTGGTGCAATCTCATGGCTTGTTCACAACGGCAGGATGCGCCTCAAGGCGATAGGAATCCCCCTCTTTCTGATAGATGAAGGTCTTCCCGGGTGCATAAGGATCTTCAGGCAGGCGACGTAGAAAGGCAGGATGACCCTCGAGCAGCTGCTCCAGCTTGTCGGGGTACTCCCCTTTTTCGTGGAAATAGTCCCCCAGAGCCATGCGGAGAAACCTCAATCCACAATCTTTGATCTGCTCCATCTCCCTGGAAGTTTTTGGTGGTTCTCCCCCCAGCTCGATCCCCAGCTTTTCGGGGCGGCTCCAGTATCTTATAAGAATCTCACAATTTTTTTTGAGTTGAGGATCCATCGTGGTTCGATCCACCTCGGTGAGGTAGGCGATGGCCTCGGCCACCTGATCTGTGCGGAACAGGGAATTTCCATAAAAATAGAGAACCTGGTCACAGTTCGGCGATGAGGGGAATTTCTTCAGGTAGTACTGAACCCGTTCCTGGCATTCCTCCTGGCGGTCCAGCCCAAAGTAGATCGACACCTGGAAGAGCAATGTCTGCTCGGAGTCCGGAAGAATCTTTTCATACGTTTCCAGTGCTTTATGGGCTTGATCCCATTTTTTCTGCTTGATCAGAGAGAGGATTTGCTGGGTTAATTTCGAAGTATCGACAGGCGGATTATTCGCTGTCTGCGGCCAGGCCAGCGAGGCCAGCAGGCACACTCCGGCAGCCAAAGAAGTGAAAACAGAATGGGACCTCATCCAGCTGCCACTGCCTGGCTTCGGGTTTTTCGCGCCAGCCGTGCGGTTCGGGAGCGCAATCGCTGCTGGGCATTGAGATCCACCGCAGCTTTTAATTTCATCATGTCCGGAGTCAGATCCTCCGCCTGGAAATAGCCTTTCCAGAATTCCTCTGTTTCTTTTTCATTCGCACGGATTTCATATCTCAGTGTCAGAAGGACTTTGGACAGATCCCGGAGCGGGCCGGGAATGTCGATCGAGGAAAGCATCCTCTCGAAGAACCGGGAGGCTCTTCCCGGCCGATCCAGCCGAGGGACATCGATCAAAGCGAGAGGAGCCGCCAGGCCCTCCCCCGCCACATAAAAATGTTTCAGGCCGGGGCTGCGGTAAAACAGGTGGTGGTCATGCAGCCGCCGGAACAAGCAGGCGATGCTTTGGCAGAGAGGGCCTCGGTCTGCTGGATGCCGATCCAGCCATTCGGCTGCATGGGTATAACCGGTCAAACCTTCGATCAGCAGCAGACTGGCTTCCGGGCCGGGCAGACTCATTCGTTCTGCCAGGAGGTAAGGCGCAGGAACACGAATACCGCACTCCCTGAGAACCCGGAGATTATCCCATTCGCTGTGGGCGCGGTAACGCAGTGTTCGATGCCCCGGCAGCAGCCGAAATGGAGAGGAGGCCGGAAAGCGCCAGCGTTTGAGGTAAACCACCTGGCCTGTTCCGGGAGCCACCAGTTCCAGCACCTGCCGATCCCCACGGTCATTGATGATCTCTCCAGGCAGGCCAGGGTTCCAGCCATCCTCGAGAGTCCGGATTCCCAGATCCTCGATCAGGCCGATTCCCTCCGGATCGATTATCCAGCTGTCCCGTGGGTCAGACATCGCAAATGTGGATTGCCTCGCGCAGGGATGTGAGGGGATCCCTTTGAGGGACAAATTCCTGGCCGATGAATCCCTTGTAGCCCAGGTCGACGATCGACTTGATGATGAAGGGGTAATTCAATTCCTGGCCTCCATCGATCTCCCCTCTTCCCGGAACACCCCCTGTATGGAAATGGCCGATATACTGGATATTTTCCCGGATTGTCCGGGCCACATCCCCCTCCATGATCTGCATGTGGTAGATGTCATACAGCAGTTTGAATCTCTCCGAGCTGAGCCTGCCTGCCAGCTCGGCTCCCCAGGCGGTATGATCGCACTGGTAATCCTTGTGGTCCACTTTGCTGTTGAGGAGCTCCATGCACAGGGTGATACCCAGTTTCTCAGCCAGCGGGAGAATGCGCTGAAGGCCTTTCACACAATTTTCGATTCCTTCTTCGTCGGAAAGCCCCCGGCGGTTTCCGGACATCAGGATCATGTTTGAAAATCCAGCTGCCTGAATCATCGCAAGATAGCGTTCGGACTCGGAGACCAGATGGTCGTGGTTTTCAACACGATTCCACCCCTCGGCAATCCCTCCAGGGCCGGATGGCATAGCACAGGTCAGGCCGAACTTTTTCACTGTGTCCCAGTCCTCCGGGCCAAGCAACTCGACCGATTCGATTCCTATCTCTTTCGAAAAACGGCAAAGGTCTTCAAGGGATATCTTGCCGAAACACCATCTGGAAACCGAATGGTGGACATGCCCTTTCAGAGGCTGCGGAGGATTTTCCGCCATGGATTTCCCCCATGTGAGCGCACCCGCCCCCGCGAGGAGAGAAGCTTTCATCAAATTCCTGCGTGAAAAATTTTCAGACATTATTGTTCCCCTGCTGTCGATTGCATTGAGTGAGCCATTTCTGCACAGACCCCAGGCACCGGGCTGACCAGCCTCCGGCACATCCGGCCAGGACCCTGCCTGTCATCATAAAGAGGGGCTTGAGTCTAGTAAACCTTCCAGTTGCTGACTCCGGAAGAGGGGGGTGAGGTCGGAGTGGCTGTCACAGTCGGAAGCGGGGTTTCTGTCGGGGTCGGCACCGGAGTCCGGGTCAATGTGACAGTGGGAGTTGGAGTCCGGGTCGGCAAGGGAGCGTTATCGATCAGCTGATAAACCACCCCATTTCCATAGCCCACCAGGTAAACTTCACCGGCTTCATCTTCCCCGAAACTGCTGATGAGGTAATTGGAGTCCAGCAGCTCGGTACGGTCCCAGGTTCCCGGACTGGTCTCCTCCAAAGCCCAGATCCGGCCGCTTTCAAAATCACCGAACAGGTATTTCCCATACATGCTGGGATAAGAGCTCCCGCGATAGACATAACCGCCGGTCACTGAAATCCCGAGATCGCGGCCATACTCGTTGATGGGATAGACCAGTCCGGCTGTTGCACAGGCAACATAATCGGGGAAACAGTGCATCCCTTCCATGATCCTCCATCCCAGATTGTCGCCCTTCTGGATCAGGTCGATTTCCTCATAGGTATCCTGCCCGACATCCCCACAGAACAAGCGTCCATCCAGGCGGTCAAAACAGAAGCGCCAGGGATTGCGCAGCCCATAGGCATAGATCTCATCGGCTCCGGGAATAGCGCCGGCAAAGGGGTTGTCAGGTGGAATCGCATAGGCTTGGGGGGGTGAGTCGACATCGATCCTCAGGAGCTTCCCAAGCAGAGAGTTCTTGTTCTGGCCATTGTTGTATGGATCACCCCCGCCGCCTCCATCTCCCAGGGCAATATACAAGTACCCATCCGGCCCAAAGGCCAGATGCCCTCCATTGTGGTTGGATTCAGGCTGATCGATCGGACCCAGGATAATTTTTTCAGTCGGCAAGGCCACATTCGGGTCGGAAGGCGATACCTGGTATTCAGCGATAATCGTATCTCCATCGAGATTCGGATTGGTTGAGCGAAGGGTATAATTGACAAAGAAACGGCCATTCTGTGCATAGTCCGGATGAAACGCCAGCCCGAGCAGTCCGCGTTCACTTCCGGATCGGGAGACACGATCGAGGCCGGTCGATCCGAGATTCAGAAAATCCGTACCCAGCAGGTTCCGGTTGGCATCCAGAATCCGGATTCGCCCTCTCTGCTGCACAACAAACAATCGATCACTTCCATCCCCGGCGTGGGTCACCAGCAGAGGGATGGAAAAGCCTCCTGCCACAAATTGCAGGCCCAGGCTGATGTCCTGGGCAGATGCGGGAGCCAAGGAGAAAAAAGAAATCAGCAGCAGAAACAGAGAAAACAGGTTTTTCATGGATATTATCAGGCCGGTCGATTGTGAGTGCTTCAATGGAAAGCCCTTTCCTTTATTGTCATGATGACCATTTTAATTCAAAATCGCCTTTCTGTCGGCATAATATTCGATATCGAAAGACATCGCCTGCTGTTCCGACAGGCGGAGCGACCTGTAAGGAGATCAAAATGGCTTCTCCCAAGCATATTGGATATGCATTTCTGCTGGAAGATTCCTCTGGGGAAAATGTGTTCACTCCGGAGGATTTATCTCCAGAGCAGCTTGAATTCATGCGGGTGACCCGCGAATTCGTCAGCAAGGATTTTGAACCAGTCCGTCATGACCTCGAAAAACTGGACCGGGACCTGCTGAGGGCCACTTTGCAGAAAGCGGGAGAAGCCGGCCTGTTCATGATCCAGATTCCCGAAGAGTATGGGGGAATGGGGCTGGACCTGCTCAGCCAGATGGTGGTGATCGAGAGTATCGCCCCGACCGGCGGCTTTTCAGTTGCCTATGGAGTCCAGACCGGCATCGGCAGCGAACCGATCCTGTTTTTCGGAACCGATGATCAGAAACAGCGCTACCTCCCCAGGCTGGCTACCGGGGAGATGATCGGCGCTTATGGCCTCACAGAACCCGGATCCGGTTCGGATGCGCTGGCCGCACGCAGCACCGCGGTTCTCTCCAGCGACCAGACACATTATGTCCTCAATGGCAGCAAAATCTTCATCTCCAATGGCGGGATCGCCGACCTGTTTATCATTTTCGCCAAAGTCGATGGCCAGCATTTCACCGCTTTCCTGGTCGAAAGAGACACACCAGGATTTCAGGTCGGTGGCGAAGAAGCCAAACTCGGCATCAAATCCTCCTCGACTACCGCCCTCACCTTCCAGGATATGAAAGTTCCCAGAGAAAACCTTCTTGGTGAGATCGGCAAGGGGCACAAAATCGCGCTGAATATCCTGAATGTGGGGCGCTTGAAGCTCGGCATGGGGGTGGTCGGCGGGATGAAGGATGCGCTCGGGCGGTCTGTCCGGTATGCCCTTCAACGCAAGCAGTTCGGCAAAGCGCTCGTCGAGTTCCCGCTGATCCAGCAGAAACTGGCCCAGATCGCCGCCTGCACCTATGCCAGCGAATCGGCGGCCTATCGCACCGCCGGCTCCATCAACCAGATCATCGAGGACCGATCCGAATCGGAATCCGCATCGCTGGATAAAACCCTGGCAACTCTGGAGGAATTTTCCGGCGAGTGCGCTATCAACAAAGTGTTCGATAGTGAATGCCTGGCGGTTGCCGCCGATGAGGCGGTTCAAATTCATGGCGGATATGGCTTTTGTGAGGAATACCGGGTCGAAGCCACCTACCGGGATGCGCGTATCGCACGCATCTATGAGGGCACCAATGAAATCAACCGGCTGTTTATCGCTGGGAACCTTTTGAAACGGACTCAGACCGGCCGCCTGGCACTGCTCCAGGCCATACAGCAGGCCCAGAAAGCAGTTCTTGAAAGACTCCCGGACCCACCCGCAGACAGCAGCCCGCTCGGCGATATCCTTACAGCCATCCCGAATGCAAAACGGATCTTCCATCTCCTGGTGGGCTTGGTCTCACAAAAATTCCTCCCGAACATGGAGAAAATCGCCGATGAGCAGGAGATCATGGCCGCCTTTGCGGATCTGATTATCCAGATTTATGTGCTTGAATCCATCACACTGCGGGCGGTCAAACGGATCCGTCAGGGAGATCCCCGATCCGGCCTGCATCAGACTGTAGTCCGCTACCAGGCGATTGAATGCTTTGAAAAGATCGACCAGCTGGCCAACCGTTTGATTGACAGCGTGTTTCGGGATGACGCCCGGCTGACCCATCGAGCGATCGTGAGAAAATGGAGCCACTGGCCGCATCTGAATCGTGTGGAGCTGGGAAGGGCGCTGGCCCGTGAGTGCATCGCTGCTGAAGGATACCCCTTTGTGGTGCAGTAATTCACCTAAAAAGGGCTGTTCCCACCTCTGGCTGGCTTTGTTTATTTCAGCCGGTAGATGTGTGGCTGGTATCCTGTGAATTGATCTTCGAAGGCTCCTGCCTGGATGGCGATCTGCCGGTTTTCCCAGAGTTCCTCGGCTTGTGTGGCGGCCACCTCGGGATCGATGAGAAACCGGACCCGTGAAGACTCCGGGCCGGTGGATATCGAGAGGAGATAAATCCCTTCCTGATGTTTCACCACCCGGGCCGCCACATGGACCTTCGGGTTTTCGGCCAGAGCTGCCCCCCAATGGCCCACCTCAGGACTGTTGAGAACGGCCGCGAGTTCATGAACCTGCTGGTTGATGCGGGTGACCTCACGATAGGTGGCCGTATCTTTCAGGAGGGCACGTGAACTGAAAGCGGGCTTCCATTCATGGGCAAAATAAACAATGCCACGAGCACCATGCACCAGCGCCATCCAGACCTCGGAACGAATCTGCTCGGGAGTGGGTTTGTTCCCGGTTTTGACTCCGGTGCATTCGATAAAACTCCAGACCACCTGAGGCGGTCGAATCAGCCTCGACAGACGCTCGACTCCCTGCCCAATCAGCTCGAGCTTCCCGGCCACCTTTTCGCTGGAATGCGCAACCGGATAGATGTCGAAAGAGATGATATCACCACCTTTCACATACTCCGCATAATCTTCGAAATGCCCCGACCGTGAGCCGCGCCCCCACCAGCCATCCCAGGCAGCCCCCTGCCCGAGATTCAGCAACACCGGACGGGATGGGTCCGCCTTCTTCATCGCCAGGTATTCCTCCTCGACCTGCGCCGGAGGAATCGGGCTTCCATAGCCAAAACCGGATCGGCGTGGCTGGGCATTGTCCGGCTCATCCCGATGCAGCCAGCCGGCAATGATCCCTTCCTTCCGATATTCAAGCCCGGTTTCATTCTGAGGGCAGATGACTCGCATCCCGGACAGTTTGAGAGCCTGGAGCTGCTCCAGGGTCGGTCCCTCCCACAGACCGACATACAGGTTGATTCCGGCTGCTTTGTAAGCGGACGCATCACGGGGGTCCTGCAGCCACACCCCGATCGGATAATAGGATGGATCGTGCGATGGCCCCATGTCCCAGGACCTGTAAAAGGATTCCTGTGACAAGGCAGCTCCCGGAAGAACCAGCACCATGAAAGCCAGCAGCAGAAACCCTTTCATCCCTTTAAAGCCCCCACTGTAATTCCCTGTGTCAGCCAGCGTTGAAGCATCACATACACCACCAGGGTGGGAAACATGACAATCACCAGTCCGGCGAACAGAAGCCCGAAATCACTCCGGTAATTGGCCTGGATCGAGACCGCGGCAAGGCCCAGCGGCAAGGTTTTGTATTGATCTGAATTGATGAATACCAGAGCCAGAAAATACTCGTTCCACAGCCCGATAAAATTGAAAATACCAGTCGTGATCAGGCCCGGGCGCGCCAGGGGGAGCATGATCGAAAAAAAGACCCGCCACTCCCCGCACCCATCCATCAGGCCGGCTTCATAAAGTTCTGTGGGCAGGGAACGAAAAAAAGACTGGAGAACAAACAGGGTGAATGGCAGTGACAGCGAGACATACAGCAGGATCAGCCCGGGCTGGCTGTCCGCCAGCGAAACCACCCAGTGGTCATTCCCCATCAGGACAAATAGAGGTTTCAGAAAAGCGGTCAGGGTTTCAGACCAGTCCCGGTACTGGAAAAAAAGCGGCACCAGAAGCAGCTGGATCGGGACCATCATCCCCGCAAGAAAGTAGACCAGCAGATAACGGTAAATTCTCCCCCGTGAGCGGGCCAGGGCATACGCTGCAGGACATGCCACCAGCCCCAGCAACCCTAATGAGGTAAAAACCACCACGACACTGTTCAAAAAGAAATTCGAGAACCCAGACTTGATCCAGGCTTTCGAGTAATTGGTGGCCAGTGAGTCGAGGAAATTTTCCGGGAGGCCGAATGGCGAGCGGAAGATCTCTTCGGTGGAACGCGCCGATGTGAGGACCACCCAGACGAAAGGAAGGGTCACTGCGAGAAGCCAGACAGACAGCAGGCTTAGCACCACCCCCTGGCCCACCCGGCTGGCCAATCCCGTCTGACCCGTAAAACTCATGAGAATTCCAGAGCCTCACGGCGGTAAAGGCGGAGTGTCGCCAGCGAAAAGACCAGCACCAGAATGAACAGAAAGACCGCGATGGCAGTGCCATACCCCACCTGGTATTCATTGAACACCTTCGAATACATCAGGGTGGCAAGGGTATTCGAATCGGGCCGCGACTGCTGCTGCTCGATCACCCACACCTGGTCAAAAATCTTAAGCCCCCCCAGCAGGAGAAAAACCATCCCGGTGACCACTGTATCCCGGATCAATGGAAAGGTAATGCACCGGAACTGGGTAAAGTGTGAGGCGCCATCCACTGTAGCCGCTTCATACAGGGAGTCGGGGATGGATTGCATGGCCGCCAGGAAGAGCAGCATATAAAAACCGGTGGCAGTCCAGACAATCATCGGGATCAGAGACCAGGCAAGAATGGCGGAGTTGGTGAATTCAAAGGGTGTGCTGACCAGGGGTCGATCGACCCATCCAAGCTGGATCAGCACCTGATTGAGGGAGCCAAGAATGCTGTTAAAAACCCCGAAACTCGAAGTGCTGTAAAGCAGCATCCACAAAACCGAAACCGCCACAGAGGAAAGAATGTTCGGAAAAAAGAAGGCCACACGAAACAACGAAGCCCCGGCTATTCCTTTGCGAAAAGCCGAGGCGAAAAAAAGCGATATCGACAGGATGATGATCATCGGAAAAATCATCAGAATCAGGTTATTCTGAAAAGCGATCGGCAGCATCCGCGCGGCCGGCCCGGCATCGGGATTGAAAAACGCATCGAACATTTCCCGGAAATTCCCAAGCCCGACCGGGACCGGGGGGGTGAGGCCATCCCAGCGGGACAGAGCGAACTGAAACCCTTTCAGCGCGGGCCAGGCCACCCAGAAACTGAACAGAAGAAAAGCAGGCAGTATCGCCCAGAATGCAAAGCGCCGCTGCTGTTTTTCCAGCAGGCTCATACTGTTCCCTCCACTTCAGAACCCTGCGGCAGGGGGCGTGGAGGCGGCTTGAAAGATGTCGGATCTTTGCGCAAACGCTCCATGGATTCTTCGATAATCCGGGAAAACTCCTCGGGAGTGATTCTGCCCGCTATCAACTTTTCCAGTGTGGGGATCCAGGCCTCGCCCCGCCAGGTCGGGAAAAGGTCATACAGGCGGTTATCGAAGGTATAGGCCGCCTCCTGGATGATATCCAATGCATCCCCCACTCCAGAGCTGACTTCCTCCCTGGCTGTTGCCCCCTGTATGGAGGAAACAGTCGAGACCATGCGCGCCCATTCACGGCTGTTTTCTTTTGAAAGCATGAATCTGAGCAGATCCGCCGCCTCACGCGGGTTTCCCCCCTGGCGATAGACAAAGAAAGCCTGCCAGCCAAGCGCAACAAGCGCTGTCGAATCCCCTTTGCCTCCCTCGATTCCCGGAACCGCAAAGCAGGACAGCCGGAAATCTTCCGGGAAGGCATGGCGCATTTCATTTTCCAGCCACATTCCGCAGGGAATCATCGCGGCGCGGCGGTTGCAGAATTCCATCTGCGCCTCGGTGTGGCTCATGGTCAGGGAGCCTTTCTGGAAGTAGCGCTGTGCGAGATCCTGAAGCATGGCGGCTGCCTGGACAATGGCCGGATCGAGAAACGCGCCCGGCAGGAAATTCTGGCAGGCCTCCACTTTATGGATTCCGGCCAGATGCTGCAGAATCGACCAGAACAGGGCATCGGCATACTGCGGATATTTCCCCTGGAAGGCGATCGGGGCGATCCCGGCAGATTCGATGGCCGCACAAAGGTCCAGCCATTCCGCATAGGTCTTCGGAATGCTCCAGCCATGCTGCTGGAAAAGGGTTTCGTCATACCACACCAGCCAGGCATTGAAGACCAGGGGAATTCCATACACCTTCCCCCTGTAGGTGAATGGATTGAGAGCACCCGGGATGAAACTCTCCCGCCAGGTGATGTTTTCCTGGCCGACCGCCGGCTGGTCCAGCCATTCATCCAGTGGAAACAGGATATCAGCCAGCACAAATTTCCAGACCGGAAAGAGGGCATCGCTCAGATCGGGAGGAGAACCTCGCAGAACCCGTGGGCGCATCTTATCCAGCACACGCGGATCCCCCCACATATTCACCGCAACAGGACGGCCGGCGCTCTTTCGAAGCTCGAGATACCTGTCGAGGGTCTTGCGATGCCAGTCGATGCCGAACCCACCTTCGAAAACCGCCATTTCGACCTGCGGAACTCCATCCTCTTCCCCTTCATTGCGAAACAGCCCGCAGCCGCAAAGCAGGCCAGCCGCCACCACAAAGAAAAAAAGTGCCATGCAGAATCTGATGCGATGGGGTGTTTCGAATCCCTGCAATGAAAACCTCCCGGCTTCAGTATGGGCTATTGATTCTTCACACAGAGCAGATTGGAATGCTTCCCCTCTGCAAAGCGCGGCAGCGCCAGAAAAGCATCCAGATCAGGAATCGGATCCACCGATGCGCGCCGATGGTCGAGCACCTTCAGCTGGAAGCCCAGAGATTGAAGTGATGCCAGCAGTTGCCCGGGATCGGCTCCGCAACGGGCCAGTCCCTGCGGCCAGAACTCCATCAGGATCGAAAGGCGTGTTGCACGGGACAACAGGCCCTGCATCCCCTCCAGCGCCATCCCTTCAGCCCCCTGAATGTCCATTTTGATCAGATGAGGGGCTTCCCGGGAAGAGCCGAAAAAATCATCGAGAGCCACTGTTTCGATCTCCACTGCCTGGCGGTCTCCGCCTTTTCCAAAGATACGGTGATCTCCGGCATTCGATTCACATAAAAACAGCTGCGCTTTTCCAGTCTGGCTGGACACCGCCTTGCGCACCAGGGTGACATTGTGGAAACCATTGACCTCAACATTGCGGCACAGCAGGGAAAAATTGTCCGGCGAGGGTTCAAAGGCATAGACCTTCCCCTGGGGGCCAACCAGGCGGGCCAGGGTGAGGGTATAAAATCCGATATTTGCGCCCAGGTCGATGACATGATCTCCCGGATGAACCATCTGTTTGAGGATTTCACGGTCAAAAATATCATAGGATTCATCCACCGATAGATCGAGTGAATCTTTTTTGTCCAGGTACATTTCAAAGCCATCGATGAAGGTGTGATCGGCTTTGATCGATTCCTTGAACCTCTGGTGCCACTCACGCAGCGGGAGAATCGATCCCAGGCCAACAGCCTTGAGGCCTTTCTTGGCATAGCGGCTGGCTTTGAAAAGAGACCGACGGGTTTTATCGCGCATGAGATCCTATCCGGCCCTTTCTGGTGGAGTTTTTCCCGGACTTCACGGGATGGTGGACCGTAAGGCCATTTTTTCATAGTCTTGCGCCTATGAGCAGAGCACCTTTTACAGTCGCAATTGTCGGGCGTCCGAATGTCGGCAAATCAACCCTGTTCAATCGGTTGATCGGACAGCGTGTTTCTATCGTGGATGACCAGCCGGGAGTGACCCGTGATGTGATCTCCCGCCTGTTCGAATGGAATGGGGTCCCAATCCGGTTTCTGGATATGGGGGGTTACGAAGTCGCCGGCAGGGGAGAGATCGAAATCAACATTCGCCGGCAGATTCAGGAGACAGTTGATCTGGCTGACCTTCTGGTCCTGGTGGCCGATATCACCACCGGCCCGACCGCAGAGGATGAGGAAGTGGTCAAATTCATCCGCCGTTGCAACCGCCCCATTGTTGTAGCGGTCAACAAAGCCGACACCCTCCAGCGCGAAGAAACAGGCCTGGTGGATTACCTCACCTGGGGGTTCGAGGCAGTCATTCCGGTTTCCGCGATCCATGGGCATGGCACCGGAGATCTGCTCGATGCGATCGTCGAGGCATTTCCGGAGCATCCCGGCGAAATCGATTTCCCGGACAATGAAGATGCCATCCGGGTGGCTCTCGTGGGGCGTCCGAATGTGGGGAAATCCACCCTGCTCAACCGTATGGTCGGACAGGAACGCAGCCTGGTGTCGAGCATCCCGGGAACCACACGTGATCCGGTGGATACCCTGGTCGATGTGGAAAACCGCAAATTCATGCTGATCGATACCGCCGGGATTCGACGCCGCAGCCGGATTGTCGATCTCGAGAAATATGCGGTCGGAAGAGGCCTGCTGGCCATTGAAAGAGCCGATGTTCTCCTCTTTGTCATCGATGGAAGCACCGGTGTGACCGAAACGGATGCGAATGTTTTCGGCATGGCCTGGGAAATGGGAAGAGCTGGAGTTGTTGTGGTCAACAAATGGGACCTGGTCGAAAAAGAAACCGAAACCGCCGGGACCGCGGTCAAAATCATCTATGAAAAATGCAAGTTTCTCCGCCACTGCCCGGTCCAGTTTGTCAGTGCATTGTCCGGCCAGAGGGTTCACCGTTTGTGGGCCGAGATCGAATCTGTGTTTGAGTCATACACTCAGCGCATTCCCACCTCGCGTCTGAACGAAAGCCTTCGTGAGTGGGTCAGCCAGCATCCCCCGCATGGCATTCGCGGGCGCCAGCCCAAGCTCCAGTACATCACCCAGGTGGATGTCAGGCCGCCCACCTTCACCCTTTTTGTGCGCAATGCAGATGCGCTGCACCTGACTTACAAGCGCCACCTGATGAATCGGATGCGGGAGACTTATGGTTTCGGGGGCACTCCTCTGCGAATCGTGGTGCGGGAATCCCGGCGCCGTGAGTCTCCGGACTTCGAAAGTGGAGATATGAGCACCTGACAGCCATGCCACCCCCAACCCGTAAGACCTCTGAACCGCAATACCGCCAGCTGGCCGCGAGCCTGCGGGAGGCCATAGAAAAAGGCCTCTGGCCCGAAAAAGATCCCCTCCCTGCGGTGGGCCTGATTTCTCAGAAATACCAGGTTACTGCTGTGGTGGTTCGCAAAGCACTGAAGGTCCTGGAAGACATGGGATACCTGGAGGATCGTGGAGACAGAGGCCTGTTCCCCCACAAGCCACGCCCCTCACATGGCCCTCAATTTGTTTGGAATCCAGCGGAAATCCGCCTGAACCTCGAGGGCACCCTGGAAATCCGGGTTCTCTCCAAAACTATGACCACCCTCCCGCGGGAATACCTTCGCTTCTTCGAAGTTCATGGGCGGAGCGGCCACCAGGCCAGCCGGATTACCAAGCTTCACCTGGTGAATGGCCAGGCGAAGGCGCTCGAAACCATTTATGCCCCCTGCCAGGAGCTGCCCGGATTGCTGATGAAAGACCATCGCCATGGGACTCTGTTTGAAATGGTCGATGCGGATTACCGTCGGCTGACCTGCCTGAGGGAATCAATCGAAGTGCGCCCTCTGTCGACCGAAGAAGCCAAAATTCTTGGATCGGCCGAAGATTTCCCGGCCCTTGTGCTGTTTCACCTGCTGCGTTCGGAATCAGCCGCCCTGGCCTTGGTGGAATGGGTGATCCCGGGAGGGCGCTGTTCTTTGGTCCATGAAATGCCGGCCCTGAAAAGGCGCTGAGAGGCCAGGGGGGGCAGCGAGGGGTTTCACGGGCACCGAGGGTTTTCACGGGCACCGAGGGTTTTCACGGGCACCGAGGGTTTTCACGGGCACCGAGGGTTTTCACGGGCACCGAGGGGTTTTCCACGGGCGCCGAGAGCTTTCACGGGCACCGAGGGGTTTCCATGGGCGCCATGAATGTCGCCCCTACAACAGGCTCTTTCCTTCGTCTATCCCGCTTCCTCCATCGTCTTTCCCGCGAAAGCGGGAATCCAGTGGCAGGAATTCAATTGGTTCCCCGGTCAAGCCGGGAAACACTTCGTTTTATCGGAACTCCGAGTAAAATAAGAGGAACAGAAGAGATTCCCATGAAATACCGTTTCACCCGGTTTGATCCATCCGCCCATCGCGATGAACAGTTGAATGAAATCCGCAAGCTGTTCAACCAGCTGCTCATGCATACTGGTGGCGATGTCCAAGAAGCCCTGGAATGGCTGCGCAGCCTGTGGGAGCAGTATGATTTTTTCAAGGGTGGCATCAGTTTCGAAGAGTTCAAAGAATGGCTCGAAGAAAAAGGGTACCTGCGTGAAAATCCACAGGGCGAGCTCGAGCTGACAGCGCGAGGCGAATACTCAATCAAATCCGATGCTCTGCTGGAAATTTTTTCGTCACTGAAAAAGGATTCCCTCGGCGACCATAATTCAAACCAGTCCGGAGCAGGATTTGACAACCTCCCGGAAACCCGCCCCTACCAGTTTGGGGATCGGACTGCTGACATCCACTACTCCGAGTCGATCCGGAATGCATTGATCCGCACCGGCCTGGATGATTTTTCGGTTGGGGCGGATGATCTGGTGGTTTACGAAAAGGAGCATCTTTCCAATTGCGCCACCGCATTGCTGATCGATATCAGCCACAGCATGACCCTGTATGGCGAAGACCGAATTACACCGGCCAGGCAGGTGGCGATCGCGCTGCAGGAGCTGATTCGAACACGCTTCCCGAAGGATACGGTCGATGTCATCGCTTTTGGCGATGATGCCTTGCTGATCGATCCACGAGAGGTCCCATTTCTGAACAATGGGCCATTTCATACCAATACCCATGCAGCGCTCCAGCTGGCGCAGAAGGTTCTCCTCTCGCGAAGGCACGCCAACCGCCAGATATTCATGATCACCGATGGCAAACCGACACAGATCATCGAAGAGGATGGCTCTGTCTACCGCAACACATTCATGCTCGATCCGCGCATTGTGAATCCGACCATCAATGAGGCCCTGAGATGCCGACGCCATGACATCACCATCACCACCTTCATGGTGGCGCGTGATCCCTACCTGCGTGAATTCGTCGATGAGCTGACCCGTTCGAATGGCGGCAAGGCCTACTACGCTTCTCTGGACCAGCTCGGGGAGTTTATCTTCGCGGATTTTGGCAGCAGCCGCCGCAAACGTTACCGGATGTAACCCTCAGCCGGCTTATCCGACTTCCTTCCACGAACAGGCTTCTTTTGCAAAGTAGGTGAGGATCATATCCGCACCGGCGCGTTTGATCGACAGGAGGGTTTCGAGGGCCACACGCTTTTCATCAATCCATCCAGCCTGCCCGGCGGCGCGGATCATGGCGTACTCGCCGCTGACCTGGTAGGCCGCCAGGGGGACATCAAAGCGGTTGCGGGCCTCCCGGATGATATCGAGATAAGCCAGAGCGGGTTTCACCATGACCGCATCGGCGCCTTCCTCGATATCGGTGGCGATTTCACGCAGGGCTTCGAGGCGGTTGGCAGGATCCATCTGGTGGGTGCGGCGGTCCCCAAAAGCAGGGGTCGACTGGGCGGCATCGCGGAAGGGGCCATAAAAGCCGGAGGCATATTTGGCTGAATAGGAAAGGATGGGAACATGGGTGAAGCCGGCTTCGTCGAGCGCTGCCCGAATGGCGGCCACCATTCCATCCATCATCCCGCTCGGAGCGATCCAGTCGGCACCGGCATGAGCCTGGGAAACAGCTGTTTTCTGAAGCAGTTCGAGTGTCGGATCATTGTCGACCCCGCAATTCCCCAGAACCCCACAGTGTCCATGGTCTGTGTACTCGCACAGACAGGCATCCGCAATGACCAGCAGATCCGGGGCTGCCTTCTTGATCGCCCCTGCTGCCTGCTGGACAATCCCCCGCTCTTTGAAAGCGCCGGTTCCGGTTCCATCCTTTTCATTGGGAATTCCGAAGAGGATAACAGCGGGAATGCCAAGATCGAAAACATGGCGGGCTTCCTCACAGGCCTGGTCGATGGAGAGATTGAAGACTCCCGGCATGGAGCGGATTTCTCTGCGGACATGGCTGCCCGAAACCACGAACAGAGGGTAGATGAAATCCCCCCGGTGAAGGCGTGTTTCACACACCAGGGAGCGTGAGGAGGGGGTGGAACGCAGACGGCGCAGGCGTGAAAATGAGATTGGGGTTTTCATGGTATAAAATTAACGGAACTTGCAGGAGGATGCCAGTTACCGCTCCCAGAGCCATAATTTTCGTTCCAGGGGGGAGAACGTTGTCAGGAAATCAGTGGTGGGATACAGTGTAGATGAGGCCAGGGCAACTTTGCCTCGATTGAAATCAAAGGAAAACCGATGAACGGCAAGGTGTGCCAGGTTTGCCAGCAGAAAACGGCAAAAATACATATCACCCAGATTCATAACAGCCAGGTGCATGAATTTCATATCTGCCCGGACTGTGCACGCGAGCATAATGTCAGCGGGCCTGACATCAAGCCGATTCTTATTCCCCAGGAACCGCAGCCTGGAATCACTGATGCAGAGCGTGAGGAAAACGGCCTGCAACAGCGTGCGCTGGATGTCAAAACCTGCGGGAGCTGCGGCCAGACCTACCGTGGATTTCGTGAATCGGGCAGGCTGGGATGCGCGGTCTGCTATGACACCTTTGCCCAGGAAATCGAGCCTCTGCTGAGGAAAATTCAGTCTGGGTTGAAGCATATCGGAAAGGTCCCGGGCGGAGAGCATCCTGTGGTGATGGATGTGGCGCCACTCATTCAGCGAAAGCGGGAAGAGTTGCGGCTGGCAGTTTCTTCGGAGGATTTCGAATCCGCAGCCCGCCTGCGCGACGAAATCCGGCAGCTCGAGGGACAGATATTATCATGATACTGGATGATTCAGAATTTCCAGCCTGCCAGTGGCTGTCGCGGCCAGGCCCGATGAACACGCATGTGATTTCCTGCCGGATACGGCTGGCGCGCAATCTCAAGGGGTACCCCTTTTCTCATTGGGCTTCGACTGGAGAACTGGCCAAGGTGATCAGTTTATGTTCGGGTGTGATTCGGCAGACCTCACTGATGAGTGATGCCGAGGAACTGCAGCTCGAAGGGGCCAATGATCTCGATCTGCATTTTCTGATGGAGCGCCACCAGATCAGCCAGGAAATGGCGCGCGGCCAGAACCAGCGATCGGTCTTTATTCAAAAGACACAAACCCTGAGCATCATGGTGGCTGAGGAAGACCATCTCCGCCTGCAGGTTCTGCTGCCAGGCCTGAATCTTCAGGAAGCCTGGCGTGTCATCAGCGGCCTGGATGATGAGATCGGCAATGCGCTTCCCTATGCCTTTTCCGACCGCCTGGGCTATCTGACCGCCTGCCCGACCAATGTCGGCACCGGGATGCGCTGCTCGGTCATGGTTCATCTGCCGGCTCTGGTGATGACCCGGCAGATTCAGAAGCTGATCAATGCTGTCTCGCAGCTGGGTCTGACTGTGCGCGGCCCGCAGGGGGAAGGCTCGGACATCCAGGGAAACCTGTTCCAGCTTTCCAACCAGGTGACACTCGGCATCTCCGAATCGGAAACACTCGAAAAACTTTTTCATATCACCGAACAGATTGTGGACAGTGAAAGGAAAGCCACGACACAGCTGCTTGAGGAAGCCGAAGAAGAAATCCAGGACCGTGTGTGGAGGTCCTATGGCATCCTGACCACAGCCAGAAAGCTGAACAGCCGTGAAACGCTCGATCTGCTCAGCCCGATACGCCTTGGAGTGACTACCGGGACCTTCAAGGAAGTTTCGCTGGATACATTGAATGAGATTTTTCTCTGCAGCAGGCCTGCCCATCTCCAGAAAAAAGCTGGGAAAACCATGGAAAGCCGTGACCGGGACATTTACCGTGCCCGCTTCATTCAATCCCGGCTGAAAAGCAGCAATAACTGACAGGTTGAACGATGCTGAGAACATTTCTCCGGTGTAAAATTCATCGCGCCACAGTCACCGAAGCCAATGTGGATTATGTCGGATCGCTTTCCATCGACGAAGAACTGATGGATCTCGCCGGGCTGAAAGAAAACGAGCAGGTGGATGTCGCCGATGTGGTCAATGGTGAGCGGTTATCCACTTATGTGATTCGCGCCCCTCGCGGCAGCCGTGTGATCGCGATCAATGGCGCGGCTGCTCTGCGCATCTCCGAAGGGCACAAGGTGATCATTTTCAACTACGCCCTGCTGAATGAGAAAGAAGTCGAACTCCACACACCGCGCCTGGTCTTTGTGGATGATGGCAACAATCCTGTAGCCGGACCGGGACAAGAGGAGCATGGCCAGTCGCTTTGAAGGCATGCACAATGGCCTCCTTCTTCATACTCGCTCTGGTTGGACCCACTGCCTCCGGCAAAACTCAAATTTCCCTCGACCTGGCTGAGAATCTCAACACCTCCATCATTTCCGTCGATTCCATGCAGGTCTACCGGGGGATGGATATCGGAACCGCGAAACCATCTCCGGAAGAGCGGCGCGGAATTCCTCACTATGGCCTCGATCTCTCGGATCCGACACAGCCCTTTTCTGTGGCCGATTATTGCGCGTCGATTTATCCCGTTCTGGCGGAGCATTATGAGCGGGGCCAGCCGGTGATTGCATCCGGGGGAACAGGCCTTTATTTCAAGGGACTGTTTGAAGGGCTGGCGGATGCCCCCCCGCCGGATTTTGAATTTCGCGCCCGGATGGAGGCATTCGCCAACAGTGAAGGAACTGTGGCCTTGTTCAGCCAGCTGGCTGCCATCGATGCGGAAGCGGCTCTCAAAATACACCCCAATGACCGCAAGCGGATCATCCGTGCCCTTGAGATACACCATGTGAGCGGGATGAACAAAACATCTTTTGAAGGCATGCAGAGGCCTCCTGCCTGGGCTGGCCGTGTGGCCTGGTTCGGGTTGCGGAGGGATTTCGGGGAGCTGGATGAGCGCATCGATGCGCGTGTGGATGAGATGCTCGCACAGGGGCTGGTCGATGAAGTGAAAGGGCTGCTTGGCCAGGGATGCACCCGTGCGCACACCTCGATGCAGGCTTTGGGTTACAAGGAAATTGCCGATCACCTCGAGGGCCAATTCCCTCTGGATCAGGCGGTTGAAAAAATCAGGCAGCGAACCCATCGGTATGCACGCCGCCAGATGACCTGGTTTCGGCCCAACCCCCTTATTCAGTGGCTGGATGCCGGACCGCAAACTTCACATGGGGAAATCCTCGGCAGGATCCTCTCCGCTACCAGTGCTTGTGGCGCCAGATCAGGAAAAAGCTGGCCATGGACAAAAGGGCGAGCAGCAGAATAAACCAGAAGGCATGATGAATGTCTGACATCGGAATCCGGACATTCATCGAAAAAGCACTCACAACAAAAGTCGGAACCATGATCCCGATGGTGATCAGGGTGAGGTTTTTCATCAGCACATTGAGGTTGTTTCCCACAATCGAAGCGCGAGCATCCATCAGGCTGGCGAGGATGTTTGAATGGATCTCCGCCTGTTTGTAACACTGAGTGTTCTCGATGATCATATCGTCAATGAATTCAGCCTGGTCGGGAGTGAAATGAAGCTTGGAGGAGTTGAGGCGCAGTTTTTCGATCAGCGCGCCATTTGAGTTAATCGAGTTCAGGTAGTAGACCAGGCTCTTTTCAAGCCCGAAGAGGTGGATGATGTAACGGTTATCCATGGAGGCATTGATCTTCCGCTCCAGGTCATCCGAGATCATGTTGACAACCTTGAGGTGCTCGAGGAAATGGAAGATGGAACGGTATATCAGCTTGAGGGCCACATCGGAAAGGGTGGAGATCCTCTGAAAAAGGCGGCTGTCGAAAAGGGGCAGGTCTTCGAGCATGACGATCACCAGGCGGTCCCCAAAAAGGAACAGTCCGGTGGAGGAAACACGGAACAGCAGGCGGTTGTCATCCGCCGAAAACTGCCGGGGGCGCTTGAAAATGACAGCCAGGTGATCGGGTTCAAATTCGATGCGCGACAGCTCATCCGGATCGAGGGCGGAAACCAGGGTGTGTTCATCGATGTGGAGCTTTTCGACCAGGTCTTTTTTTTCCGCTTCGGTCGGATTGATGTACAGGAGGATATCGCCCTGCTGGTCAGGGGATTCAACGACACGGGATTTGATGAGATTGAATTGTTTAAGCACTCGGCGCCCTCAGGCATCAGGATGGTGATGGATGCAGGATAACTTCATTCTTCGTGGCCATCAATTGTTCCCACCCGGATGTTCAGTTCATCGCGGGACTGAATCCGGGAGATTTTGCCATCGGTAATCCAGACCACCCGGTCGCTGGCAGCCAGCATTTTCATGTCATGGGTGGCTGTGATGATGGTGACTCCGCGTGAATTTTTCAGGTCCTGCAGAATCTCGATGATTTCATGGCCGGTGGAAAGATCGAGGTTGCCGGTGGGTTCATCGGCGAGAATGATTGCGGGATCATTGGCCATGGCGCGCGCGATCGCGACACGCTGCTGCTGGCCGCCCGACATCTCCGGGGGGCGGTGGCCGAGGCGTCCTCCCAGGCCGACCTTTTCGAGCAGGCAGGCCCCTTTGTCGCGGGCTTCATCCGCGCTCATCCCGGCGAAAGTCATCGGCAGGGTGACATTTTCCAGCGCGGTCATGACCGGAATGAGGTTGAAGGTCTGGAAGATGTAGCCGATCTTACGGCACCGCAGCCAGGCCAGCTCATAAGTTCCCAGTTTTGAGATATCGACCTCATCGATATACACCTCGCCCGAGGTCGGTTTGTCCAGCCCGCCGATCATGTTGAAGAAGGTGCTTTTTCCCGAGCCGCTCGGCCCCATGATGCTGATGTATTCGCCGGCATCCACAGTCAGGCTGATCCCGCGCAATGCATGAACCTCCTGGCTGCCCATGTGATACACCTTGGTGACTTCCTGGGTGTGCACGATTCGATGGTTCAACAGGTCGGTCATATCTGTCCTTTCCAGCACCGGGCGGCGGGTCCTACAGCTCGGTTCGCATCGCATCCACCGGCTTCATCCGGGCCGCGACATAGGTCGGATAGATGGCTGCAATGACAGCCAGCAGGGTTCCCGCCAGAACAGCGACCGGCCCGCAAGCCGCCAGGCAGCGAAGGTATTCAACAGGTGAGAGCAGGCTGAATTCGAGGACCGCCCCAATCTGAAGGATGCTCAACAAAAATCCGAGCACAGCCCCGCTCAGGCTTCCGAGCAGCCCGATAAAAAAACTTTCGACCAGGAACAGGCGCACCACAAAACGATCCAAAGCCCCCAGGCACTTAAGGGTTCCAATCTCGCGGATCCGCTCGGTTACACTCATCAGCATGGTATTGGTGATGCCGGCCAGGCAGAGCAGTGCGGACAAACCCAGCAGCCAGGCCTGGCGCTGGCTCTGAAGGTCCAGAGACTGCTGGTTATGCGTGACAATCCCGGCACGCTCCAGCATCGCTTTGGCATGGACATCGTCTTTCTGGATGATGCTTGAAAGAAGTGACTGGTAGCAGAATGAAGACATGAAGAATGCCACCACGATGGCGATCCCGGCGAATGTGAGAAAAGAGCGCCCAAGCCGGTTGCGGACATTCGACAGGCACATGTCCAGGGTTCTTCGCCAGGGGAGCACGACCTGGCGGGCGATCTTGTCAGGATTATTCCGGAAAATGCCTGGAGCGCTGTTGGTGGTTTCCATTGGTTTTGAATGTCCATGCCTGGACCAGCTCCAAAAGGAGTTTGCATCCATTGCACTTTATCTTGCCGAACAGATGAACAGAAGATGGCAATCGGGAAGGAACGGCAAATATTCCTGAAATGAAATCCAGGCTGGTTCCACGCATTCCTGCGCTGAACATCACCCCAAAACGGGCCTTCAGCGCTGGCTTATTGCGCGGGGTAATTCCCCTCTTCGCGCCAGACCTTCTGCATCAGCTCATACCGTTCCAGGCGCATCCCGGTGTAGATGCAGTTGCTGGTGGCGAAGACATATCCCCCTCCCGGCATCCCGGACCGCAGGGCATACCTGGCGGACTCGATGACCTCCTCATCGGTGCCGGTATCGAGCATCCCACAGTTGACATTTCCGATCAGGCACACCTCCTTGCCATACAGTCGTTTGACCTCGGCGATATCCACCCCAGCCTGAGGATCGAGTGAATGGAGGGCATGGGGCCTGGCCTGCACCATCTGATCGATGATCGGCATGATGTTGCCATCGGTGTGTTTGATGACATAGAAGCCCATGCTGCGGTAGCCTTCGATCAGCCGGGCCAGAAAGGGTGTGATAAATTCACTGAACTGATTGGGGCTGAGAAACGGGCCGGTATTGAGGCAGTAATCGGCGCACAGAGCGAATCCATCCAGCCCTCCCGCCTCTTTGAGCCGCTCTGCCCACTCCAAGGCTCTGTCCACCATCTCACCCGCCTCTTTCCTGATGCCGCCTGGATCATCCGCCATCCGGTAGGAGAAGTCATACATGGCATTGCCATCCGGGATGGCATAGGTGGCATCTCCATGGATCATCAGAAAGAAGCGGTCACCGGCCTTTTCCCGCACCAGGTGGATCAGCCGGATGGTTTCCTCTTCGGTGCCCGGATTGGGGTGGAGAAAGATGGCCGAATGCTCAAAGCGTTCGGCTGTGGCGATGAACAGATCGGCGATGTCATTGCGATGCAGCTGCCTCTCCTTCTCCTCCATCTGATCCCACTGGTGATAGCTGCGATGTCCCGGAAAAACCTTGCCAAAGGCCTCCATGGTCTGAAAGAACACCAGTTCCATGTGTGGAACCCTTCCGGTGAGTGGCTGGCGGTTGAGAGCCGCGATAAATCGTTCACGTGGGGTCTGCATGGGATTGCACATACTCCGAATAAAATAATGTGTTATGGGAATGCAATAATGTGCTCCTTCCCATGGCAGGGGTAAAGAGGGGGCTTTCAAATATCAGGTGAAGCAGCCGGTTCAGATGGGAGTTCGAGAACAGATTTCACCGCGGCCAAAACCGCTTCTGTCGAAAAAGATTTCATGCAAGCCCGGTCGATGGGGCATTCTCTCAGAAAGCAGGGGTTGCAGGCGACCTCCGATTGAAAGATCCGATGCTGCTTTCCCTGGGGGCCGGTCCAGCCGGAGTCGGTCGAACCGAACAGAGCGACAACCGGTGTGCCGAGCGCATCGGCAAGGTGCATCGGGCCACTATCGTTGCTCAACAGGCATGAGCAACCGGCAATCAACGCCATCAGACCCCGGATATCGGTTTTTCCAGCGAGGTCATTCCCTCTGCCCGGATGGCATTTCGATAGAATCATCTCATTGATTGCCTGATCTTTCTCAGTGCCAAAAGTCACGATGAAGCAGCCGCAACGGGAGAGCTCCGCCAGGGTTTCCTGGAAGCGGCCGCTTTCCCACTGCTTGGCGGAGCCATAAGCCGCTCCAGCAGCCACCCCCACAACCGGCCGGCTGATGCCCTGGGTGAATTTCTGCAGCATCTCCTTCCCCTGGCGGATCTCTTCATCGGAAAGATAGAGTCTCGGGATCCTTTCGGGGTTCGTGGTGCGCCACTCTCGGGGCAGCAGGTGGAGGTAATAATCGACCATGTGCAGCGAGCGGGTTTTCGGGCTGCAAAGGACCGGATGAGTCAGCAATGGGCCGCGCCAGTCTCTGCGGTAACCAACCCTGCGGGGGATGCCGGCATTCCGGGCTTCCCGTGCAGAGGAAAAGGAGTTGGTGAAGAGAAACACCTGCCCGTAACCCGCCTCCCGGATGCCGGGGAGCAGGTTTTCCGGATTTTCTCGAGGAATTTCATGCAGGGCGATGACTCCAGGAAAGTTCCGGAAAAGGGTGGTGGCAGCGGATGGACCCCAGATGCCGAGGCCTCCCTCTGGGTTCTGCTGTGCAATGAGCTGAACCGCCGGAGTGGCCATGACAGCATCTCCGATCCAGTTTGGAACACGGATCAGGGTTTTCATGAAGCCCGGCCCACCGGAAGAGGCAGAAGAACCTCCATGCAGGCTCCTGAGGCATCACCTCGGTTTGACGGATGAAGTTTCCCCTGATGGATGTCCACAATGATGCTTCGAACCCAGGCAAGCCCAAGGCCTCCCTGGCGCTTCTTGGTGGTGAAGTCAAAGTGGAACACCTGCTGCAGCTCCACCCCCTCGAGGCGCTGGCCATCCGGGTTCTGGAAGCCGGTGCCATTGTCCACCACCCGCAGGATGGCCCATTCCGGATTCCGGTGGCAGGAGATCTCCACCCGGCCTGGTGGCTGAGGATGCTCCGACTGGCGATCCGCGATAGCCTGAGTGGCATTGGCCAGAAGGTTGAACAGCACCAGCTTCAGGAGGCGAGGATCGGCTTCGGCCACGACCTCCTCACAGCCCGGGAGCAGCTCATAGGCAACCTGGCGCGAAGTGGAATGGCGGTATAGCTCGATCACCTCCAGGATCAGGTGGTTGAGGTGGACAGGTTCGAATTGAGGCTCGCGTGTAAAGCTGAAGGCACGATAGACATTCACCACCTCCTGAAGGAGAACAGTTGTTTTACGCAGCCCTTCGAGCGCCGCATGGACCATGTCACGTTTTTCGCCGGGGATTTCGACAATCCCGCGCCGGAAGGCGGTCCGCAGTGTTTCGAGCTCGAGTTTGCCGGTGGCAAGAATATTGGTGAGATCATGCCCCATGCTGGCCGACAGGTCGATGCTGACCTCATAACGTCCCCGATCCAGGGCTTCCTGTCTTTCGAGCGAACGGGTCAGGAGCAGGCCGATCTGGCGCACCAGCGCCCTGAAATAGGGGATAGCCAGCTCGGGGGATTCCCCCTGGACCGGGAAGAGGCCCAGCAGGAGGCCGCACTTTTCATCCCGGCGGCGAACTGCACCGACACACCACGCCAGGTCACCCCTGGCGCCCAGGATCAGCTCTCCTTCGGACTCGAACTGTCCGGTAATCTGCCTGAGGGACTGCCCACTTTCACCGAAGGGGGCATCCGGATCCGGGGCAGAAGCTCCTTCTGGTGCGAGAAGGTGATCCTTCCACCCACCATGGCTCACAGGAATCCATATAACCATTTCGTATCCCATCCCCTGGCGGATGACTTCGAGGGCAGATGCCCAGAAAGACTGCCTGTCACGGTCATAAGCCGGCTGCAGCCCTTCTCCATCCCCGTCTGAGTCCGAAAGCTCGAAGTGGACACTGGAGAGCCGTGTGCCACGCGCCAGAGTATTGTAGGCACGTTCGACAGCATGGCGGGGGCGCGGGATGACAGGAGGCAAATCCCCTCCTGGAATGGCGAGAGCCTGTGCGATTCTGGCGAGCGGGCGGATCGCGCCGGTGTAGAGCAGGAGGGCCACAAGCAGGAGCGCAAGTGTGAAAATCACTGCATAACCTCGATATTCGATCACCAGCTGACGAACCTCGGGAAGGTCAGGCCAGCTCACCAGGTGAACCCAGACTTCATAACCCTCGGAGATGGTGCCGCGTGCGGTAAATTCGAAGTTCCTGGAAAAAAGGCAGTTTCCCCAGGTATTGAAGCGCTGCCGTTTCGCCTCCACTTCCGGAGGCTCCCCCCGATACAGGACGACTCCTGATGCATCGGTCACTTCGAGCAGAATGGCCGGAAAATCCGGCTGGCTGATCAGGGTCATCACTTTGCCGGCGGCACGATCGACTTCGGCTTTCAACTCAGTCAGAGGCCGTGATCCCAGCGAGCTGATATCCCTCATGCGGGACTGGATTTCACTTAAAGGCCTCTTTTTTTCAATAATCAGTTCCTTCTTGCGAAGGTTGAAATTGTTTTCCAGGAGAATCAGAACCAGCCCCTCGATCAGCACTGTGGCAAGAATCAGGGAAATGGCCAGCAAACGAAAGCGGTATTTTCCCGAAGCGATATTCGGAATTCCGATGTGCGAGGTCTGGGGCAGCGCAGAGGAAGGGGTGGCTGTTCGTCCTCCATCCTGCTTCTGATGTTCGTTCATTCAGTGATCTTCCCGGGATCCATGTTATCCATCGGATCCAGACCTATTGGGGATTCCAGGCGGAAGCCCATTCTTCGTACAGATCATACCCGAAGCGGCGTGAAGTTGCCTTCCCGGCATCACCTACGACATAAAAACGTGTCCCTGAACCGCGCCGTTCTTTGAATGAGGCATAGTCCATCCAGTCACGAAACTCGACAGGAGCATCGGGGTTGCGAAGGACCCCTTTTTCGACCACCCAGTCCGGCCTCTGAACCGCCAGAATCGGCCAGTCATGCGCCACAATATAAATGGTCGGAATTCTTGGGGAAGCCAGCAGCAGGCGCTGCGAACGCCGCATCTGATCGAATCGCCCCGAAATTTCCTCCACCAGAGGCCCTGCGGTGGGATTGAGGACCAGTTGGGGAGACTGGGCGGCATTGGGCGGCAACAGAGGGAAAGAGATAAACCCCCACAGCGCCAGGCAGGGAAAACCGACACAGAGAATCTTTGCGGGAAGGACCAGCCCCACCAGCAGGATCAGAAAGGGAATTGCCACCGCCAGATTCCCGGATTCCCTCGGAAACAGCAGGAACACCCCTGCCAGAACCAGGCTGTTTAAAATCGAGACAACACACAAGGCCTTCTCTGAGTCTTCGAAATCATCCCAGTCTTTCCGGACCCGCCACAGAGCGATCGCCAGCAGGACCAGCAGAGGAGGAGGCAGAGAGTAGCGCAGCAGCCGGTACAGGACCACACGGGTGTCCGGGTCTTCGCGGAAGTACTGAAAAGCATCTCCACCGGCAGTCATCCAGACCGGGATTTCAGCCAGGCAGTAGATTCCCAGGCTGGCCATCAGAACCACCGCCGCGCCAAGGAATCTGCGGATATGGGTTTGCTCAAACACCACGATAACCAGAAGCCAGGTTGGCACCAGCGCCAGGCTGGTCATCCGGAATCCGGCGGATGCCCCCAGGGCCAATCCGGATAAAAAATATCCACCCAGGGAATGGGTTTCAGAAGCGAGCGAACGAGAGAGAAACAGAGTCGACAGACAGACCAGGCTGGTCTGCCAGATCGCCTCCGAGCCGGTGCCACAGGCCAGCAGGAACAGGGGGTGAACCAGGATCCCGAACGCGATCATTCGTTTGCGCAGGGTTGCAATCTCATCGGGCAGCCACAACCAGGCAATTGTCGCCGCCAGGCCGGCCAGAAGCTGGGCGCTGAAAAGGGTTGGCCATCCCCCCAAAGGTTTGAGCACTGCCACCAGGCCTTCGTAGAGCGGAAAACCGGGCGGGCGGCTCATCGAATACCCTCCGATTCGGTGCATCCAGTCCGCATTGAAAGCCACCGCCCAGGTGTCCGGGTCGGTTCCATAGCCGAGGAATCCGAAGGGAACCATCATCGGCATCAGGAGGATCCAGGATAAAAGCAGGCGCGGGCCTTGAGCTCCCGGAAGGAAATCACAAACTCCCCAACCCAGAAAACACAGCCCCATCCACCCCAGTCCCCAGCGCACCAGCAGGAGCTGCATGACTTCCCCGGGTGACAGGGGATGGCCGATCATCGATTCAACCAGGCCCCGCATCAGGCCTGCCGATGCGGCCAGAAGCAGAGTGGCGGCAGTCAGGCACAGCGATGGGCGCAGCCGCGGCATCCCGGCCTCTTCGTCACGCCATGCCTGATAGGACCACTGTGTGGGATCCCGGAACTCGTTCATTGCACTGTAGTTGTCCTGGTTTCTGAAATCTCCAGGAGCCACTCATACTGCAGGAGGAACCCGAGGGAAACCCAATCGATGGAACTGGTTCCCTGGTCGAGGCGGTGCATGGCCGCGGGATCGAGCATCCCGGATTCCCAGACCCTTGGCAGCAGGTTCGATAAAGGCTTCCGGGTTTGCAGGAGCCTGCGGCAGAGCAGGTCGGCGCCGACAGGCGGCTTGCCATGCCGGGCGATGCGCTGCCAGGCTTTGTGAGCGGCTTTTTTGAAGAAACCGAACTTCTGGCGAAGGTGGGTGTGAAGGCGGGGATGAGCGAGATCCTGTGGAAGGAGGCCCGAGTCGAGGGGGAACTTTCCCAATGCCGGATCCAGGCGGATCAGCAGCCCGGCCATCAGGTTTCCGCCACGCTTGAACCGGGGTGGAACACCCCTGGCCCACTGCACAAAACCTGGATGGAAAAAGGGCGCCAGGATGATCCGTTCCCGTGAGGATGAGGAATAATCCACTCCCACCCAGCGCTGCATCCGTTCCGCCAGATAAAACTCATCTGTTGCCGAAAGCCAGGAGAGATCGCTTGCGAGCAGGCTTTCCTGCACCGCACGGCGCCCGGCCTCCTCAATATCTCTTTTTGATTCTTTCCGGAATATTTCCAGATTGACTGCCTGGTTGGTGAAGATTCGCCATTTCATCAGCCCTTCCACCAGAGAAAGCGATGGCCTGGCCGCATCCGGCTGGCCGGCATAGTAGAAACCGCGGGCGAATTCCCCATTCTGCCCGGAAAAACGCGGGCCTTCCATTGCGGCTTCATTGACCCAGTCCAGGACCCGACGGGAAAATGGGTTGGAGCAGTGCCCCACTTTCTCAGAGGAGGTTTTGATTCTGGTGATCAGTTCTGTTTCGGAGGTGTCATCGAGAGTGGTGAGGTCAATCACCTGGTGGTGAAGCTCCCACTCGCGTGCAATCCTCCCGGCGGTGACACAATCCGGGCTGCCGGGGTAGCCCAGGGTCAGTGATCGGAGGGATTTCCGCTGCTGTGGAGGGATGGCTGAAAGGATCAGGCGGCTGTCCAGGCCGCCACTCAACTCGATACCCGCATCCGGATATGCCTTGAGACAGGTGGTGATCGAGTGGGTCAGAATGTCGAGGCCTGCATCAAAAGCGGCCTGCCGGTCGGTGAATGGAACTGGACAGGATCTTTTCTGGTACTGGTTCTGCTCCAGAGTCCCCCCGAAGAGCTGGGCATATCCCCCGGCGGGGATCTTGCTCACCCCTTTGAAGGGAGTCCGGTCATGAAGGTAATTCCCCACACGGGCATAGGCGCTCATTGAATCGAGATCGATTTCGGCCCCACTCCAGGCCCCCAGCATCAGGCACGAGGAGCTGACCGCTGCCCAGGAATCCCCTGAAGAGGTATACAGATGCTGCAACCCCTGGCTGTCGGTAGCACAGACCACTTTCTTTTCGCCCTGAATCCCCAGGCAGGCTGCCCAGGGAGGGGCGAGATCCTTTGCAAATGAGCTCCCCTGCTCCAGAAACTGCTCCAGCTGGGATTGAACGGTGAATATCTGACCCTTATCCACATGGTAGCACCCACAAGGGACCAGCAGGCAGAAATTCCCCCGGAAATCGCTGGAGTAATGGTCAGCACTGGGGGTGGATGACAGGATCAGGAAGTCGGATTCGAAATGAACAGTCTGAGCGGGGCAGGAGGCAAACCGCTGGAACAGGCGCTCCGCGGTTGCGGCCAGGCTGTGCTGCTGGTGTGGATCGACCCGGCCTGGCCTGAATGAAATGGCAAGAAAATGGCTCATGAGATTCCCCTCCCCAGTCTATGTTGGAAAGGGATGCTCGAACAAGACAAGCGGGGGAATCTTTTCAGTTTATCGTTCTGCGAATCAGCCCCACCAGGACACCGACGATTCGGAAGCGATCCTCCGGGGTGACCACGATGGGTGGATAGTCGCGGTTTTCCGCCTTGAGGATGATCTGATCCGGCCCCGGCAGGTAACGCTTGACTGTGGCTTCATCATTGACTGTAGCCACCACCACCTCACCGGAGCGTGCGGTCCGCTGTTTTTTCACGACCGCCAGATCGCCATCGAAAATCCCCGCTTCGATCATGCTGTCACCGGTGATTCGAAGCCCAAACAGCTCGACATTCGGGCCGCCACCGAACAGGGCCTGGTCAACCCCGATTTCGTCTTCCTTGTTTTCTTCAGCGAGAACGGGAGACCCGGCCGCCACCATTCCGACTATCGGCAGTGATTTCCACCAGTGGGTCAGGCCTTCCGGCAGGCGATGTTCGGGGAATGGGACCACATTCGATGGAACCTGGTGGAAAGGCGATGCCGCCTGGGTGGGTTCGAGTGATTTCTTGAACGGTGAAGAGCCATCCGGATTCAACAGGCTCGACCCGCGCCGCGCTCCTTTGCGAAGAAGGATGAAACCATTGGCGGCCAGGACCTTGAGGTGATATCGAATCCCATTCGTGGAGGCGATTCCAAAAGCATCACACATCTCACGCAGGGAGGGGGGAAACCCATTTTCTTCGACATGATTGCGGATGAACTCCCAGATTTCGATCTGAATGGAAGTCAAAGCGGCTTTTCCATGGATGGTGGTCACTTTGCGCCCGGTTCGACGGGTGGTTTTGCTGCTACGATCGTTGCTCATCAATGCCTCCGTGGAATATTCCGATCTGCAGGGTTCTTCCCCCTCTCTGCATCGCAGAAAGGGGGAATTGGGGGTTGGGGGGAGAACCGAACAAAATCCGTTTTCACAGTAAAAATCCCCATAAAGGGCCTGTTTTCAATTCCAAAGTAATTGATCTTAAGGTCACTATACTGCACAAAGATGCAATTCGCAAGAGATTTTTTCAGAATTGTAGAAAGTATTCCGGGGGGCTATTTTCCAGCGGCAACCAGGCGGTTCATGGCGGCCACGAACAATACCCCATTGGCGGCGATGGGGGTTCCCTGGATGGGTGCCTGCAGGTCAATTTGGCTGATCACTTCGAGCTCACGGCCCGCTTTGAGCACCCACAGCTGGCCCGCGTGAGTTCCGATATAGACCTTCCCATCGGCAACCAGGGGCGATCCCCAGATTTCCCCTTCGGCATCGATCTTCCAGACTCCCTGGCCGGTTTTCCGATCGATGCAGTGGATATGGTGTCCACAATCGCCGATGAACACCAGGTCATTCGTGACAGCCGGTGTGGACATGCAGTGGCGCTCGAGAGGGTAAGACCACACCTGTGCAGTGGCGGTGGTGGTTCCGGTCTGACCGGCATCGATACATTTAAGCCAGGCCTCGTTCTTGCCATGCCAGAGATCTCCGCCCGCGGCCACATAAACACGGCCATCCACAAACACTGGCATCCCCGTGATGTTGCTGGGGCTGGTTTTCAGATTCCCTTTGTAGCGATGAACATCTTCTTTCGGCCCCAGGGGGTCGCAATCGAACCGGAACACCCGCTTCAGGATCGAAAGTCCGCCGCTTTGGGAGGGGTCGGCCGGTTTGAATCCATAAACAACACCATCACCCCCACCAAAGCAGATCAATCCCTGGCCATTCACAACCCCATAAGAAGGAGAGGACCAGGTGCAGTGGACTGTACGCGGTCCCATGTTCTCGCCATCGACAGCGACTATCTTCCCGGTGGTTTTCTCGAGGGCCGCCAGGCCCGGGGCTTCGAGAGCCGGGATATAGCGATGCGCGGCATCGACACCATTGGAGGTGCAGACATACAGGAACTGATCCCTGACAAGGACCGAGCCATGGACCGCATCATGCGGATGAACCCCCAGCGAATCGATCAGATTGGTCACCCACAGGATATCGGCATTGGTGGAATCGAGAGGGGCGGAATCCTCGGTGTGAGTCATATATTTCCACTCATCCACAAAGGGGCCGTCATTTCCGTTTTTCTGCCCATCGAGATCAAGACAGATGACTTCGCAACGGTTCGTGATCAGGTAGATGCGGTTGCCTTCGACTGTCGGGACCCCGGCAAGGCCGATGCCAGGCCAGTCCTGATAATCGGCGATTTTGGGGATCACCAGCTGCCAGAGAAAGGATCCATCTTTTTCATCCAGGCAGAGGAGGATGGCACGGTCCCCCAGGTGGTTTTCATCACGGGGAATTTCATTGTTGGTACCGATGAGCACCCTGCCATTGGCAACAATCGGTGTGTTGTAAGTATTTGTTCCGAGTTCGACTGTCCAGCGGATATTCTCCCGGGTATCCAGGTTGAATGTGGAAGGGAGATTGACCTCATCGGAAATCATGTTCCGTGATTCCTTCTGTCCCCACTGAGGCTGATCGGCCGCGGGTGATGCGGAGCTGGCCACCAGGATGAAAAGGGCAACGAAGTGGATGAGATGCTTGAACATGGATAGATGATTCTGCCAGTTTTTATGGAGCGGGTGAATGACTTATGCGAGTTTTTGACTGAATATCCAGTCAGATTTTGTTTCGTGCGGGAATATCTTTCTCTTCATCTATCGCAAGAATCCCTATTGGCCTGTTTGTGCAGATATGCTTGAATACCATGATATCGGCAGGGGAACCCTGAAGAGCCTTTTTCAGCGGTGCCGAAATGGGAGGAGAAAAAATGAAGAACATCGTTGCCAACGGACTGATTCTGTCCATATTGCTGCTCGCCACATCGACAGCCTGCGCGCAATTCTGGGGATCCCAAAACCGGGATCAGTACTGTTATCCCTATCTCAGCCAGCCTTTTTACGATTACCACCACATCCAGTATGATCGTTTCCCCGGCGGGACAGCTGTGCCCAGGGATTACACCTATGATCCCTATCCCTACTATCGCGCCTACACCTACAGGCACCCGCCCTATTACGGGGGGGTTGGTTTCTACAATGGGAACCAGTGGTATGGGGACAACTGGGGACAGTTCACAGAGCGCATGGATTTCTTTTACTATTGAAACCCAACGATCCTTGCCTGATCGGAATCATCACGGGAAAACTCGCGGGAGGGGTGTGGGATAATGTCTTTGAAAGATTGGCTGCGGCCATTGCTGGCCGAGCAAGCCCTCCCTCCACCCGAGATGCTGGTGGCGATCGAGCGGCTGTTGCGATTGAATGGCCATCTGGCGGCGAACTCCACAGTGCAGGCCATGCGCCTGCTCATGGATGGCCGTGCACCTGAAAGGGACCGCCTGAGTTTTCTGCGTGCCTTTTCGCTTGAGACCGCCAATGGAGAAATGCTGGCCGCCGCTGCCGGTGTGCTGCGAATGCTGGCGCCGAAGATTCCATTCCATGCCGAGCTGATCTTTGACTCCTGCGGCACCGGCGGGGATCGTACCGGGCTGCTCAACATTTCAACCCTGGCGGCCCTGGTGCTGGCTGCGGCGGGAATACCGGTTGCGAAACATGGCAACCGCGCCATCACTTCCAGTTGTGGATCGGCGGATCTGCTGGAGTCTCTGGGTGTGCCAATCGAAGTCAAACCCCCAGAAGCTGCCGACATGCTCAGGCAAGCCGGGATCGTGTTTCTTTTCGCACCTTTTTATCATCGTGCCACACGAAATGTCCAACCGCTGCGGCTGATCCTGAACAAAGAGGGTCATGCGACTCTGTTCAACCTGCTCGGCCCATTGTCGAACCCCATGGAACCGACACATCAGGTGGTGGGGGTGTTCAACCCCCGCTTCATGCGCCCCATGGCTGATGCGCTGAACAAGCTGGGATGCCGAAAGGCCTGGGTGGTCTGCGGGGAAAATGGCCAGGGGGGGTGGATCGATGAGATCTCACCCTGCGGGAAAACACACATCATCGAAGTGCTTCCCGGCCAGCTGCGGGAATTTACACTGGATCTGGAAACAGCCGGATTTGCCAGGGTTCCATTTGAAGACCTCAAGGGAGGCGATGTGGTGCTGAACCGGGCCATCGCAGAGAGGGTCCTGTCGGGAGAAACCGGTCCGGGAATGGAAGTTGTCAGCCTGAATGCAGGTGTGGGATTATATGTCTGCGGCAAAGTGGATTCTGTGCAGGAGGGGATCCAGCAGGCACGGCAGATCCTGATTGATAAAGGCGCCTGGAGGGTGCTGGAAAAATGGCGTTCCTTCAAACCTGCTGTTGAGGCATCCTGATTCACAAATATCCGCCAGGCATCAGCAGGGGCCTTTTTTAACTGGTGAACAGGTTTTGGCCTGATTGAATGACAGTCCGGAAATAAGGAGAGGCATTATGGCAAAACGCAGTTCGGTAAAGTTGAATCTGGTCTCCACAATCAAGGGTTCTCTCCTCGAAGGATTTTTTCCTTCCGGGTGGGATCTCGCGAAGATTGACAAAATCAGCTCCCAGCCACCGGGAAGCATCACCGATCCGCAGCCCTGGTGGAACAGGAATTTCAAACCAGTCGCCTGCGCGCCGGAAGATTTCGATGTCCTGATGGGCCATGAGATCGCCCTGGATATCAGCCGTGCGCGTGAAGAGGGCCAGGAATTGGCGCTGATCCTGCCGGTAGGGCCGATGGGCATGTACCGTTGGGTGGTCTATTTCCTCAAAGAGTGGGGAGTCAAGTGCAGCCATGTGCATGGATTCAACATGGATGAATGGAGTGACGCATCCGGCAATACTCTTCCACCCAATGCTCCCGGGGCATTCCAGGATGCCATGGAGAAGGCATTTTATGGCCCGCTCGGGACACTCTCGGTGCCGAAAAAGCAGCGCCACTTCGCAACCAGAGAATCGCTTCCGCGCTATGCCGGGCAGATCGCTTCGTTGAAGAAACGCGGCGCTTCATTGACAGTTGTCTTCGGAATTGGCCGGGCATGCCACATTGCATTCTGGGAGCCTCACTTCGCCCGTGAATATGCCACAGTGGATCTGTGGAAGGCAGACACCCATCGCCTGGGTGCCAAGCTGCATCCCCTCACCATTGAACAGAATGCCATCACCAGCTTCAAAAGCCGCACCACCCTGGTTCCGGCTTTCGCCAATACAGTCGGGCCGGGCCTGTTTCTTCAGGCGGACCATATCATTGGCGGGTGTGATGGAGCACTCGGAAGGGGAATGATGTGGCAGGGCATGTCGCTGTGGATGACACTGCGTTATGGCCCGAATCCCTGGGTTCCGAGCAGTTTCATTCCGACACTTCCGGGAAGGCTGTTCTTTTACCGGGAGCTGGCCGGGCCGCTCGTGGCAGAGTGTAATTGATCGCAAACTGGAGAAGAGGCGGAGGGCTGCCCTTGTCTGCATGGCTCTCCGCAGCTTCATACCTGAACTCATTTTCGACTGGAGGGTTTCTCATGAAAAGCAGGGGTGTGATGATCTGTCTGGCGGCATCTTTAGTCCTGGCCGGAGTGTGGGCATCCGGTGTGGCTTTTTCAAGCAAGACCATCCACATTGGAATGGTTGTCTCCGACCTTCCGGCATCTGTGGCCTTTTACAAAGATGTGGTTGGAATGGTGCAGGTGGACCGGACCAGCTTCGATATCGACAGCGAATTCGGGAAACGTTCAGGCCTGACCGATGGCAGCCCATTCCATGTGGAAGTCCTGAAACTCGGTTCCGGTGAAGAGGCGACCCAGCTCAAATTGATGTCTTTTGGCGATAAGGCCCGAAAGGCGGCTGAAAATGAGTTCATCCACAGCCAGACTGGCATCCAGTACCTGACTTTTCTGGTGGAGAATATCACTCCCTGCCTTGAAAATATCCGCAAGCATGGGATCAAGCTGCTGGGAGAGACCCCAACCGGGCTGGGAGATGGAAAGCTCTTTGTTCTCATCCAGGATCCAGATGGCACCTTTGTCGAGCTGATCGGTCCAGCCAGATAATCATCAGAACCGGTTCGAATGCTGGCCCGACGCCTTGCGACAACTGCTGTATTCATTCCGATCCTCCTGGTCACCCTGCTGACACGCTTTCCCGGGCAGCTGGTGATGGCTGTGGTGATTGCAGTCTGTTCAATCTGGGGGCTTTCGGAATTTTTCAATCTGGCGCAGAGGCTGGGGGCGCAGCCTGCGCGCCTCTGGATCTGCTTCTCTGCGGCCCTGCTTCCGCTGGTTGTGCAGGTGTGCCACGGTCTGGATATTCCATATCGTTATGCCTTCGCCTGGGTAGTGGCCGCTGGTTTCGGAGTCCTTTCGATCCATGTTTATCAAGCCCGGATCGAGCAGACCTGGATGACACTGATGGCCAGCATCTGCGGCCCATTGTATGTCTCGATTCCACTGATGCTTGGGCAGATCCTGTACCTGTCAGAGCCTGGGGCCTGGATTCTGTTCTTTGTGATTCTGGCCACCTGGCTATCCGATACCGGGGCATATTTCGGCGGGAGGATGCTGGGCAGGCATAAACTGTGCCCCACGATCAGCCCGGGTAAAACATGGGAGGGGTCCATCAGTGGCCTGCTGCTGTCACTCACCGGGATCCTGGTGGTGTGGGGGGTGCAATCTTTTCGGGGAGGTCCGGATGGATTGGGCGCTGGTTTTTTCTGGACCGCGGGGAGCTGGCTGGATCTCATCCGCCTGGAACTGCTGGCTCTGATGCTGGTTGCAGGGGGCACACTGGGAGACCTGATCGAGTCGATGCTCAAGCGCGATCTGAAGGTCAAGGATTCCGGCTCGGGCCTGACCGGCCATGGCGGGTTCCTCGATATCACCGACAGCCTGCTGGTGAACCTGCCCCTGATGTTTTTCTGTGTGCTGCTGTTCGAGCCGATTCCGCTCGGGATCTGAGGTATCGGCTGTTCAGGGTTGAATGATGACCCGTGATTTTTCGCGCAGGATAGCGAAAGCCTGAACCACATCCTCATTGGTTAGACGGACACAACCGGCGCTGGAACTGGAACCGATGCTCTCCGGCTCGTTGGTGCCATGAATCCCAAGCCCGGTGCGTGAAGCGGGATTGTTTGGCGGAGACAGCCCCATCCACCTTTCCCCAAGCGGATAATCCGGCTCCCCATATTTGAGCAGTTTGCCGGTTTTCGGATCCGGCCAGGGAGGATGAAACTGCTTGTTGGTGATGATGTATTCCCCCTCGCGGGTTTTCCATTCTTTTTCACCGATAGCCACACGGTACTGGATCAGGAACTTCTTATCGGATTCCTTGAAAATGCGCAGCTGGTAATCGGACTTATCGACGACTGCATAGACCTTGCCCCAGGTGGGAACCAGCAGCTGCTGGTTCGGCCGAAGCGTAGTCGAGGTCACATTGTTCAGCATTTCGATGATATAGACTGTGCATTCGTAGAGATTGGCGATCTTCATCAGCACTTCGCCGCGAGTGACTGTGTGCATCTGTTTAAATTCATTGACATTCGGATCCTCGAAGATGAGATGGCGATTGAGGGTGTCGAGGCGGGCGCGTGCCTTTCCGGCGGCTTCGGAGTCAGGGTATTTGACAACAATCTGCTGGTATTTCTCGCGAATGTCGGGGCCAGGGTCGCCATTCGGATCATCCTCCAGCTGGGCCATCCCCCACATGGCTTCTGCGGTCAGGGCCAGGTCACCAGTGGCATCGAGCACCTTGCTGTAGAGTTTTTTCGCCTGCTCGGGATCGGTCCGGATGCGGAATTCAGCCAGCCGTGCGGTGGCTTCACCATGGCGGTCACTCTGAGGGAATTCATCCACAATCCGCTTGTAATAATCACGTGCCGCTTCCGGATCATTTTCCTGGATGTCTTTGGCCACAATATACAGGGCTTCTGCAACAAAGGGCTTGCTGCCACCTTTGGGGATGACTTCATTGCGCCAGATGCGGATCGCCTCGGCTCGTTTGTCCGTGTCGAGTGGTGAGTCTTTGGGCCTCTTGGTCTGGTAGTACAGCTCCAATGCCTGTGTATGAGCCTGGTCCACAGCCAGCTTCTGCTGGTACTGAAGGAAATAAAGAACACCCGCACCAATCAAGGTGAGGAAAAGGAGAAATGCCAGACAACCGGCTAAAAGTCTTGAACCCATTCCTTGCTCCCCCGAGAAGAAATGCTGGACAGAAGATTCGATATCCTGCGGCGATCAAATCCTCCACATCTTTTTTTTAGAATACTTGACATCCAGCAGCTGTCAAAGGGCAGCGAAAATATAGTCCAGGCCATCCCAGGCCTGTGCATCCTGATTCGGCCTTCAGGATTTGGGCTGGAGAAACCAGATGTAATAAACTTCCATATCCGATGGTGAGGAGGGAATGCGTGAAAGCAGGACACTGTTTTCGCCTTCCACCAGAAATTCTGCAGGGATCTCGATGGAGGCTTCGTTCCAGACCTCGGGACCCGAGAAAAACGACACCTTCCCCGGAACCTTCTTCTCATTGACCTCGACCTCATAGGAGGCCGACCCGGTATGATCATAACGGATCACCATGGCCAGAGGCTTGCCAGGCTTGACAGATTTAACCTTGAATCGCGCCTGCCCCCACAGGCGAAAGCCATTGTCTTCCAGGACAACCGAACTCAATGAGCCGCCATAGGACAGGATCTTTGTATGGAAATTATGGCCATAAGGGGCATCGGGCGGGATGATCTCTTCGAAAGAATGGGCGCCCTGGGAGAGGTAGTTTTCGAGATCGATCCGGTCGATGACCTCATAGTTCTGGTAACGGCTTTTGAGCGCATAGAAATCATCGGGGCCGCTGATGTTCTTTTCATTGTAGAACACCAGGCGCGAATCTTTTTTCAGGTCTTCGATCTTGACCTTGTCATGATTGAGAACGAGGAACTCAACAAACTTCTTTTTCGGCAGCCTTGCACTGACCATCTCGAAGTTCGGTTGCGGAGGAGTCGCCAGGGATTTGGCATAGGGTTTGGGATCGGCCCAGAAGAGGTAGATGTCCACCCCCCTTTTCCGCATCTCGTTGTAATCCTGCAGCCAGTGTTCATGCCCCATGCGGCCCCGCTGGCTGGGATCGACCGGTTCGCGTGCGATCACCGGATCGGTCAGGCCATGCAGGTCCAGGCAGGGGCGGTCACAGAAGAAGGGGATGATGCCCGCAGAGGTGGTTGCGATTCTTGCATCTTTCGGGATGACCTCCGCAAACACCTCAGCCACACTGCGCCAGTCATAGATATTCGGATCACAGTAGCGGCGGAGCAGTGCAATCGTCTCCTGGCCGGGCATCAGCTTGTTCCGGGCATCATCTTCGGTGTTTCTGGTTAACTGGGTGAATGGAACAAGTGTCGCACAGGCAGCACACCAGCCGATGATCCCGGCCAGCCCCCAGGCCATGCCACGCATTGGCCAGAGGAACCGCAGAGGGGATGGGCGGCTGAGAAGGAAAACCAGGGTATCAATAAGGCGGCGTCCGAGCATCCCCGCCCCGATCACCAGCGAAGGATACAGGATTCCGGTCACCGGCGTGACAAACCGCCATTCCATGAAATCGCCACCCAGGCGAACCACATACCAGAAAACGAAGCCTGTCGCGAACAGGGTTCCCCACAGAAAACGGCCATTGTTGTTGCGCCCGGACAGAACCGCCCCCGCGATCAGCAGGGGAGCCCATGGGGCAAACCGGAAGATATCGAGATATGTTTTCAGATACTCCCAGCCACGTTCATAAAAGGTGAGGTAGGCGACTTTGGCGTAATAGGTGTTTGGATAAAAGGAGCCATAAAAATTCACCCGCCACAGGGTATAGGGAACATACACGCAGAGAATCGGCAATGCAGGCATGAGGACATAACGAATCCATTTGCGCTCCACAAAGAGTTGGCGCCAGTAAAGGATGAGTCCCGCGAGCGCCAGCGCAGGAAAAAGGACGACTCCATCCGGGCGGGTCAGCATCAACCCGATCGCCGACAGGGAAGTCCAGAACAGTGAAGTGGGATGCTTTTCGGGATCCAGGGTAAAAAAGAACAGGGTCAGGATCACCAGAAAACTGACAAGAGGTGTTTCCATTCCTGAAAAAAACCACATGTTGTAGGACCAGTGATAAAGCAGCGGGATCGAAGCCAGGGGCGCCGCCCAGTTGCCCTCGCGATACAGCAGAATTCCGATTCCCAGCAGGATCAGGTAAGAACCGATCCACAAAGCCAGGCTGAGCTGGTGCATGAAGTGCAGTGGATCTTCTTTCCCGAAGGCCAGAGGAATCGCTGAAAGGATGGTCCAGAGGAAATTGGTATAGCCCTCGACCGGCTCGCCGATGTTGTATACCAGCCCATGCCCCTGGACGAAATGCTTGGCGAATCGAAAACTGATGTAGGCGTCATCCTGGATCCAGCGGTCATTCCAATAGGGAATCAGAACCTGCCAGGCCAGATACAGGACAACACCGGCCTGAATGAGCAGTGGAATGGCCCACACAATCCGGCAGGTCCAGATCTTCCAGGCTGATTGCGGAGCAGGGGCGGCTTGCGGTTCGCTCATAATATCATTCAAGAATTCTGGTGAGCCAGAGATGAAGGATACCACCTCTGGCTCACAGTGGTGGATTTTTTTTAATTCAGCTTCTTATGCGGCGCCAGTTCGACCAGCTCAGCGCCACTGTAAAATATCACGCTTTTCGGATCATGCGCCTGCAGGCCGATGATGCCTTTGATAAAACGGTTTTCCGGGTCGACCCAGGTCGCCGCAGGCATTCCATTCACCCAGGACTGGTAACGGTTTTCGACTGCATTGATATCCATCCAGAACCACTCTTCATCCTGGGCATACACCCCCGATGCTTTCATGAAGTGATACCAGCCCCCAGTGATGAAATCCCCATTCTGGTTGAACACCTGGGCTTCGAGACCCTCGGGCCAACCCACATAGTCATCTCCGGGGAAGCGAGGCCCGCGAATGAAAATCCCGCTGTTGGAACTTGAATTATCTTTGGGAAGGGTCTTGATCCGGAACCGGGCATGGAAATCTCCATAATCCTCCTGGCTTTCGACATATCCCGGGCCACCCTGGATCCGGATGGCGCCATCTTCAACCTTGATTTCGACTTTGCGGTCTTTGGGGATTCGAACCTTCCAGCCGGTGAAGTCCTTCCCGTTGTAGAGCGATTTCAGCCCGAGGGGACGAATCCAGACCTTGCGAAAGCGGACTGTGGAATTATTGTCATGCATCTGAAGCCCGATGCGGCCATGGGTGAAAGATTCATCCTGTCCATTGACCACTTCCTGGCCATTGACCTTGACCACGATACTGGGGCCTTCGGCATGGATTTCGGTTGTGTTCCACTGTTCATCCGGGGAGGGAACCTTTTTAGCGGCAAGGTGATTGTAGATGCTCCCGGTGGGATTGTGGGTGTCATCCTCATCGATCTGGCTTTCAAAACCATCGACCCAGGGGACATCTTCGGTTCCGGCTCTGAAGAAGATGCCGCTGTTGCCTCCTTTAGACACCTGCCACTCCACGATCAGATCGAAATCGCCGAAGGTGGCCACTGTTCCAAGCCATCCACCGCCGGTGCCGACATTTTCAAGGATTCCCTCTTTGACAGTCCATTCGGTTGCATCACCGAACATCTCCCATCCGGAGGTATCTGTGCCATTGAAGAGTGCAATCCAGCCTTCGGCATTCTTATCGGCTGGAACCACCGATGGATCCTTGGCGAAAGAGGCGCCCCCTATCATCATGGAAAGGAAAAGCATCCAACCGCCGGCAACCATGAACTGCTTCAGACAGTCTGTCTGTAATCTTTTGGACCTCATTTTTTCATGACTCCTTTCACTTCAATACAGAACCGGCCAATCTTGGCATAAACACTAATGGCTGGAAATCGGGTTGATCCATTCAGCCATCTCCCGCCGGGTTCTCTCGAGGACCGCTGGGTCTTCCTCAAAGTCAGTGAGGGAGCGTGCCAGGCGGGCGGTATATTCCCGGACAAGGTCCTCACCTTTTTTCTTTTCGACCAGGGTTAACAGATCGAAATCCTCGAGGCCATCGCGGATCATCTCCAGGCGGATCGAGCTGACCGGGCCATCGATGCCGACCTGCTTCCCCGGATAGAAGAGAGAACCATCGCCACGCAGATCCGGGTTGATTTCTTTGACTGTCATCATGCTCGCCCAGGGATCGGACAGGCTGTCCGGATTCCACCAGGTGGTGTTCCAGTACAGGAGTCCCTCCACATTCTCGCGTTTCTGCTGCCAGAACAGGAGCCGGTGGTTCATGGCACTCAAATCGACAAAAAAGTTGTTATAGGGTTTTCCCGGTCCGCAGCAGACATACCACCATACCTCCTCTCCAAGGGCTTTCCGGTCTTCCAGGGTGGGGCGGGTCTTTGGCTCAGTATCGAAAAAGTGAGAGTTGGGGCACCAGATATTGAGCCGCCCGATCATCAGGTCATAAGCTGTCTGGGATTCGCCCCAGTCCGGATTGCGGAAGAAGGGTGAAACCAGGCGGAACCCTGGCGCACACCGCCGCAGCCTTTCGCTGATCTCCATCAACCTCTTGTACTGATCTTCTTTGACTGGTTCATCCAGTGGATAGAAATAACCTTTGGAAAAGGCATCCAGCTGGACCAGCCTTTTGACCAGGTTCTTCAGGGCCTCATCCTCCGGGGGATACGGAATCATGAAGGAGGTCATGCGGGGATCCTTGAGATACGGAATGGCCGCTTCGGAATGGATGTCCACCGGGAGGGCATAAGCCGAGACTTTATGATCGAGAAGCATTTCGTAATAACGGGCATACAGGGTTTTGGCCTGTGCGGAATCAGGCTCCACCTGGTGCTGGCGGGCGATCGCTGCGGAGTCGATCCCGAAGGCAGTGACACCGGAAGGAGTTTCAGGAAGAGAGAAATTCCACACTTTGAGCTGGAGGGTTCCAGTCCAGACCTGGCCACCGGCTGAGAGGCGGATGGTGGACTGGTAGATCCCCGCGGGCGCTGTTTGTGGCACCCGAACCGATATCCATACCGGCTGGCTCTTTCCGGATTCGAGGGAGAGCCTGTCCAGAGGAACCAGTGGATCCGGATATGGAACCTTCCCAAGCACATCGGGAATGTAATGAACACGGTACAGCTCGGGGTGAAGCGATGTGCCGGTGCGCCTCTGGCGGAATGGGGTCACCTGTATGGAAACCCGCTCCAGGTCTCGATCCGATCGTAACACCAGCTGGCAGGCTTCCACTTCCCCGCGTGCAGCGGCCAGGCTCCAGGACTTCCGGGTTTCAGTGGGGGTGGCATCCTGCAGAACCTTGTTTGCCGAGTGAACAAACCAGGCCTGCACTCCGCACCAGCCAGAGGAGGGCGGAGACAACAGCAGGCTCCACCCCAGGCAGATCTTCAGCAGGTTTTTCATAATCCAGGACATTTGTCGGTTTTCTCCTTTCGTGCAACCCGGAGGTTATGATGGAAATTTCCAAGAAACTCCTTCCTCTCCACAGCAGGGATGATATTGTATGTTCAATCGAACCAGAATGACACTTGTGGAGGGATATCATGACAATCCGCATGACACGGCGCCAGGCACTCGAAGTCGGCGGCATGGCCGCAATGGGGCTGGCGCTCGCAGCTGGATCCAGTGCCGAAGGCGAAGGGGATCCGGGAAAACCCATTCGTGCCGGTGTCATCGGAACCGGAAATCGCGGGAAAAGCCTGCTGGGAGATATGTTGATGATCCCGGGCCTGGAATTCCCTGCCCTGTGTGACATCAACCCCGGGAACCTGGAAATGGCCCAGGCCCTGCTGGAAAAAATGGGCGCCCTCGTGCGGAAGGTTACCAGGATGGTGAAGAGGCTTACCTGAAGCTGCTCCAGCGTGAGGACCTCGATGCCGTCATCATCGCGACTCCCTGGCAGCTGCATACGCCCATGGCAGTTGCGGGGATGAAGCATGGCAAATATGTCGGAGTGGAGGTCCCCGCTGCCATCTCTTATGAAGGATGCTGGGAGCTGGTCAACACTTATGAGGAAACCAGGGTCCCCTGCATGATGCTCGAAAACTGGAGTTTCAGGCGTGATAACCTGGCGGTGCTGCGGATGATCCGTGAGGGGCTGTTTGGAGAAATTGTTCATTGCCACTGCGCCCACTCGCATGATTGTGTCGACCACTGGTTTTTCGATTCTGAAGGGAATATCCGCTGGGGAGGAGAATTTCTGATTAAATACAACCGGGATCAGTATCCAACCCACAGCCAGGGGCCGGTTTTGAGCTGGATGGATATCAACTGCGGGGATGCCTATGCCACACTGGTGGCAACCGCTTCCGACTCCAAAGGAATCAATGCCTTTTTCGAACGCAAGTTCGGCCCGGACCATCCCAATGCAAAGCAGGCCTATAAGCAGGGCGATATCGTCACCTCGATGGTGCGGACTCAGCGCGGAAAAACTCTGGTGATCAACTACGACATGCAGCTGCCACGCCCCTACGACAACCGTTGGATGATCCAGGGAACTCTCGGGCTGTATGATGAGCCGCACAACTCGGTCTACATCGAAGGGCGCTCCCCCGAAAACCACACGTGGGAACCCTTTCCGCCCTATCAGGACCAGTACGACCATCCCTGGTGGAAAGAAATCGACAAAAACGCTGGTGCAGCGGGCCATGGCGGAACTGACTACCTCGAGCTGGTCAAGTTTTTCGAGGCGGTCCGGAATAAGACTCAGACCCCCATCGATGTCTATGATTCCGCCACCATGAGCTCGATCATCCCACTGTCCGAGGATTCGATTGCCAGGGGCAGCCAGCCGGTGGTGTGCCCGGATTACACACGCGGGGCCTGGAAAACCCGGAAGCCGACCTTTGCCGTTTGAGCATCTTTCCATTTCAAACGGATCAACAGACGGATCAAGAGCCTGTTGCACCTTGCGGTTACAGGAAAGCGACCTTATTCTTTTATCCTCAGAACATTTACGACAGGGATGTTAATGTGCAAGACGAGGCCAATCTGATCCAGATAATTGTTCAGCTGCTGATCCTGCTTGGGGTTGCGGTGGTTGCGGTGGTAATTGCCAGTTATATCCGCCGCCGTTCGGTGGATAGCGGCAATGTGGCTTTTCGGGATCTGGATCCGGGCGACCTCTCCAGTCTTCAAAGGAAAGGGCTGCTGACAGAAGATGAGGCGCGAAGGTTGCAGTCGGTGATTGCCCAGCGTGCAATCGAGGATCTCGAAAAGCGGAAAGAGCCTGCACCCAAAAAAGTGGAGCTGCAGGATCTTCTCGCTGAAGCCGAGAAAGCCCGCCAGAGTTCGCTGCAACGATCCAACTCCTCACCCGGGGAAAAACCTGAATGATCCCACCGCGCTGGTTCCCACGATTTTTTTCGAGAGACCTTGGAGTCGATCTCGGAACAGCCAACACCCTGGTCTATGTCAAAGGCCAGGGAATTGTGCTTTCAGAGCCATCTGTGGTGGCGATCGATAAATCGACCGGCAAGGTGCGTGCTGTCGGTGCCGAAGCCAAAAAGATGATCGGGCGGACACCTGGAAACATCATCGCCATTCGCCCCATGAAAGACGGAGTCATCGCTGACTTCGAAATCACCGAGGCAATGCTGAGTTACTTCATCAAGAAAGTTCATCATCGCCGGGGAATTCACCGACCGCGTGTGGTCATCTGTGTGCCATCGGGGATTACCAGTGTGGAGCGCCGTGCGGTCCGGGACAGTGCCTGGCAGGCCGGGGCATCACGGGTGGATCTGATCGAAGAACCGATGGCCGCTGCTATCGGGGCCGGGCTGCCGATCGAAGAAGCCAGCGGAACCATGCTGGTGGATATCGGAGGAGGTACCACTGAGGTCGCGGTGATTTCCCTTGGAGGAATTGTGGTGAGCACCTCCATCCGGGTGGCAGGGGATGAAATGGATGAAGCGATCTCTGCCTATATCAAGCGCAATTTCAACCTGATGATCGGCGAACGCACTGCGGAGCAGACCAAGCTCAAAATCGGAACTGCGGTCTCGATGAACGAGGATGAGATCATGCAGCTCAAGGGCAGAGACCTGGTCAGCGGGCTTCCTAAAGTGGTCGAGGTCACTTCTGGGCATATCCGCGAGGCGCTGTCAGAGCCGATCAACGAGGTGGTCGAGGCAGTCAAGAACAGCCTCGAAGATACCCCGCCGGAACTGGCTGCGGATATCATGGAGCGCGGAATCACCCTGACCGGTGGAGGCTCACTGCTGCGGGGGCTGGATCGCCTTCTTTCCGAGGAAACCGGAATCAAGGTGCAGGTGTGCAAGGATCCCCTGACAGCTGTGGTGCTGGGCACCGGCAAGGCCTTGGATGAGTTGGACCGTTATTCGCAGGTGTTGCGCCAGTACGACTGATATCCTGCCGGAATTCAGCGGGGTATAATTCCCGGGGCGGGCAGCCCGATATAATTGACAAGCGGCACGTAACAACAGGTCAAAATGGCGCGACGCAGCGATCATCTCCCGGAACTGATCTATCGAAAGCATTCCCCACTGATCTCTTCGGATCCTTCACCCTGGGTCCGGCAACCCGGCCGATACCTCCCGCTGTTCATAATCCTTGTGAGCCTGTCCTGTGTGATCACAGCCATCGATCTGCGCTATGGATTCACCTGGCTGTCACAGGGAATCGGGAATGTTTCCGGGCCGGTGGTCCATTCAGTCGATCTGCTGATAGCCCCGGTCTCCCGCTCCGCATCGTTTATCCAGGAAACTTTGCGCGCCCGGCGCGAGAACCAGGCTCTGAAATCGCGGCTTGATGACCTCGAAAAACAGGCCTCGCAGATGCAGACACTGACCCTGGAAAATGACCGCCTCCGCCAGCTGCTGGACCTCAAGGCCGAGGTCGCCCCCAAGGCTGAAGCCGCCCAGGTGCTGCGTTACCGCAACTCGGCAACCCATCGGACAATGACCTTGCGGGCCGGTGGGCAGCGCGGGCTGGTAGCCGGCCAGCCGGTTCTCACCCAGGGAGGCCAGCTCCTGGGGCGCATCTCGGAGGTGACAGACCGTGTTTCGACTGTACGGCTGATCAATGATCCCTCCTGCAGCATGGGAGTTACCCTCGAACGTTCGCAATCCCAGGGAATTGCCTATAACCGGGATGGTGAGCTGTATGTCAGTGTGGAGCGTTCCGAGCTGGTTGCGGATGGAGAGAGGGTATTCACCTCACATCTGAGCGACCTTTTTCCCGAAGGCCTGCTGGTTGGGATGGTCAAGGAACCAGCCGATCCCAACGACAAGGATCCTCTTGTGGCGGCAGAGCTGGGTTTGATGAGGAATTACCGGATTGAACCTCTTTACCCGGTCTCCGAGTGGCCGCAAATCCGTGAAGTCCTCTGCCTTCCTCTCTGGGATCCGGATCAGAGTGCCTCCATGGCAGGCAGCGCCCGATGAAGCCACTCTCTTATATCCTTCTGGGAATCGCGCTGGGGTTCTTCCAGGGAGCGATCGAGGTGGCCTGGAGCATCGGTGGGCCGGCTCCGGACATTCTGCTTTTGTATGTTCTGTTTCTGGGGATGAAACGGCAAACCAACTGTGCGCTGGTCTGTGCCTTTCTGGGCGGGCTGGTCCAGGGGGGAATCGACCATGTCCAGCCTCTCGGAGTGGAGTCGCTGTGCAAGCTGGTGGTGGCTTACCTGCCGGAATGGTCGCACTATGTCCTGATTTCGGAGAGCCGTGCGACCGGATTGATTCTGGTTGTGGCGGGCACGCTTTTCCAGCAGCTGATCCTGTACAGTGTGGTGCAAACCTTTGAGCCGGGTGGGATTTGGGGTAAAACTGCAATCATGGAGACCCTGGGACTGATTCTCTGGAATATGGCCTTGTGGCTTCTGGTGTTCGAACGCTTCATGCCGATCCCTGAAAAGGAAATTACAGCCTGAACCATGCGGCAGCTGTCTTACCCGGCCGATCGGACCAAAAATCCGGACCAGATCAACGAGCGGACCCGTGATGTCCTGCTGGTGCGAGCCGATGGGATGCGGCTGTTCATCCTGATACTGTTCGGGATTCTGGTTTTCCGCCTCTATTCGCTTCAGTTTCTTTCTCGTGAACGATTTGAAGATCAGGCCCGGAAGAATGTCGAAAAAAAAGTCATAACCGATCCGGTCCGGGGGCGCATACTGGATCGGGCGGGAAACCTGCTGGTCTCCAATGAGCCATATTTCCGCCTGGTCCTGGACCGTTCCTGGGGAGGGCATGGCAGTGATGGAATTTCTGCGCAGGAGGCGCGCCGGGGCATTCTCCGTGTGGGTGAACTGCTGGACTGGCAGGTTGAGCACACCGAGCAGAAACTCGCTTTGCTGAAGGATGTCTACCGGGGCTGGGTGGATGAGAAAAATCGTTCCGCCTCAGGGTATGTCATCCTTGAAGACCGGCTGGAGTTTCCGGAAATGGTTCTTATCCGGGAACACAGCCGGGAGCTGCCGGGCATCCGGATCGAGGAAGGAGAAAGGCGCAAGTATTATCAGGGGAGGCTGGCCTGCCACATTCTGGGGTATACCGGGCCGATCCAGCGCGAAGATTTCATGGCTCTCAAGGAACAGGGCTACCGCATGACTGACTGGATCGGGAGGGATGGGTTGGAGCGTGCCCAGGATGAAGTTCTGCGTGGCAAGCGCGGAGTTTCATGGCAGAGAAGGTATGCCACAAACCTGGTCGAAGAGGAGATTCTGTCCAAGCGAGTCCCCCCAACCCCGGGTGAGGATCTGTTTCTTTCTCTCGACCTGGGGATGCAATCCTATGCCGAAAGTCTGCTGGCAGAGAAAACAGGGGCGATCGCGGCAGTCGATCCGCGCAATGGCCAGGTGCTGGCCCTGGCAAGCAGCCCGGGTTTCAATCTGGAACTGTTTCGTGGCGGCATCCAGCCAAAAGATTATCAGGATCTGCTCTCGGCCCCGGGGAAACTCTTCGTGGATCGTGCGATCGGAAAAGGAGGCGGGGGGTATCCGCCAGGGTCGGTTTTTAAAATTGTGACCACAATCGCCGGCCTCGAGGAAGGAATCATTACGACCGGAACCAATTTCCATTGCAGTGGCGGGATACCGGTGGGGCGCCATTTCAAACGCTGCCATAAACGCAGCGGGCATGGATCTTTGGATTTATATGGAGCCTTCAGGGGATCCTGCGATGTATTTTATTACCGTGTCGGCGAGCGCCTCGGGCCTGAGGTCCTGGCCAGGTATTCGCGAGGGCTGGGCCTGGGATCAAAAACCGGGCTGCCTCCCGAATTGCATGAAACCGCCGGACTGGTTCCCGATCCGGGATGGAAGATTGTCAACTCGAAGTATGGGGGCTGGGGCCTGGGAGACACCTTGAATACGGCAATCGGCCAGGGGTTTCTGCTGGTGACACCCTTGCAGATTGCCATGCTCACAGCCTATGTGGCCAATGGGGGGCATCTGCTCAAGCCGCAGCTGGTCTCACACCGACGCAATGCCAGCGGGGAGATCACCTGGCAGGCAGAGGCTGTCGCACGCGAAAGCATCCCGGTCTCGAGTGAGACCATCCGGATCGTTCAGGAATGCATGCGGCGTGTGGTGAATGAACCGGGCGGCACCGGGCGTGCCGCTCACCTCAAGGAGATCGTTGTTGCCGGGAAGACCGGAACCGCCGAGCATTATAAGAAACCTTCGGATGCCTGGTTCTGTTGTTATGCACCCTTCGAGGCCCCGGAGGTGGCTGTCGCAGTGGCAATCGAAGGCGGCGGTCATGGAGGAGCCACCTCAGCACCGATCGCGAGGAAGTTTCTGGAGTATTTTTTCCGGGATCGGATCACCGCACCCAAAGAAGAAGTCGTTTCCAATGAGGTGGTGGACTAAACTGGGCAGTCAACAGGAGGAAACCATGAACAGCAGAGACCGCATCCAGCACATTCTGGCCGGCCAGCCTGGAGATTGCATACCGGTCCTGCCGATCGTCCACACTGCCCTGGCACACATCGAGGGGGTGCCGCCAGGCCGGTATTTCACCGATTCCGAAATCATGGCGCAGGTGGCGGTCCGCTCCGCACAGCGATTCGGATTCGATGGCGTGCAGCTCACTCTCGGAGTCATAGCGGAGCCGGAGGCGCTGGGAGCGGTTGTCGCTTTTTCACCGGATTCCGCCCCGGTGCTGAAGGAAAGGCTTCTGGCTGATCCGGGCCGGATGGATGCATTGCGGAAAATCAACATCGCTTCAGGTGGCCGGCTGCCGATGTTCCAGCAGGCGGTCTCTCGTGTGGTAAAAGGAATCGGTGATCATACCTTTGTGATTTCGACCCTGCGCGGTCCACTGAACATCGCTGCCCAGCTGCGGGGGGTGGAACAGATTCTGGTCGACATGATCGAAAACCCTGAAGCAGCCATGAAAATTCTCGAATTCACGACTGACCTGGCGGTTCAGGTCGCCCATGCTTCGCTTGCCAGCGGTGCTCATGCGGTCATGTTCGGTGAAGCCACCTGCTCTCCCAATTTCATCTCCCCGCGCATGTACAGGGAATTCATGCATCCCCTGCATTCCCGTTTGATCCGGCAGGTCAAGGCCATGGGATGGAAAACCGCCGGCCTGCATGTCTGCGGGGATATCCGGTCGATTTTTGAGGATCTGGTGTCCACCGGTGTGGATCTGCTGGATGTCGATTACCAGGTGGATGCGACTGAGGCCCTTGCCCTCAATCAGGGGCGGGTGGCATTGCGCGGCAATCTCGACCCCAGCTCGCTTTTCTTTCTCGGTGATGAAAAACAGGTCCATGACCAGACCCTCGAGCTCTGCCGCCAGGTTCATTCCTCGCCCTGGATCCTGAGCAGCGGCTGCGACATTCCGGCCGGGACCCCCGCCAAAAATCTGGCGGCGTTTGTGAAGGCAGCCCACCAGTCCGCCGGGTAAGGCGCTACTCGCTGGTTTTGTTTTCGAGCTGTTTATAAATATCCCGCGCTGTTCGAACCCGTTCGAGAAGAGCCTCTCCCTGCTGGGCAATGGGGCCCTCTGGATTTTTCGATCTCTCGGTTGCGACCAGTTCCTCGATTTCCTTCAGGCTTTTCTCACGTTTGACAAGCAGGTTCGGCAGGTCGCTGCGCTTTTCGAATCCGCTTCCTGCAACCTTCACATAGACAGGCGAGGTGTGTGCCAGAGCCCCATTCGACGCTTTGCAGCGTGCTGCGATCCAAAGCCCCTCATGAACCGGGTAAGCCAGATGGATCCTGAGATCGCCAGGCTGGCTGGAGCCAATGGTGGCAGAACCGATCACATCCCCATGGGCAATAATCTCCAGGCGTTGCGGTTGCCCGATGAGGCGGTTCCCCCAGGCATGGACATCGATCCTCACAGTCCCTGGCTTCTCCAGATGGATCTCATCGCCTGGGTGTTTTCCATCCACAGCAAGGTCCAGCATCGGGCCATTGGTGACAAAGGTTCGCCCTTTTTTTACTGCATCGAACCAGCCATCCGGGGTATATGGCTCCTGTTCGACAAAGGCATAAGCGCGCACCTCTCCAATCACTCCACCCCAGGGGACATCACTTCCGGCCATGGCAGTGACACGGCAGCCGAGGTTGAGAAAATCATACCAGTAATCCGGAGTCAGGTCCGAGAACTGAAGCATCTCGAACATATCCACCTTTCCTTGCGGCACATTCAGGCTCATGTCCCGGTCGACATGGAACCCCAGCCAGCCGGCATGACAGTAGCCGGTCAAAGCCCCCTGGGCATGTGCGCCATCGAACATGGTGTCATAGAGATAATAGGAACTGACATCCCTCACCATCGAACTCCCCAGGTTGAGCGCCTGGGTGTGTCCGATCTCGGCTGTCCGCGGGCATTCCTGGCCTGGGACGAGGACTGTGTCTCCGGAAGCATAACGATACTCTTTGCCAAAGCCTTCATGCTCGAAATAGGTTCTCCGGATGTCCCCCATCATCATGGTGTTGACCACATGGACATCCATCGCATTGGCCCATGCCGCGATTCTTTCGCGCTGCTCGTCATTCTGCTGGAAGGAGTGGACATGCCCATCGCCTGAATACCATTTCCGGTCACGCATATCGATCCAGCGTTTGAGCTCCACAATCTTTTCGATGTCCTGGCCTTCCTTGAATTCGAATTCCTCGATGACTGGTTCGTACTCGATCCCCTTCGCCACAGAGAGCCGCCATTTGCCTGGAAAGATTTCATAAGTTGCTGTTCCCTCCACACAGCAGGTGGTCAGCTCTTTCCAGAAAGGCGCGCCCAGGATCATCAATTTATGGGTGGCCGGGCCATCATCGAAGTGGCTGCTGAAATCGATCGCCTCCGCCGGAATGCGGTAGGTTCGATCCGAAAGTGAAACCAGGGAGATCAGGGCCGGGACTTTTTCTCCATCCGGAGCTTCCCTGATCTGCACCACCAGATGGTCCGGCTTTCGTGTCTCGATGATCACCTTGTGGTCAACCGGCTTCTTTCCTTTGAAGTGGATTTCAATTTCATTCCGGCCGATCGGGAGATCCGCAATTTCGAGAAGCGCGAAAACAGGGCCTTCTCCGGTGGTCTGGATGACCTGGCTGGAGGAGGCTTCGGCATCCATGAGAATCCGTGTGAACTCCGGAAGAGCTTCCTTATCCCCGGGATGATTAAGAACAACAAGATGCCTTCCCTGAGGGAAGACAAACCGGCTGGGAGCAGTTGCTGAGGAGACATCGATTCTGCCCGGATAATCCATCGACGCATCCACCAACCGCCCGACATCCCGATGCAGACGCTTTGAAAAATTGGCGATGTCAGTTGCGGTTGGGGTCTCCGCACTGGCAAGCTTCTTCCCATCCTCCACCGCGAATCCCAGGTCTTTGAGGTTCCATCTCAAAAAGCCTGCTCCGCTGGAGTTCAGGTTGTCATTCATCAGCCTCGCCACAGGAAGAAGCGCGGCATGGATCTGTTCATAAGGTTTAAGGTCGATCGGGAATGTTTGTGGCTCGGCGGGTCCCGGCAGCGGCCTCACCGCCAGGGCAGCAGTGAAAAGTGGCACGAACAGGCCAATATGAATCAGGGTCTTCATGGGGAAGATTCTCCTTTCAAGAATCCAGTCAGCTTTTCGAACGTAAAAGTGAGTGAACGGCTGTTTGAAGAGGCCAGAACCGCCTCTCCTGCATCACCGCTACGGCGAACTTCGATCCGGCTCAGGCCCGGGATGGCAGCAAACGACCGGTCCTCGAAGGTCAATGCCGCCCCGGCTGTCAAACCTGCCGGAAGTTGTCCAACAAGAAAGATCTTCAGCAGGTGGGGAACCTGAACCACCCGGGGTGAATCGAGCAGGTCGACTTCCGCACGGTACAACGGGATCAGAGGAACCGTTTTTTCCTCCACTGTGAGCTGATAACGCTGCTGCAGCGGTTTTCCCACAGCCGAGCAGTAGGCATCCAGCTCCCGGGCTGTGATGACTCCATTCTGGTTCCGGTCCATGCGCCCGGCACGGGTCTGCAGTGAGGAGATTTCATGAAAATGGAGAACCACTTCGATTGTGATCTCTGTCGAGGTTCCTTTGATCGAAATCAGGTGATCGACATCCTTCATGCGGTCACGGTGCCCTTCGCAGGGGCCTGCCAGGGTTGCGAATCCGATTGACAGCAGAACCCTCAGGGCTTGCTGTTTGATGAATGGGCGGGCTGGTTTTTCATCAGCCTGTTTCAGCATAAGACTCCTGCGGGACCCGGCGCCGTAATTTTGGCTGGATCATTGTTCTCCAGGTGATCCAGGCTTCCAGCAGCAGCCATCCAGCCAGGATGATCAACACAAAAGAAACCAGGAACTGCAGATGCCGAATGGCCGGGATGGGAGCCTCTCCACCCCATAAAGCCAGGTAAGGCAGGATGATCAGGACCAGGCTCCAGATCGACATGCACATCATGAACAGAGTGGGCAGCAGAGTGAACCAGCAGGGTTTTCCTGTCCTGGCCAGCCAGACAGTCACTCCCAGAAGTGTCAAAGCTGCGAGGAGCTGATTGCTGCTGCCGAAAATATTCCAGAACACACTCCAGAGAGGCTGGATCCTGCCATTGAACTCAGTCCCTGGAAGAGAGACTGCCACCACCGGAAGCAGCAGGCAGGCGGCAGTCGCCAGGGCTGCCTGAGCACGGGTCTTCCACCCGAACAGCTCCATCAGGACATACCTTGCAAGGCGCGTGCAGGCATCCAGTGTGTCAAAAACAAAGGTGGCAAAGCAGAGCAGCGCGAACTTTAACAAAGCCGAGGATGCCTGTTCCGGATTTGAAAAGAATGGAGCCAGGATGCGCCCGCCGAAATCCGCGATCCCGCTGGCATAGATGAAATCCGGTTTCTTTCCTTCGGCTCCTTCCCGGGTCAGGACCATGAGAGTCGTCAATGACAGGCAGGCGAACAATCCTTCCAGCAGCATGGCCCCATACCCGATCGGGCGCGCATCCTGTTCGCAGCGCAATTGCTTGCTGGTGGTGCCGCTGGCGATGATGCTGTGGAATCCAGAGCAGGCCCCGCAGGCCACTGTGATGAACAGAATGGGGAAGAGCTGATTTGTCTGCCCGAAAGCATCCCGGGTTGACCAGCCTTTGAAAAAGGGCTGCTGAATCGCCAGCCCGCCACTCAATGCGCCGATGGATATCCCGGCCACGGCCAGGGCCATGACAATATAAAGAAAATAACCTCCCAGCTCGCCCCGCGGCTGGAGCAGCATCCACACCGGAGCCATGGCGGCCAGGAAGCAGTACACCAGAATGCTGTAACCCCACACCCGCTGAACCTGGGCTTCCGGGATCCAGTGTGACAGATCCAGGGGGATAAATGGGCCGATCACAATCGCCAGTCCGACCAGTGGCAGGAAAATGAGCTTGGCTTTGATCGGATTGAGATTCAGAAAACGCAGGCAGATCCCCATCACCACCGCCAGCAGCAGGTACAGGATGGAGGAGGTGGCTACTGCCGGGCCAGGGGCATCGCCTCCCGCCGCCTGGGCTTTCTGCACAAAGGTTCCCGCTGTGACATCGGTAAATGCGACAATGACATAAACCAGCGCAAACCAGATGAAGATCAGAAAAAGGATGTAGGCCCGTGCGGTCATGTATTCCCGCACAATCTCCGCAACTGTCCGCCCATGATGGCGGACACTGGCGATCAGGGCGGTGAAATCATGAATCCCGCCAATAAAAATCGATCCCACCAGAATCCACAGCCAGGCGGGTCCCCAGCCGAAATAAACCCCCGCCAGGATCGGCCCGACAATCGGCCCGGCGGCGGCGATCGCCGAGAAGTGCTGAGGCAGGAGATAGGACATCCGCGCCGGCTCATAATCCAGGCCATCCCGCATCAGAAATGCCGGAGTGTTCTCAAGTGAATTCAGGCCAAACAGCCTTGCAAGCGCCCTCCCGATGACCAGGTAAGCACAAAGCAGCACCACCAGCGAAAAACCCAGATATAGGAGCAGAGCCATTAACGGATCCCAGCCTCCCGCAGAGTGTTTTTACTCACATTGGTGAGAATCGGATTTCGATGTGTGCGACTTGATCATGACAAGCATCATTTTGAATGGCTGCGGCGCACTCAGAGCATGTGGCTCGCCTGCCGGCATGAGAATCGCTTCTCCCTGTGAAACCTTGAAGGAAGTTCCGGAGATGGTGATTTCGGCAACTCCATCGAGGATATTCACCATGGCATCGAATGGAGAGGTGTGCTCGCTCAAACTCTGGCCGCCATCGAAGGCAAACAGTGTCACGATCCCGGTTTTTTTGCTGATCAGGGCGCGGCTGACAATCGAGCCGGTATGGTACTGAACCATGTCCGCCAGGGTCGAAACCTCTTTTTTCCAGGTGATTCCGTGGTCTTCCATTCTTGAAACCCTCCTTAGGATGTTTTTTGTCTCAGGGGTTCAATATGAACCGAATAAGATCCAGCGTACATACTCTCCCCGGATCAGGACGTCAGCTGCGGTTCCAGGGATTTCATACCGCCCAGATAACCATGGAGCGCTTCAGGGAGATTGACTCCCCCATCTTCGCGCTGGTTGCACTCCAATAATGCCACCATCAGGCGTGAGGTGGCCAGAGCTGAGCCATTCAGGGTGTGGACGAACTCCGGCTTTTCACCCTCTTTGCGGCGAAAGCGGATATTCCCCCGCCGGGCCTGATAGGCTTCGCAGTTTGAACAGGAGCTGACTTCGTAATAACGGTTCTGGCCGGGCAGCCAGACCTCGATATCATAAGTTTTTGAGGATCCTTGTGACAAATCCCCGCTCACCAGCAGGGTGGTGCGGTAATGCAGCCCCAGCTTTTCCACCAGAGTCTCCGCTTGTCGGCGCAGCCTTTCCAGCTCCTCATAAGAGGATTCAGGCGAGGTGAGTGAAAACAGCTCCACCTTGTTGAACTGATGGGTTCGCACCAGCCCCCGTTCCTCGATTCCATAAGTTCCCGCTTCCCGTCGGAAACAGGCGGTGTAGGCAGTGTAACGCAGAGGGAGACCGGATTCCTGAAGGATTTCATTGCGATGGAAGCCGCCCAGTGCGATTTCAGCGGTGGGAATCAGGAACAGGTCATCCTCGGTCACATGGTACATCTGGTCGATGAACTTCGGTAACTGGCCTGAGGTGATGCCGGTCTCACGGTTGACCAGGTAGGGCAGGCCTATCACCTCGAAGCCGGCATCCGAGTTCTGGTCAAGGAGGAAATTGAGAAGCGCACGCTCAACTCGTGCAAGTGGCCCGCGATAGATCGGGAAACCGGAACCGGAGATTCGAGATCCGCGTTCGAAATCGAACAGGCCGAGAATCTCGCCCAGTTCCAGATGGTGGCGCATCGGAAAAGAAAACTGCGGAGGAGCTCCCCATTCCTTGACAACCTGATTGTCCTCTTTGCGCAGGGAACGCGGCACGCTCTCATGGGGAATGTTGGGCAATGCCAGCGCCATTTCCTGAAAACGGTCATCCAGGTGTTTCTGGAGATTCAGGGCCTCTTCCACCTGGCCTTTGATCTCTGAAATCCGGGAGAGCAATTCCTCGACCGGCTCCCCCTTTTTCTTCAGTTCGGGGATTTCACGGCTTAAACGGTTCTGCTCGGATTTGAGCGATTCGGCCTGTGTGATGGCCTCCCGCCTGTGGCGCTCGAGTTCCAGCAGGGGGGCGAGATCGATGCCGTCATCTCTCGATTTTAAAGCCTCCTGGGCAATCGAGGGATTCTCGCGCAGCCATTTTATATCCAGCATGTAATCAGTTCGCTCACTTCCAGTTCAGTTTACAGCGGCCCGAAGAGATCCTGATCGGTCAGATCGATCTTCTTATCATCGGTCCAATCTGTCTCTCCACCGGCCTGAGTCGATGAGGGCTCGTGGGATTCGGCAGAAGGAATCTGTGGCTCCTCAAAGCTAAAGGTGGATCCTCCAAATGGATCGGATGATTCTTTGCCAAATGGAGAGTCAAAATCGAAACTCGATGCTCCAAATCCTGTTGAGGAGGCGAATGGATCTCCGGCCGGTTTTTCAGATTCAGGGGAAGCTGTGCTGGCAAATGGATCATCGAACCCACTGCCAAAGGAGGACATCCCTCCGCCCGCGCTGGTGTCCGGGGATCCGAAAAGGTCGGATGTCGATCCCGCAGCCGGTTTTGCCGATGGGGATTCCTGGCGGCTTTTTTCGGCTTCCGCCCGGCGCTGCGCCAGCCGTTTGCGCTGGTGCGCCCTTTCGCGCATCGCCGCCACCATCATGAACACAACGATCAGGGCGGTCGCCGCCACCACACCCAGCAGGGTGTAGAGCATCCAGGGGGCGCGCTCATACCAGATTAACGAATACCGTACCGGGTAACGGCTTTCGTTTCCGGCCACATCGATTGCCCTGGCTTCGACTTTGTAGCCCCAGGAGTAGAATTTGATGGGCTTTCCTTCACAGACAAAGGAGGAGCTGGTGGCCCAATCTGTCCACTGCTCACCCTCTTTCATCACTCTGAACTGGTATCGGATATTTTCTGGCTGTGTGAATTTCTTGTCATCGCCGCTGACTGTCAGGGTAGGAATCCCTGTTTCCGGATTCAGTGTGTGTGGATTGAATGTGACCTCCGGCGGGGTGTGATCGACTGTAAAAGTGGTGTCGAGCACCTTGTCATACCGCTGCCTGGCGATGGCGGGATTGCCTGCTTCATCGCGTGCAAGAACCTGAAGCCGGTAATCACCCTCTTCGATTGAGGTGCCGGCAGCCCCGGTGATTTCGGCTGTCTGGCTCTCCTGGGGAGTTGACCAGTTTCTGGCCCTTCCATCCAGAGTTACCAGGTAGGATGAGAAATATTTGACAGAGGGATCCTGGCTGTTGTCGAGAACTTTCCATTTCAGAGTGACCTTGTCATCCTTAACGAAAATCCGGGTTCCTTCACGCGGGGTTTTGGCATCCAATCCCGGAGTTTGCTCCCAGACCAGTCCAAGCTCGAGCTCCACCTTGACTGTGACCATCTCCCCAAAGGTGCTCACATTGCCATTGGCATCCATGGCATACAACTGAATCGAATGCCAGCCGGTAGACAGCCCGCCGATCTGGATCGAGTCCTGTTGAGAGAAATTGCTGATAAGATTCCCATCGACCTGGCAGGCCACCAGGGGAGCCGCCTGGCTGGGGGTGTTGTCAGCGGTCTTCCAGCTGATCTGGATGGCCCGCTTGTTGATCACCAGGGGAGGAAGACTGGAAGGTGTGCTCTGGATTCCCGGGGGGACAAAGTAGGTCTGGAAATCCACAGCGATCGGCTCTTTTTCCTCATTGCCGGAAAAATCAACCGCCTGGAGGAAGAAAGTGTAGTAGCCATCTTCCGGCGCGGGGAAAGTCTCTTTGTTGATTTCATCATACAGGGTCCACTTATCGGGCACCGGGCGGCTCTGTGGATCGGTGCGCGGCATCCGGCACCAGCGGTAAGTCAGGCGGGTGGAGATGTCATCCGAAGCCCCCCACACGAAAGAGGCCTCATGCTTTGTAAAATCACCCGTGGGAGGGTAATACATCACACTTTTTGGAGGTTTGTTGTCCTGGCGGAAATAAAGCAGGTGTTTGCCTGAAAGATCGGAGATCCCCCACACAATCTGGACTTCATCCCGGGTGTAAGCCATCTGGGGAAAACTGTGCTGGGTCTGTTCATCGATGATGTTGGTCCAGGCATCACTTTCCACTCCCTTGAGATAGGACAGCTGGCCGGAACGGTTGCTCTGGCTCATCCCGCGCAGGATGTGGTAATCACCTCCGCCATACACGAAGGAGTAGAATTCTTCCCGGCTCATGCGCTGCTGGAAGGTCAGGATGGTTTCCCAGGTCTGTCCGCCATTGCGTGTGACACGGCAATCGACTCCACCCGGCTCTGACCAGAAGGCATAAGCCTCACCCTCTTTCCCGGTACACAGGCTGAGATACGGAACAATGGCAGTGGCATTATCGAGAACCTGGTCAGCCTGCCAGGTTCCGGCGCCAAAGCGGGAATACCGGATGGTTGAATGTGTCCGTGTCTGGCTGGTGGCTTCGAACTGGGGGTTCTGCAGGAATTTCTCGACCGAATCGAACGAGGGGCGTTGGCGGAGCTCCACCTCGGTTTCCTCGAGTTCCCACCAGACCAGCAACATGCCCTCACCGGGAATCGAGACCAGCTGCGGGCCGGCCTTTCGGAAATTGGTCGAACTGATTCTGAAGGGTTCAGTCCAGGTTTTTCCATTATCCGCGCTCGATATGTAATACAGATGGAGGATGTTGTCGGTCATTGTGGCGGTGTACACCACATGGATCCCCTGGCGATTCACAAGGATTGCAGTCTGCCCCATGAATCCTTCGGGATTCTGTGCGATCACGATCGGTTTTTCCCACCATGTCCTGCCACGGTCTTCGGAGCGGGTGTAGTTGATGGTGGTAACCACCGGAGCGGCCGATTCCTGGCTGCCGACAGCAGGGCGGTTCTGAATCTCACTCAACTTGCGGGTGAGCTCATTGCGCGTGGCCTGCAGCTTCTCTTTGCCGCCCGCTTTTTTGATTGTTTCGGCATCGCCTTCACGCAGGAGCACCGATATCTTCTGGATTTCCTGCTCGAGAAGCTCCTGGTCGCTCGGTCCGGATGAATCGGCCACTGTGGTGGTTGTTGAACGAAAGACCACATGCAGTGTGTCTCCATCCGCTGCGATATCCGGATAAGTCGTCAGATTGGATTCGGCCGGGATTATCTTGATGGCCGACCAGCCCGGGTAGGCTTTATCCGTCCAGCCGGAGGCTGAGGAAAGGATCAGAGATAACGCAACAATCCAGCGTATTCTGATCAGTATCTGAGGGAAAAATGAGTTCTTCGGCATAGGGGGAACTGTAATCAATCACTCATCCCCTGACAACCGTTGTCCCTGATCCTTCTGAGCTCCCAGGCACACAGGTGTGAAGAAAGGAATCTCAGTGGGCGCAGCAGCCGCCGGATGGCTGATGCCCGCTGCATGCTTTCTCGACACCCCATTTTTCAGCGAGGTTATTCGCCATCAGCAGAAACTTTTCGTGGACTCCCAGTCCCATCTCATGCCGTTCATGGTCCTTGAAGGACTGGATCAGTTTTTCATTGTCTTCTGCGGTGAAGGCATTGTCCGCCATCGAAAACAGGCAGTGGTCTTCCTTGTGGACATGCTGGCGCAGCAATTCGATATACTCGAGGGCATTGCGGACATAAGTGTTCACCCCTTCGGCATTCCCGGATTCGATTTCGCTCAGCCCCTGTGACATGCCTTCAATAAACCCACGCCCCTGAAGATGTTCGCCTCTCATCACACTGGTCGGACCGAAATCCTTTGAAAATCCTTTGGCTTCCATCAGCGGAAACAGATGATCTTCTTCTTTGGCATGGTGGCATTTATCCACAAAGGTTTTGAAAAAATCGAGTGTCTGGCTGGCCGCTTCGGTATCCAGCTTCCCGGTCTCTCTGGCCTGGTTTGCCATGGCTTCAACACAGCTTAATACCTGTTCGATGATTCGATGTTCGTTACTGAGAATCTGGGTGGGTTTCATGCATCAGCTCCTGAGACTTTTATTTGTATCGGAACCCCCGACACGTAATAATCTCATGTTAGTATCCGATTATCCATTGTCAAGTCAAACCTCCCGGATCTCTGGTGTTTGATATAAGGCTTACATTCCATAGAGCGCTGTTTCGGTAGGGGCATATCATGCTGTGCCCCTGCGGAAAATGGAGAGCCACGGGCCGGGGTTTCCCCCACCGGCTTGAGGGTGCTGTGGGACCTGATATCAAAACACCAGCCTTATTTCACAGGAATTGACTGAAATAGCAAATATGCCAATGATTCCCTTTTCCTGGGCAGGAAATCTGGTACCGGGATTTCTGGTGAACAGGTCCTGTAAAAAAAGTCACAAATCTGCAGGAGATTGTGTATTATTATCTCAGGTTGACAGTTTTTTTTACGATACTTCACTGGGTTGCCTGCCCTTTCACAATTGGTTCATATTTGACCGCAGGCTTCGGTATTCGTGAAATCTTTTTAGAAAGAGCCGGGTAATGGAAGAAACCAGAGGACTGAAAATAGTCGTCGAAACCGAATCTCTGCCGAAACATTGTGTCCGCGTGTATCTGAAGGGACAACTGACTTGGACTTCGATCAAGCAGTTCCAGATGGAGATCAACCGCCTGTTCGCGAGCGGTTATCACACCTACGAAATCGACCTGAGTGAGCTCACTTACCTGGATTCATCCGGGCTGGCGGCTTTCATTCCAATCCACGAAAAGTCCCGTGAGGTTTCCGGGAGCATGAAAATCACCAACCCGCGCCGGTTGATCCGGCAGATCTTTGTGTCGGCCCATCTCGACTGTGTGCTTGATATCGGGCCGGACAAAGGGGTCTGACCGGCCCCGCAAAAGCCATCACCACCAGCGAAAACTCACCCCATGAGGAGATGCAGAAAGATGGATCCAGAAGAAATCCTGCAGATCACCAGCACAAGTGATGACCAGAACCCCGGCTGGATTCAGGTCAACCTGGCGGGGAAGCTGAGTTCGGATGCAGCCAAATGGTTCCGCTCGGAAATCAATCGCCTGCTGATCTCTGGTTATCGTGAGATCGATCTGGATCTTTCATCGCTTCAATACATCGACTCGTTCGGCCTGGCGGAACTGGTTCCGGCATACCTTGGAGCCTGTGAGAAGAAAGGCACTCTGCGGATCATCAACCCGCGCCGCCTGATCCGCCATATTCTGGTTTCCGCCCACCTTGATGATGTGATTGAAATCGGTCCAGCGCAGGAAAAATGAACCGGCCAGCGGCTCAGATCACCCGTGTGTAATCCCGGATGTCGAGCCGCCAGACTGGGATGCCGCAGTAACGGTCCCCTTCGGGGCAATAGGGTTTGATCCCGGCCAGCTCCCGATGGCCGCAGGGTGGCAGCAGAAACCGGCCGATGAGTGGATGGATCTCGCGTATCTGCAGAGCCTCTTCCACGGATGCACTCCAGATCTCTTCCTGAGCGTTGTAACACAACCGCATGGCATGTTTATGGCGCAGATTCAGCAGGTCCGACGATTCGGAAAACCGCAATGTGGCTGCATTCGGCAGAAGGTACAGCGCCATCTCCGGCGATACTCCCTCTGCAAGCAGGGCATTGATTCCATCCCAGGTTTTTGCCATGCATTCGCTGTAAACCGCCTGGCATTCCGAATCCTGGGAAATGATTGCGGGGGTTATGAAATCCGGCTTGCCGGTATAAACCGATGCAAGAATCGGACGGCTGGCCGGGGTCATGCGGTGGCGCTGATCCTGAGAATCGGCGGTGTGGCTGAGACGCTTTCTGAAGGTGTAGTGAGGGTGGAACAGGGCGCGGGAAAGCTTGGAATGGGTCGTCAGATTCAGGGATTGGCCCAGCAGGGTGTTCCGGGAAGGGTCCAATGCCAGGCGGATGGCCGCTTCGTCTCCAAGGGCTGATTGAGGCTGCCCGAGCACCTCGCGAACCGATTCGGCCAGGATGTCCTCAGCCTGCTGGCTCCAACCCGAAAGAGTCGAAAACCTGCCTGACATCCGTTCATCAAAAGAGCGGGCAAATTCCTCCGCACGGGAACAGGAGGCCGCATCGATCGGCCCGAGGAAGGGAGCCTCGGGAAGCTGCTCGACAGGCAGGGGTTTTTGAATGACCGCCTGGTAGGCCGGATCATAAGCCAGCATCTCAGCCAGCATCCGGGTGACCACTTCAATCTGCTCAGTACGGACATCCGGCTGATCACACAGGCGCGCATAGCGCAGCAGGGTGATGCCGGAAAGGGTGTGATATAGAAAAGCATAAGTGGCCACAGGAAGAACATAGCGCGCTGCTTCCATCGCTTTTTTGCGGACATTGCGCCGATGTTTTTCTGTTCCCTCCCCTTTGAAACGGAAGCGCCGAAAATATTCCTTCTTGACAATGGGCTGGAGTTTTTCGCTCAACAGCTGATAGACCCGGGTCTGATTTTCAGCGGTCGCAACATAGATCTCGCGGCACTGCGGCGATAAAACAGGAATGGCATAATTTCCCGGTTTGACCGCTACATAACGCTGGCTGACCTGCTCCGAGTTGTAGAATGGATGGCTGTGGAGAAAGGACCAGATGAACTGGCGCGAGACATTCTCCATGGAAAACTGGAAATGGGCATGTTGAAAGGTGGTGTGGTGTCCCGCGTGATACAGATCCTGGGCCAGCTCGGTGGCTCGATCATCCAATGAGTCGGGATCTTCGATGATCCCGCGCGAGGAATAGCAGGTTTTGGCGGTTGAGATGACACCGGCAAAGGGGTTCGGAAAAGCCTTGACCAGCCTGATCCGTGGGCGTTCCGACTCGAATGGCCAGGGTCCCGGTTCGCTACCGGGTGGCGGATTCCACAGATCGAGCTGGGATGTCCTCATCACGGGTACTCTGAGTTTGACGCTGTTCCTGAGATTTCTGCTGCTGCTCGGCCACTCCCGCAGGAGTGGTTCCATAGAGCCGTTGTGACAGCTTGTTAAAGTCTGTTTCGCGGGCGGCGCCAAAAAATGGAGAAAGCTGGTCGAGCGGCACCAGCGGCTCGATCGGTTTATCCGGATCCTTTGGTGTACGGTGCAGCCTGCGCGGCGGGTCTTTGAAGCGCATATTCGGTAGCAATGGCGGATTGAACAGCACCGAATCACTCAGTTCCTCGACTTTAAGAAACCCCTGTGCCAGGCGCTGGCCTCCATATACCTCGACTTTGACCCACTCCCCCTCCCGAGCGAGAATGATCACCTCACACCCTTTCGGGATGAATACCAGATTATTGCTGAGCGGTTCGGGTTTCTCGCGGAGGAAGACATCGTCTTTTCCTACAAGGGATGTATCGCCGGTAACATGCTCGATACGGTGCACCGCCCTCTCCGGAAACTGAAACAGGCGGTCTTCACCGCGGATCGTGACACGTCCATCGAGCACATGGGTAAAGCCCACACGGGTTTCACCATTGGTCATGTACACTTTGGAAGTCCCATGCGAGGCACTTGCCAGCATGAAAGAGGCACACCAGAGCACACAGTAAAACACCAGCCCCTTGTTGGTTTTACCATTCGAAGATAGAAACAATCTGTTCAAGCGCATGTTCTGATGACTCGCCCGTTATTGATTCTGGTTCAAAGGAACTCTTCCTTGAACATACCATTATCTCCAATACCTTTGCCAGACAGGAGAAAAAAACCGAAAAACCAATGAGAAATATACAAACCGGAGAAGAGGCTGAGGCCTCCCATCCGGCTCCCACACCCGGCTGGACTCAGATACAATTGGCGGACAGGCTGCATTTCGTTTCACCTGCGGGGGAACTGTATTCCAATGATCATGCCGCTTTCTGCTGAGGACCTTGGCCGGGTGCTGGAGATCGAGCGGGCCAGTTTTTCGGATCCCTGGTCGCTTCCGAGTTTCGAATCCTCCCTCTCTTTCGAAGACAGCTGCTGCTGGGGCTGGAAGGAAAATGGATTGCTGCATGGCTATCTGATTGCCAATGCCTGCCAGGATGAGATGCAGATCCTCAATGTTGCGGTTGCACCGGAATCTCGCCGGCAAGGGATAGGGCATGCGCTCTTGAAGCATTCCATCCAATGGGCCAGAAACAATCAGGTCGGCAGGATCTTTCTCGAGGTGCGTTCCTCCAACCAGGCGGCCATAGGCTTGTACCAATCCTTCGGATTCAAGCCGGTTTACACCCGCAAAAAGTTTTATTATGACCCGGTCGAAGATGCGTATGTGATGCTCCTGGATCTGGAAGGGGAAAATGAAGAAGCGAAATCAACCGGTCCCGATAGCCAGACCGGGTAAGTGAACAGGAGGAATCTGGTACCGGCGAGAGGGTTCGAACCTCCACGGGGGTTGCCCACCAGAACCTAAATCTGGCGCGTCTGCCAATTCCGCCACGCCGGCACAGACATGCAGTCTACACCAAGGTGTCCCATCACCGCAAATCTTGTGGTTCAGTTTTCGGATGTGGCGCGTTGCCGAACTTCACTGAGGAAGGCTGCCAGAGCCAGCTCCGGCCGTGCAAATCCCTGGATCGCCTCCTCATGTTCAAAGGACAGATCCATCAGATCGGCGCAATCGGGGCCGTTCAATCTCCGGCTCCAGGCCTCGAGCCGTGGTGTTTCAGCCTGGAAGCCCAGGCGCAGGCCCCCTTTGTCTCTGCACAGCACACACTCGCGCAGGATATCCCGCCAGAAACGGATGATCATGCAGAAGGATTCACGATCCAGCTTCAAATTTCTGATCGTGGGGATAAATTTGTGCTCACCCTCCATGACCGCCAGGTCAAACAGGGCCAGAGAGTCCCTTCGCAATTTCTGGATGGATTCGTTCAGTGCCTGAGCCGGTTCGATATCGGCATCGCTGGCCATCTGGACCGCCTCGCGCGCCTGCTCGGGGGCAAGGTCAAATTCTTCCATGAAATAGGATTCCAGTGTCTGTGGATTGGGGTATCCCAACGGAACAGACAGGCACCTGGAACGAATTGTGGGGAGAATTTTCAGGCGGAATTCAGTGGCGAACAGGATCAGTGCATGGGATGGAGGCTCTTCGACCAGCTTGAGCAGTGTATTGGCGGCATCGACCTGGAGCTTATCGGCTTCAAAGATGCAGCCGACCACACGCGGCCCCTCGAAAGGCTCCTGAACCAGCCGATCCTCGAGGGCGCGGATGGTTTTGATGGAGATATACCGCAGGCCCCTTTTTTCGCTGGATTTTTCTGAGGTCTTGTGGGATCGGTCTCGGCGTGGTTTGAAAGCATTGGGTTCATCTTTATCGTTGAGCTGGGGTTCGATCCAGATCAGGTCGGGGTGTTCGCCAAGGGGGATGCGCCGGCAGCTGCGGCAGGTGCCGCACGCCCCGAAAGGCCCATCTCCAGTCTCACAGAAAACACTCTGGCAGAATCGGATCGCAACTTCCCGCTGGCCAGCGCCAACAGGCCCATGAACCAGCAGGGAGTGGGACAGGCCGCCGCGTGACCGCCCCATGCGTGCGATTCGTTCGGCAATGCGGTGATGAGTCGGGACCGCAGGCTGTGTCATGGGTGAATGCAAAAATCTGGTTCTTAAACCGGACCCAGTCGAAACAAGGGCTGTCCGAACTCCACTGGAGAAGCATTTTCCGCCAGGATTTCGGTCACTTTTCCATGCAGTCCAGCCTTGATTTCGTTCATGACCTTCATCGCCTCGAGGATGCAGACAATGGTATCCGGCTGCACAATGCTGCCCACCTGGATAAAGGGGGGCGCATCGGGAGTTGGGGAACGATAAAAAGTTCCCACCATCGGAGATTTGATCAGGGAAGCATTCTGGGCGGCCTCATCCTCAGGGACCACCACGCCTTCACGGCCTGTGCTGGCAGCATCCTGTGCTGCGGCTGAGGCTGCATAGGATCTTGGGAAATCGGCCGGGTAGCCCGCCGGTGGCGGCAGGAAGCGGTCTGCCAGAATGGTCTGTGTCACACCCGAGCCTTTGCGCACCCGGACCCGCACACCTTCCTGCTCGATCTCCAGCTCTTCGATGCCGGATGATTCGACCAGCCGTATAATCCGTTTCAGTTCACGAATATCTATCACGTTCAATCGGCCTTATCTGGCGCGCTCGAGATAATCCCCGGTCCGTGTATCAATCTTGAGCATATCCCCTTCGTTGATAAACAGGGGAACATCGATCACATACCCGGTTTCCACCGTGGCCTTTTTAGTTGCACCGGTGGCAGTATCGCCCTTGAGGCCCGGTTCGGAATAAGTCACTTTCAGAACCACCGCCGACGGCAGGTCAATGGCCAGGGGGCGCCCTTCATTGAACAGGATTTCGACTTCAAGCCCTTCAGTCAGGTAGTTGGCGGCATCATCCACCTCGTCGGCGCTCAAGGCCACCTGTTCGTAGGAAACCTGATCCATGAAATGCCACTGGTCATCATTGTACAGGAACTGCATTTTCTTACGCTGTGCATTTGCCAGCGGGATTTTTTCTTTTCCGTTGAAGGTTCGATCGATGACCGCACCGGTCTGGGCATTTTTCAGCTTCACACGAACAATCGCATGGCCTTTGCCGGGTTTGTGATGCTGGTATTCGACCACTGCATAAACTGTTCCTTCCACTTCGACCAGAAGGCCACGACGCAAATTGTTTACCGAAATCATAAATCCAATAACCTGAACAAAAAATGAGGGAGCAGAGTGCTCCCTTGAACCGGAGGATCATACCAATCCCCTGCTGGCAGTGTCAAGGAACCCCTGAAACGTCCATTGCGGCACAGACTTGACCTGCCGCGAAGAACTCGCCAACGTCCTTCTGAGGAAAGCGAACAATCCCCATTCCGCGTTCGAAGGGAGCCGTGAGGTGCTTCTCCAGAATCGCCGCCCGAATCTGCCTGATTGGATTCGGACCATCCTGTCCGAAAAATTCGGCATCAGGGACCCCCGGACTGGAGTTATAAAGAAGAAACCGAGGGCTACAATCCGGGTCTGTTCAGGTTTTCTGGCGCTACTCGCGGGGATCAGCGCACTTTGTGCCGAAAACTCCATCCCGGTGATGGTTCATCAGAATTTCTCATCCGATCCGGGCTGGGATAATTGCCAGAATCGGGTTGTTGGCACTGGGATGCCCCGGCGGATGCAGGATTTCGGATGGAGTCTCTCATCCCATGCAGCTTCAGCCGATACCCCCGGAGAAATTGGCGGGCATGTGGCGAACTCCCGTATTCAGGCGTATTACGCCATGCCCCTCGGCAGACCCCTTACCTTCAATGACAGAATCTCGGTTTCCGGGCAGTTCGCTTTGACTGAACTCGGAAAGCGAGGAGTCTCCTGCTTTGGATTATTCAACAGCAGCCGCCACACCTGGCGGGTCTTTTCCTCCATGGCCTTCCGGTTGTGGGAGGAGGAAAATTATGCCCAGGTCATGTTTGACTGGATGTCCGCAGACTGGCGGGGCCGTGGCCAGGAAACAGCGGTGCTGATTGCTCCGGACGGTGCCAGGCACACTTTCCAGTTTGACTATGATCCTGATGTACGCCCCGATTGCACCCGGCTCGACCCCCTGCTGGCGAAGCACCTCACGAGCGAAACCGGCAATGGCCGGCCCATCGAGCTTCAGGGTGAGTCTTTCATCCTCCAGCGCGCACACAGCGATGAGCCTGAATTGACCGCCGAAGGCCTGCACCGCCGTCTGGTGGCTGCGCGTGAGGAGGGGCTTGCTGAGTATTTTCATCGCCATGGACAGCATCGCTGGTGGAAAACACCTCACCCGGAAAAAAATCATGGGCGTCTCAGATTCCAATTGGACCAGGAAGAACCATATATCATGTGGTTTGATGAAGAGATCCGATCCTCCCCCGCTGAGTTCGACCGCTTCGGCCTGTTCAACATCTGCCGATACGGGACCGGCCAGACTGTTTATTTCTCCAACTTGACCCTGAACGGGCAGCCGATCGATTTCTCTCAGGATCCCCATTGGATGGGACACAACAATCGATGTTCCCTGGTCGAGCCTGATTTCCATTCGATGAACAACTTCGGCTGGTCCCAGACAAACTGGGCGGGAGATGCACCCGGAGAGATGGGAGGGCTGATCTGGCGGCTTGAGCCGGACGACCCTGGATTTGCGTATTATGCGGATGATGCAGGGGCTTTGACGATAGAGGATCCCATCGAATTTTCCGGGCGCATCTGTTTTGTCGATGGCATGACCGATGCCTCGATGTTTTTCGGATATTTTAACCATGAGGAGTTCATGCATCTCCACGAAGAAGGCGGAAAAAGCGCGGGTTTTCCCCATCCATCGATGATGGGAATCACCCTCAATGATGCGACAGCGATCGGTTATTATTTCGCTCCGATGCTGTGCTCCGCCGACAGGACTGTGGTGGGGGATAGTGGACGGTTCAGGTTCCTTCCGGATCGAAAACCCTGCTCATTTTCTTTCAGATATGATCCTCATGCGAATCATGGGGCTGGCCGAGTGAGTTATGAAATTGACGGAAATACGGGATCGTTTGATCTCACATCCGAACAACGAAATGCAGGAGCCTGTTTCGACCGTTTCGGGCTTGCGACAGTTCGGCAAGGCGGTAATTCAGTCGAGATCTATTTCGATGATCTCAATTACCTTGTGCGGCGGGATACGGAGGCCCATCGGACTTTCCACCCGCAGGTGCTGATCGAACGCCCCTACCCGGTTGAATCTGCAGGGCGCCTGCACTGAGGTCCCATTCGTCATTCCCGGCAACTAA
>JAANMT010000142.1_pt1 | contig 72440 bp, 52 predicted proteins | sample 7279711 | NCBI WGS metagenome assembly JAANMT01 (sample SAMN14094538, study PRJNA606508) | bioreactor metagenome | isolation source: A lab-scale SPAN reactor treating ammonium-rich wastewater day 1 | place: Ireland: Galway | collected 2017-01-16
GGCGAGCCGGACATGGCGCCGAACATGCGCGCGGCACTTTCCGGTGACGCCGAGGCGCTGCTCCGCTTTCAGGCGGCCTGGGCGCGGCGCGTGAAGTTTGTTGTGGAGCACCCTGAGCAGATTCTTGATGTCCAACATCTCAACCCAACCGGGAGCCGGTCTTGAGCCTCTCTCCTGAACGCGAGCCCCTGGTCCTCCTGGTCGGCGCCCATCGCGAACTGAAGCAGCACCTGCACGCACTGGTTCGCGCAGGACGCCTGCTGGTACTCGGCCGCGGAGACCTCTCCCTCGCCGCGCAGATCTCGCGCGCCCTGCGCTTTCTGGCCGTTGATGTGCCCCTGCACGCGCGCGATGAGGAAGAGTCCCTGCTTCCGCGCCTGCGCGCCAAGCTCAAGGACCCCCAGAGCCACTTCGCCTACCTGCTGGAGCACATCGAGAAAGACCACGCCGAACTGGCCCAGATTCATACCCAGTTTGACCAGACAGCCCGCAAGCTGGTCGCCCGCATCCCCTTTGAAGGCTGCCCCGCCCGCAAGGACCTCGAGCCCGACCTCAAGCTCTTCCGCGGCCAGGCCAACGAACTGCTCAACATCTACACCAGCCACATGCTCGTTGAAGAGCGCGACATCTTCCCGGCCCTCTCCATCATCTTCACGCCGGCCGAACGTGAGGACATCGCCCGCGAACTCGCCGAACGGCGCGGCTACGCCCTGGCGTGACGGCCCGCATCAAGTCCTTGTCCCCCTGGCGCCGTAGCGGCGATGCCGCGCCTATATGCCAACGGCGCGCAGGGCGTTGTAGCCGCGCTCAATCCAGTCGCGCAGTCTTGCCTGGGCAACCGCGAGGGCCTGTCGCTGCTGCGTCGCGGCGAGGTTTCTGGCCTGAACGGCGTAAAGGTCAATGGTGACCGTGCGGTCGCGGGGCACCACATCAAGCTGCGCCTGGGCCCGCTCGGCCTCTGCCGCACCTTTGCCGCACAGACGCGCCACCTGAGCGTGATGAATGGCCAGCATGGCAGACTTGAGATGAGGCGAATTGACCTGGGGCGGGGATTCCCGCCCCAGGGTTTCGAACTGCCGCAGCAGGGCGGGGCGCGGGCGTGTCAGGGCCGTCAGAAGCAGGCGGCTGCGGCAGGCCTCGTACTCGTTGGGTGGAATCTGATGTTCGGCGGTACCGATAGAGTGCTCGACACAGGCGCGCAGTTCGTCGGCATCCTCGAGCAGGCAGGCATGACGCAGCAGCACGCGGGAACGGCCCCGTGAAGGATAGGAACGTGCCCGCGCCTCGGCGATGCTGCACAGCCCTGCCAGCAACTCCGCCCGCAGCAGCAGTATGGACGCAAAGGAACGCTGCCCGGCGGCCAGAAGGCCAAAGGCACGCTGGATGCCTGCGAGGCCGGACTCAAGGTCTCCCAGCTCAACGTCAAAGGAGCCCCCGATGACGCAGAGTTCAACAAAGCCCAGTCCTTGTCGCGCCTCGTCTGCGGCCAGTTCAATGGCGGCGCGGCAGATGCGGCGACCCTCGACAAATCGCCCGCTGTCGCGCAGGGCCAGTGCCAGGCTGGCTGCCTGGGAGCAGGAGGCGTCGTCCTTGAGTGCGCCGTCGCGGAGCTTGCGCGCAAACAGCCGGAGATGAAATGCAAGTCCGGCATCCACACGGCCCAGCAGGTGCTCATGCATGGCCTGCTGGTTGTCCAGCTCCCAGAGCAACTCTTCGTCGTCACAGAACTTCGCAGCCTGCAGGCAGGCGCGACGCAGTCCGGCGGCGCGCTCGAGCTCCATGTGCGAGCAGAGGCTGGAGTAGCGATCGAGCAGATGCTTGAGCACGGGTCGCGTCTGGGCGTTGATGCGCTCGCGCAGCCGATCGTAGGAGCCCAGGGCGTCGCTGAGTTTTCGCAGGGCCTTTTCCTGCTCCTTGCCCGCAAGGGCGCCCAGTCGCACCCGCGCCACGGCGTCCATGGCCTCCACCATCATCAGCAGCTCGCCGCCGACGCGGCCCGCTCCGCTGTCCACCTCGGTGAGCAGCGCGCCGCCGGCGCCCACGAGCAACCAGGCCGGATTGACCTCAAAGGCCTCGACCAGCGCGGCACAGAACTCGGCTGGGATTTTGCCGGTGTTCATGTAACGGTGAACGTTGGTCAGTGGCGTGCGGGTGCGGCGGGCGATCTCTGACTGGGCAAAGCGCGCCCGAAGCTCCCTCAGGCGCGCGCGGATGGCACGCTGATACGCAGCGGGCCCGTCCGCCCCGGGTTTCCGATTCTCGAATGCCATGGGCGCCCCCTTCTGATTCCGGAAGTGAAAGTGGCGTCGAATGTACATCCTCTCTTCCGCTTTCAGTACTGTGAACGCGCGACGGCAGAGCGCCGCGCAGAAAACCGGGAGAGAAAACCATGGGGATGTCGAGGCTGATGCTGTTGCTGGCGGCGGGCCTGGCGGCGGGGGCGCTTTGCGCCCAGGCGGACTTCGGTGACGCGCCGGCCTCGTACGGGCTGATGGAGGCCGAGCAGGTGACCGGCGGGCTGGGCGTCGGCTATACCGTGGACTTGACCAACCCGGTCACGCCGTCCTGGAGCGGCGACAGCGACGACTGCGTCGTGGGCGCGCCGCTGTGGGATTCCTGGTCGTCCTCCAACAGCCTGACGATCCACGTGACCCAGCCGGGGCACCTGATCATCTGGGTGGATGCCGACGACAACGGCCACTGGTCCACCGACGAGCGCTACAACTACTTCCCCGGACAGGAAATCAGCTACCCCGGATCTTACACCATCACGGGCATCGTCATTCGCGCCAACCAGAGCTTCTCGCGCAATGGGGCGAACAAGGTGGCCGTGCGCATCACTTTGCAGGACAACATCGGCGGCGCGCCCAACTTCAGCCCCACGGGCTCCTTCTACTTCGGTGAAGTGGAGGACTGGCTCATTGACGTAGAACCCTCGAAGTTCGTCGTATCAACTGAGTCCCTTCGGACCGCCGTAGAGGGAAAGCCCTTCAACTTCATGCTCAACGCGCGCAACGGCACGCCGCCTTACACATGGTCAATGACCGGCGGCGCGCTGCCCGCCCAGATGAGCCTGACCCAGACCGGCGACCAGTTCGCACTTTCTGGAACGCCCGGGCCCGGCAGCGGCACAGGCGCCGTTAACTACGCGTTCAACGTGCAGGTGAGTGACGCCCTGTCCCGGACGGCCAGCCGCACGCTGATACTGCGCGTGCTGCCGCCGCCCTATGGTTTGCCCTTTTCGGACTCGTTTTCCACAGCGACAGGCTGGACCCTGGGCAACACCTGGGTGCGCGGCCCGGCGACGGCCTACACCTCCAACGGCCAGAGCTGGGACGGCTGGCCGGCCTGCGAGCCCGCCGTGGACGCTACGCCCTCGAGCAGTGACAACATGATCCTGGCAGACTCGCCGGGGGCATCACGCCCGGACATGATGCCGACGCCCGCCTGGGCCGTATCGCCCATCTTTGACTGCAGCGGGGTGGCCAGCGTGGAGTTGCGCTATCAGCGCTGGCTTTCAGCCTCACACTGGAACTATGACCGCGTCCGCGTGCAGGTCACCAACGACGGCGCCACCTGGGTCGATGTCTGGAACAACAACTTTCCCTACGGCTGGAACGCCGTGGCCGACTTCTCGTGGACGCCGCACAGCCACGACATCAGCAGCGTGGCTGCCAATCAGCCCCGGGTGCAGGTCCGGTTCGGCATCGGCGCCTGCAACATGCCGCAATATCTTCAGCTCTATGGGCAGTTTGAACGCTTCACCGGCTGGTGCATCGATGACGTGATCATCCGCGAGAAGCCCGCGGCCCAGGTCATCACGGCGCAGAACTTCAACGTCGCCACCACAAGCAGCTACTTCGACCCCACGGCCCAGCAGACCATCGCCCTGCTCTATCCCCAGAACCTGTACTCTTTCTCGGTCAGTGTCAGCAACGCTTCCAGTCATTCCGTGACGCTCACTGGCATGGAAGTCGGAACGCGCCAATACGGCCCCGGGGGATTCTACGGTACCCAGGGAAGCTGGGTGAACGTGGGGTCGTGGTCCCTGGCGCTTCCCGTCGTGGTGGCGCCCGGCGCCTCGCAGGTTCTTTCGGGCCAGTTGCTGGCGGGGTTCGTGCCGGCCATCCTGGCCAACAAGGCCCTGGACGCCACGATCTACCTTTACGGCCTGGAGTCCGCGACAGGGCGGCCTCTACAGGCGACGGCCACGTTCCGCTTCGGTATGAACCTCTCGCCGCAGCCCGGCCTGCACGTTTACGAAGTTCAGGTCGGCGGTGTCGAGGTCTTCAACGGCGCCACGCCGGCGGGCCTGCGCGACTTCGGCAACGTGATCGCGGGCCAGAGCGGCAACTGGCTGAATATCGTTCAGAAGAATACGGGCAGCAACCCCGTGAATCTGGTGCAGGCCGTCATTTCGGGCCCAGATGCCGCGTCGTTCCAGATCAACCAGAGCGGATTCCAGAGCCCCATCGTGAATCAGACCGGCTCCATGGCCTGGTTTTCGCTGCGCTTTGCGCCGGCCACCCCGGGCCTCAAGGTGGCAACCGTCTCGTTCGTGCACGATGCCGCAAACACGGCCACGCCGTTTTCCTTCGAAATCAGGGGCTACGGTGCAGCCAACATACCCGTCTTGAGCATCACGGAAGCAGGCTCTGGCGCAGGCATTGCTTATGGCTCGCCGGCAGTGGGCGGGCGCGACTTCGGCCAGGTCGATGTCAGCGCCGGTCCCTCTGCACCCCTGACGATCCTGATCGAGAACCGCGGCACGCAGCTTCTGGTGCTAGGCAGCCCCCAGATCAGCGGCAGCGCGGACTTCACGCTTCAAAGCGCCTCCATGAGCGGTTCTCTGGCGCCGGGCGCCATCACACAATTTGACGTCACGTTTGACCCTTCGGCCATCGGCTTGCGCCAAGCCACGGTAAGCCTTTCCCACAATGACCCCAACGCGGGCCAGCCTTTCACCTTTGACGTCGCCGGCTTTGGCATCGTGAATGCGCCCATAATGTTGGTCGCCGAGGGCAGCGGCGCGCAGGTATCTCCCGGCGCGGCACCGACTGGGGCTCTCGCGTTTGGCCCGCTGGACGTCGGCTCCGGTGCCCTGGGGCCCGTATCCATCGTGGTTCGCAATCTGGGCTGGCAGGACCTTGTGCTGGGGCAGCCCCTTCTGACGGGGCCCAACACCCAGGATTTCGTGCTGGATACAACGGGCATGAGCCTGACGCTGGGCCACCAGCAGAGCACGATCATCCGCCTGAGTTTTGACCCCGTCAGCAAGGGGCCCAAGTTCGCCTCGCTGTCTTTCACGCACAATGATGGCGCGGCACCCAGCCCCTTCATGATCAACATGAGCGGCCTGGGCGTGGATGTGGCCGGCGTCGTCTTCGTGACCAGCGCGCTGCCTCAGGGGCAGGAGACTTTGGCCTACGACTTCAGCATTCAGGCTTCCGGGGGCACGGGCCCCTATACCTTCTCACTGGTATCAGGGGCGCCGCCCGCGGGGCTTCAACTGGGGGCCGACGGTCGCCTTTGGGGGGTGCCTGCGGTCCATGGCATCTTTTCCTTCCGCGTGCGGGTGAAGGACAGTCTGGCCGGCACCGAAGAAAAGAACTTCCAGTTGAACGTCCAGCCCGCGCCCGGTGCCTTGTTTGACTCTCCCGCACAGATGGGCGGCGGCTGTACCTCAGGCGAGGGGCGGGGGCTGGCCCTCCTGGTACTGGGACTGCTGGCCATGCTCGTGGCGGCCCTGCGACACCGCAGGGCCCTTCAGCGCCGCCCGTGATCCGGGCCGGCTTCGTCGGAGTCCGCGTCGTCGGCGTAGCTCCATTGAGGGTCGGAGGGATAGAGCTTCTCCTGCTCTTCCCAGTGCCGGAGGATGTCGTGGCCTCGCTTGCGACGCTTGAGCCAAAGGATCAGGGCCAGCAGCCCCGCGATGGAAAACAGCATCCACCACCAGTTGGCCCCCAGAAACAGGATCAGGGCGTTCTGGCGCTTGCGGGACAGTTCACCCAGGGCGGCTTGCTCAAAGACCGAGAGTTCTTCGCCGCAGGCCGCGCTAAACGCGGCCGAAAAACCGACGCCTGGGGGCCGCAGCCGGCGGAGCAGGTCACGCAGTTTGTCCTCGCCGTGCCGGGCCACGATGAACTCGACGACATTGCGCGCCTGTTTGTAAGCGGCGCCTGCGTCGCGGGGGTCTCGCAGGCCCAGGCTGAGATCGTCGAGGCTGGCAAACTCGGGCGGAAGCTGGGCCGTCGCGGCTTCGATCAAGGCGTCCAGCGCGACGGACTCCACCCATTGGGCCACGCCCTCCTCAAACCAGAGAGGGCGCTTGCTTTGCAGTGATGACCCGAGCACAAGGTGGGCCACTTCGTGGCGCAGCACCCCCAACTCAGAGAGCCTGCGCTCATCGATGACCGCGAGATTGAGCACGATCCTGCGCAATGCGGGCAGGGCATAGCCCAACACGTTTTCGGCAGACATCGAGACACCGTCCGCCGCGGCAATCTGACCAAAGCGCTGCGCGTCGCCGCAGAGGGTGAGCTCAAGCCGGCCGTTGTCTTGCAGGCCCGTTTTGGCGCTGACGTGAGCGAAGGCCTCATCGACGGCGTTTTCGACGCGCAGCTTGCGGGAGTGGCTGACATCCATGGCCACGACGCTGACTTCACGCGCGCAGAGCGGCGCCGCCAGCAGTGTCAGGATGAGCAGCCAGCGCGTCATGGGGCGGCGCCTACTTCTCCCCGATGGTGCATAGCGCGCACCAGAGGCAGGCCTGGCGCACGGCCTGGGGATCTTCCGGCGTGCCCAAGGACTGGGCGGAGAGCGCATCGGGCTTGAGCAGAGCGACGACCAGCACCTCGCCGCTGATGGGCATCAGGCCGGCTTCCAGAAAGGCAGACTTCTCGATGTCCTCCAGCGAGGCACCGTCAAGATAGGGATCCTGCCGGCGCAGCAGGGTAATCAGGGCGCGGTAATCCAGGGACTGGCGATCCAGGTCGTCGGCGAGGCGCTCCTTGAGCGCTCCGACAATGTCCGTGATCTGGGTCGTGGAGGCCGTAAGGTTGACGGAAGACCCGCCCTGAAGTTCCTTGACATAGTGCCACTGAGCCGGCGTACCGGGGTCGCGCCCGACAAGCACCAGACAGGAGCGCAGGTCCAGGTCGCTCCCGTTCTCGAGGGTCAGCGCCCCTTCTGTTCCCGTAACGTTGAGCTTGAGTGACTCGCGCTTCACCGGTTCAGCGCCGATGAAGTACAGGTTCTGCCACTGCGAAAGCCCGCTGAGCGATGTGGTGACCTCGCTGCCCGCCGTACGTGACGTGACGATCAGGGGGTCATTGGGCAGCCCCCGCACCGCACGCTCGGAAAGCTCCGCGGGCACAAGGGCCGCGGACAAACCCTGCTTGAAGGAATAGTCCCCTCCACCGGGCAGGTAGGCGCAGCCCAAGGTGTAGACCCCGGCGCGGCCTGTGCTGTTGTCGCTGACGATGACCCGTATCGCTTGTACGCGGTCGCCGGCGCGCTTGAACCAGTTGCCGATACCAAAGACGCCCACCACGGAAAGTACGCCCAGGACCAGCAATCCCGCGGGATAAAGTTCCGGGCGCCTGACCTTGCGAGCGAGGAAGAAAACACCAACGCCCGCTGCAAACACATAGACAAAGGCCACAATGATCATGGTGGCATTGCCCGGAATGCGATGACCGGCGATATCCACGGCCTCCCGCCCGTTCTGCGAAGCCAGAATGTTCAGCGGCGTGCGGCCCATGCCCCGATCAGACGCCTCGCGCAGGGCCTCGAAGACCAGGTTGGCGCCAGCCAGGGTCGGTCGGTCGTCTCCCACGGCGACGGTGAAGGGCGGCCGGGAGATGTCGGCATGAATGAAGACTACTTTGCCCGCACCGACGCGGGCCACGGAGATCAGGCCCCGGGCGCGGGATGAAGCGCGGGCTCGCCCGGCAGAAGCCCAGGCATCAAAGGTGGTCTCCAGGTCGGGACGCTCAAGCTTGAGCTTGGCCGGGGGACCTCCCGGCTGAGTTTCAGGCTGGACCTCGGGCGGGGCCTCGGCCGGCTTGGGCACCGCGGGGCCCGCACGCCCGGCCCGCCCGCGCCGGGGGTAATAGCCGGAGTACCCGCCATAAGCCAGGCGGCCCACCGCGCTGCTGCCAGTCGGCACCTCAAGCAGCTCGGCGAGCAGAAAGCCGTAATCGCCGACGCGAACCTGCCCTGCCCTGTTGGTGGCGGCAATTCCCAGAAGCTCTCCGGCAGGCAGGCCCGGATTGAAACTGGCTGCCGTGCGCGGCGAGAGGATGAGCGTGCCACCCGCCGCAACATACTCAAGCAGCGCCTCGTTCTGCTGACGGGTCAACTGCTCGCTGTTCACAATCAGCGCATCAAAGGAGGCCAGGGACTTCCAGTCGCTGACCCAGTCAACCAGCGGCGCCTCCAGCAGGGCGTAGTTCATGCTGAACGCGTTGACCGTTTCCAGCCGCGCCGCGCTGACAAAGCCTGCCACCACGATATCCGAGCTCATGGGGCTGGCGTTGAACTGACTCTCGGCCACGGCCTCGAAACGACCATCTCCCACCGCGCGCTCGAGCACAACGCGACCGCTGGCCCCCATCTCGGTCAGGGGCAGGGTCAAGGGCACGAGGGCCTCTGCACGGCCCGCCTCCATGCTGAACTGGACGGAGTAAGTCGAGACATCACCGTTCGTGGCGCGGGACTGCCCCTCAACCTCAATCACGATACGGCCCGTAAAGGGCTGCAACTCCGTGCGCAGCACGGCAACCCGCACCGGCACATAGGGCGAACGGATCACGCGGCCCACCCCGCAGGTCGCGAACACTTCGTAGTCTTCGCTGGAGGCAACCAGCGGCGCGCACAGCAGCAGAAGCAAGATGGCAAGGATCGTTCTCGGCATAGGGGGACAATTATAGGGGGAGTTGGCACCAAAGCGCAGCGAAGAAACTGTCGAAATAGACCGGGGGGACTCCATGCTCGCATACGCCGACGCCCACGCTGACACCTTCTACGAAGCCGCCCTCAAGGGCCATGACCCTGCGCGCGACGACAGCCCGCTGCACATTAACCTGCCGCGCATGCAGGCCGCGGGACAGACGCTGCAAATCTGCTCCATCTTCACGCCCTCGCGTTATTCCAAAGCGGAAGCCACGGCTTCCGCCCACAGCATCATCGACTGTCTGGACCGTCACGTGGCCGCCCAGCCCCATGCCCTGGCCAAGGCCTCCCGGGCCGCCGATGTCGCCGCCCACCGCCCCCGTATCTCCCTCATTCCCTGGCTCGAAGGGGCCAGCCCCCTGGCCGGACGCCTGGAACTTCTGGACGAGTTCTATGCCCGCGGCGTGCGCGGCATCGGCCTGACACACAACCACCGCAACGAGGTGGCTGACGGCTGCGGCTGCAAGGAGCCGCGCCAGGGCCTGAGCGAATTCGGCCATCAGCTTGTGGAAAGGATGGAGGCCATCGGCGTTGCCGTTGACTGCGCGCACCTGCCGGAGCCGGCCTTTTCACAGGTGGTGGCCCTGGCCAAGCGTCCTCCCTGCATTTCACATACGGGCTGCCGGGCGCTGGTCAATATCACGCGTAACGCCGACGACGCCATGCTCAAGGTGATCGCGCAGCGCGGCGGATTTGTGGGCATTGACTTCTATCCCGGGCACCTGATCGAAGATGCCTTTGCGCCGGGGGCGCGCGCAGCGAAGGCCGACGACGTCGCCGCGCACGTCATGCATGCTGTGAACCTCTGCGGTGAAGAGCATGTGGGTTTGGGCAGCGACTTTGACGGATTTGAGGACACCTGTACCGACCTCAGGCACCTGGGCGACCTGCGCAACCTCGAGGCCGCCCTGCGGGTGCGGGGCCTGAAGAATCACACCCTGGAACGCATCTTCTCGCGCAACCTCCTGAGTTACCTCGGACGCGTGCTGGACTGAAGCTGCGTCCCCCTCGGCAAAGTGCTGCGCCGCACCGCCGCGGGGGTTACAATCAGTTCATGCAACAGCACACTCCCGAGCACAAGGCGTTTCTGCGCCAGCGCGTTCCGGCAGCCTATGCGCTGGTCAAGCCCGCCGTGGACAGCCTGACGGCCTGGCTGGCCGACCCCGCCCACGAGGGCGAGGCGCGCAACAGCGCGGAGTCGCGCAAACAGCTTATCGGCCTGGAAGACCCCGAACACAGTACGCCGCATGAACAACTGCAGGAGACGGCCCGCCGCTGCTGCGACGCCCTGATGCTCGACCGCGACAACGCTGCGGCGCATTTCATGCTGGCGCGCGCCATCACCGAACTGGCGCGCTTTGACGAAGACGTCTACCACCCGGCGGCGCTGCGCGAGGCCATCCCCTTTGCCGAACGCGCCAGGGAGCTGGCGCCCAAGGTTGGCAAGGCCTGGCGCGCGATCATCGAAATCCAGATCCGCCTGGGCCGCTTCGAAATGGCCACGGACCTCCTGCGGGAATTGCAGCGTCTGGCCATCGCGCCGGGAACTCACGCAACGCTCATGGCGCTCCTGTGCGAACGCCAGAACCTGCTGGAGGATGCCTGCGGCTGGTATGAAAAGGCCGTCAGCTTTGCCGCCCACAACGCCCGCCGCGCGGAGCTTTACACACTGCAGGCGCTGGACTTCGCCTTGCTGGGCCGCAAGTCAGACGCGGATCGGGCCTTCATGCTGGCCCTGCTCGAGGGCGGCCCCCAGGCATGGATTGCCCACAACTGGTCCGTGCTCAAGAACGACATGGGGAACTCCTGGGCCGCGGTCGAACTCAATCGGCGCGCCCTGATGTGGGACCCGGCACTCGAGCCCGCCCAGGAGTTTCGCGACTACCTTCAAAACGCCTTCAAGGAACTCAAACGGGCCTGGCCCGCCGCCCAGGTGCTGCAGGAGGAGCAACTGCGCGGCATTGCCCTGCCGGGCTGCGACGCGGAAGTCATTGCCCGCCTCAATCTTCAGCCCTGGTCACCGCCCAGGCGCGGCGAGCGGGCGAGGGCCACGCGGACCTTCCGCACGGGCCTCGAAGAAACCTGAAGCTCACTTGCCGGTGATGGGTTTCTTGGGCGGCGCCTTGGCCGGATCCTCTTCGTCCGTGCGCGGCTTGGATTTGTCGAACTTGCGGTGGTCGGTGATGATGGGCATGGCCGCGCGCTTGAGGAAGAGAATGGCCATGCAGATGTTGGCCGACTGGGGAGTGAACTCAGGGCCACCCCCGCCGGCGCGCGGCGACAACGCGCGATTGGGCAAGTTGTCGGTTTTCCAGGTGCCGTCTTCTTCCTGCGAGTAGCAAAGCAGGTCGGCCCCCACGCGATACCAGTCCAGTTCACCGGGAAGCATGCGCACTTTCAGCAGCTCACAGCAGCGCTCAGTTGAGTAGAGGCCATAGAAGAAGCCGCAGCCGTCCCACAGCGGTGCGCCACCCGTCGCCACATGAAAGACGCGGCAGGACTCATCGACGTAATACTCGTGGCGAAGGTAAAGCAGCAGCCCCGCGATGCGGCGGTTGATTTCCTTCTCCAGGTCCTTCTCCAGCGAGCCGCGCAGGCGCAGCTCGTCCATGCAGATGGCGAGCGAGCTTCCGCCGGCCGCGGTCATGGCCAGGTCCGGCGGCGTCTTGATGCAGCTGTAGCCCCATCCTCCGGCCTCGGGGCTGAGTTCCTTGAACTCCTCGGGAACGGTGACCTTCGGCGCGGGGCTCTTGTCGGGGCTGCGAGAATCAGAGCGGCGGTGCGTTCCGGGAGGCGGGTTGTCGAGATTCACGGGGTAGAAAGTCTTGAGCAGGCGTTGCGTTTCGCGCTTGAATACCTCGGTCTTCACTTCGCATCCCAACATGACCGCCGAGCGATAGCCCAGCATGGCGTACTGGGCATTGGAGTTATCACCGCCGCCCGCAAAGCCGTCCGTCTTTCCGACTTTCGCATAGGTCCAGCCGCCGTCGCCCCCGGTGTGGGCGCTGTCGAGGTGGCTGACCAGCTTCTGAAACAGCGCCATGCGCTCCTTGGGCAGGCTCTGGGCAAGCTTTTTGCGCGCCGCGACTCGGTCCTTCTCCGTACGGGCCTCCAGCATGCCCGACGCCTTGATCTCGGACTCGTAATACTTCTGGAAGAGCATGAGCATGATGGCCGCGTCGTAGCTGACGGTCTGGACCGTGAATTCCTTCTTCTCAAGCCAGGCAAGACCTTTCTTGACGGGCTCAGAATCGCGGGCACTGCCGCCATGGAGCAGCGTCAGCAGCACCAGAGCCTGATGCCCCGTGTAATGTTCAAAATGCCCGGGAAAATGCCCGTCATCGAGCTGACTTGCCGCCAGAAACGCGCATCCATCGGCGATGGCGTCAATGACCCGCTGGCGGAAGTCGTCGCTCACGACGCGCATCTGTGAAGCTTCGATCAGCGCCAGGGCGAGCATGACCTCCCCCAAGCGCGCAAGGTCAGCTTCCGCCAGAGGCGGCTTGGGCGCAAAGAACCCGCCGCACAGGTACAGGCTCATGAGCGAGGTTTCAATAATTGCCGGCATGTCCCCGGGGGCGGAATCTGACGTGCCGTGCAGCCCCAGAGAAGCGGCGCGATCGCCCCGCGGCGCAAAGCTTCCATTCTTGCGCTGGCCCGCCACGAGATTGGTGAGGGTGTTCTTGTGCCAGTTCTCGGCGTTGGGCGTATCAGCCGGAACCAGCTCCCGCGGAAAGCCCGCGATGATGAGCCCATAGCAGCCGTCATAGCCAAGGGCCCCGTAATAGGGCATGTACTTCTTCAATAGCGCGGGCCCCTGCTCCAAGGCCTTCTGGGCCGACGCGCGGCGCCCCTTACTGAGAAGCTTGTCAGGGGCCTGGGCCGCCAGCGCAATGGCCCCCAACGCGAAGAGGTTGGAGTTTGCATCCTGGTAGGGCAACTCGAGGGGACCTCCGCTGTGCCAGCCCCTGTCGCCTTGGGCAGCGCGCAGAAGCAGGTCAAGGTCGGAGCTCCAGGCCTTGTCGGCCCCGTTGATGTCCAGGTCGAAGGCCGCCCGCGCAATGACGGCGCGCCAGTAGTGGTTCACAAACCAGGCGGCGGGAATCATCTGGTTGCTCTTGGGCGCCTGGGTGTGCTGGGCCTGCTCGTCGGCCAGACGCAGAACATCGCGCCCCCGGGCCTTGAGCTTCTCGCGGGACTTGATGCCTTCCATCCGCGCCAACAGGCGTAGCGCCACCATTTCAATGGCGCAGGGCCCCAGCCCTTCGCCCGCCGACGGCATGGGCGACTGCACCAGGCGGTCCGCGGCCTGCTGAACCGGCGGCATCAGGGGAAGGCCGCTTTGCAGGACTACCACGAGGCGCAGGCGCTCGGCCAAACTCAGAGGCTGGCTGCGCTCTTCCTCAAAGGGGGGCATGGAGGGCGCCTGATGGCGCCGACCCTTCATAACCTCGGCCTGGAGTTCCGGGCGAATGAGCCAGCGCAGAGCGTTGCACAGCGCCTGGGTTGCCTGGGGCATGGCGCCCACCAGTTCCCCGGCCTGCTTGAGCTCTTCCGGGTCAATGGCTACTGGCTTCTGTGGCTGTCCGCCCGCAGCGCCGGGCTTTGGATCATCTTTGGCCTTCTGCGCGTCCTTGGGCGAGGCCAGGGCAATCAAGACAATCAGGCACAACGCCAAAGCCGCAGTCAGGCTGGTCTTGGTCATGGCGGGATCCGGGGCAACCACAGGGTTCATTGAGATTCTAGCGGCGCTGGCCGCAACCGCTACACAAGCCGACCGTATTGTGTTGTAATTGCGGGTCCGGGCTTACGCGGCAGCGCATAGAAAGCGAGACAACCATGGCCGGCACCCTCGATCAGGTCATGCCCTCCCCGATCCGCATCGAAGAGGACGAACAGGAGAACATCGCGCGGATCAAGGAGCTCAAGGCACAGTACGGAGAGCGCGTGATCGTGCTCGCCCACCATTATCAGCGTCTGGGTGTGCACGCCTGCGGCGACGTCACGGGTGACAGCTACGCCCTGTGCAAAGCCGCCGCGAACACTGGTAGGGCCCGCGACATTATCTTCTGCGGCGTGCGCTTCATGGTCACCAGCGCCGCAACGCTTTGCCGCAACGACCAGCAGGTCTACCACCCGGACCGCAATGCCGGCTGCCCCATGGCGGACATGGCCAATCTGCCGCAGGTACTTCGCTCCTGGCTTGAACTCGGCGAGTTTGTGGACACCCGACAGGTCATTCCGGTCGTGTACATGAACAGCGACCTTGACCTCAAAGCCTTCTGCGGAGAACGCAACGGCATCGTCTGCACCAGCAGCAACGCCCGCAAGGTTTTTGACTGGAGCTTCGCGCGCGGCAAGAAGATCTTCTTCTTTCCTGACGAACACCTGGGCCGCAATACGGCCAACGCCTACGGCATTGCCCGTGACGAAATCATCCTGTGGGACCCCCACCAGGTCCACGGCGGCCACTCAGCCCAAGCCATCGAGAAGGCGCGCGTCATATTGTGGAAGGGCTACTGCCACGTCCACACTCGCTACACCGTGGACATGGTCCACGAAGTACGCGCCAGGCACCCGGGCATCAAGATTGTGGTGCATCCCGAGTGCACCGAAGATGTCGTCAAGATCGCTGACGCCGTGGGCAGCACCAACTTCATTCAGGAGTACGTACGCAAGATGAAGCCGGGCGACAAAGTGGCCATCGGCACCGAAGTGAACATGATTCACCGCATGAGCGTCCAGAACCCGGACAGGCTGGTCATTCCCATCGTGCGGTCGCTCTGCCCCAACATGTTCAAGATCAGCACGCGCGACCTGCGCGACTGCCTCGAACAACTGGACACCTGGGAGCCGGTCAAGGTGGATCCGCGCGAGCAGCACTTCGCGAAGCTGGCCCTGGATAACATGCTGGCATGCGCCGGATAGCAGGGAGCCCGCGTGGCCTACCTGAATCTTACGCCCGTTGAGCTGGCCGTGGTCATCGTACTGGGGCTTGGCCTCTTCGTGACGCCTGTGGTACTGATCCTGCTGGCGGTGTACGCCTTCAACAACTACCAGACGCAGCGCCGCTCGGAAGTGGTCGATCAGGCCCTGACCCGCGATGATGACATCGCGCCCCTGCCGCCCTCGGACAACCCGGCGGGCACGCCCAAGCGAACCTGAACACTCGGCTTCAGGCCGGCTTCATCATTGTCTTGACGTCCGCCACAAGCATCCTGGGCGAGAGCCAGTCCACGCCCTGAACGTGCGCCAGCGAGGGTGGCACGTAGGTACAGTAGGGCTCGCTGGCCATGTAGTCGCCCGTGACCGCAAAGGCGCGCGAGCGCGCACCCCCGCAGACGTCACGAAAGTCGCAGGCAAAGCACTTGCCCTTGAGCTGCGAAAAGTCGCGCATGCGCACGAGGTCAACTTGCTTGCGGTAGATCTCGACGATGTTCTGCTTCTTCACGTTGCCGCACTTCAGCGGCAGGAAGCCTGACGGGTAAACCTCGCCGTGGTGGTCAATGAAGATAAAGCCGTTACCGTCGTTCACGCCGCGGGCGGCCCGGCCCATGGCGTCGCCGCGTGACCAGGCGCCGGGCAGCATCGGGCGCAACACCCACGGCGGCGGGGCATCCTTGCCGGTGGCTTCGGCGGGGCCGCCAATCTTGCCATCGGAACCATAAACGGCGTTGGGCGGCACGTAACGCATCGAGTCCGCGGCGCGGCCTTCTTCGCGCTGGTGTTGAAGCACGATTCGGCGATAGTGCGGCGCGCTCGTGGCCTTGAAATCAAACTGGGCTTTCTTCGCTGTCTGGTAGAGCTTTTCGAGTACCTGCTCGTATTGCTCGGGCGAAATCTCGTCTTTCTCTTCGCCGCGCCCCGTGGGCACGAGGAAAAACGCGCTCCAGAGCGTCAGCCCAAGCCCCTGCATCAGCGCGCAGAGGTTGTCAATGTCGTTGAGGTTCCAACGCGAGATCGTGGTGTTGATCTGAACTGTCAGACCCTCGGCAATCGCATCCTTGATCGCGCGCAGGGTGTGGTCGTAGCTGCCCGGTTGACGGCGGAAGTTGTCGTGGATTTCTTTGGTGCTTCCATCGAGAGATATGGCCATGCGGGTGAGGCCGGCCTCCTTCATTTTGTGGATGGCTTCACGAGTGAGCAAACCCGTCGCGCTGGGCGTGACGGCGCAGCGCAGGCCCACTTTGTCGGCGTGGCGGATGAACTCGTAAACGTCAGGCCGCTTGATGGGGTCGCCGCCGGTGATCACAAATAGCGGTTTGGCCGTCTGGCTGAAGCCGGCGATGTCCTCAATCAGTTTGAGGCCCTGCTCTGTAGTGAGTTCCAGGGGGTCGCGATTGGGAATGGCCTCGGCGCGGCAATGCACGCAGCGCAGGTCACAGGCCCGGGTGATTTCCCAGATGGCAATGAAGGGGCTGACGTTGAAGTCGATGTCGAAGAAGTTGGGTTTGCCGCGGTGTTCGGTGGTCTGGCTCATGGATGCTCGCGATCTGCCCTGCCCGCCGCGATTGTAGCAGCACCCATCGCCCGCGTAACCCAAACTCACGCACCAACCCCGAGGGGCCGAACCGCCGGCCCGCCCCTTTGCGCCAGAGCAAGATGGCAGCTCATGCCAGGCGGCGGCGCAGCACCACAGCCAAGGCCGCCAGCAGGGCAACCAACAGCAGGCCCAGCCCGGCTTCGCTGCCGGTGCTGCAGCGGGCGTCGCCTTCGCCTCCGGCCTGCCCGCCTGTGTTGGGAGGCACCGCCCCGAATTCGTAGCTGCCCATGTCGGCCACACCCACGTTGCGCGGCGCCTCGCGCTGATCGGTGCCCGGCGCGCCGGCCCCGCCTCCGTCAATGGCGGGGCTGCCCGTCAACAGAGCATGCGTAGGCGTGCGGCCGCCATTGTTGGCCAGAGGGCCCAAGAGCGCAGCCAACGGCGTACCCGCGCTTCCCACCTTGCAGCCGTTCACGTTGTTCACGAAAGCCGCGCCGCTGTCCTGCACGCCGATGAGATTGTTGCCGCCATTGAGCAGGCCGCTGCTGACATCCGGCGCGCCGGAAACACTCGTGTTGCCCGCTACAATGCAACCCACCACCGTCACCGTACCGCTGACCCGGTTAAGACCGCCCGTGGACCCCCCGGGCGCGGCATTGCCCGTGATGGTCGAATAGGAGACGTTCACCGTGGCGCCGCTGACATTCAAACCTGTGCCTGTGTTGTTGCCGCTGATGGTCGAGTTGATAACCACCGCAGCCGGTGAAGACGCGATGGAAAGCCCGCCGCCCCCACAGGCTGACACCGTCGAGCGCTCGAACGTGAAGTTGTCCGGCGCAGCATAAGACAGGCCGCCGGTAAACTGGGCTACAGCCAGTCCGACGCGGCAATTGCAGGCTCGAACGTGGGTGTCCGTCACCGTCGTGTCGAATTCAAGATAGAGGCCGCCACCGTCTACGAGATTGCCCGAGGTCACCCGGGCCTCGCACAGCTCAATGAGACAGCGCGCGATGGCCACTGTGGGCGTCACGGCCGGCGCGCCGAACACGTTGACGCCGCCGCCGCGCGCAAAGCCGCTGCCCGTGCCCGCCGTCGCGGCCTGAGCCAGGCAGCTGCGGAGGGTCACATTGGTCAAGGAGAGTGAATGGACTGCCTCGATTCCGCCTCCGGTTCCACTGCCGGGCGTTGAACTTCCCCCGTTGCCGCCCAGGGCCGAGCACAATTCAATCACTGAGTCAATCAGCGTAGTGGGCACATTGGCATAGATGGCCGCCCCCGCGCCGGCGCCACCCGCAGCCGTGCCCGCGCCTCCAGTAGCCGTGCAGTTCTGAATCGTGAGCTGGGTGAACAAACCAGAGCCACTCTGCACGAACAGTGCGCCCCCCACGGCATCGCCCCCATTGCCGGCGCCGCCGCTGCCACCAGTGGCCGAGCAGTTGCTGATAAGCGAATTGGTGATACTCAGGTTGGCAATCGCCGGCGCGTGGCAGATGGCACCGCCGCGCCCGCTGCCACCGCTGCCGCCGGCTGAGTTGGCTCCGTTGGCCTGGCAGTTGGTGATGTGGACGTCGAAGAGAATCAGCGTGCCGCGGCTGTAGATGGCGCCGCCTTCGGCATCGCTGCCGCTCAGTGGTGCCCGCCCACCGGACAAAGTCAGCTTGGACATGGCCAGCGCGGATGCCAGCTGGGTGTCGAAAATGCGGACGGCATTTGCGCCGGAGATGGTCAGGAGAGCGCGGCCGGGTCCCTGAATGTCGATGGAGCCTCCGCCCTGGAGCACTTGGGGCAGGGACGACGAAAGTGCGATGGTACCCGTCACGCCTGCGCCAAAGACAATCGTGTCACTGCCAGTTACGGTGTTGGCCTGGGTAATGGCGTCGCGCAGGGAGCCAGGACCGCTGTCATTGAGGTTGGACACCGTAAGGGTGGCGGCAGCCAGCGAGGGCGCAAAGGCCAATGCCATCAAGAGCAGGCAATTCAAGCGCATGCCAATCTCCGGGGGTATCTCATTGGAACAAAAAGAAACTGTGTCTAATGTTACCAACTTGCGGCGCAGGGTTTCAGGGGCTATCTGGCCCTTCACTACCCGGGCTCTTAGAGCTTGAGACTGGGTTTGTCCGGTTCCAACCCGGCAGCCAGGGACACACCCAAGTTCAAGTGACGTTCTGGGTCAGGACACAACAAGGCAGATCCTCGCAGATTGCCCGCTGACTTGAGGTTGCGGGCCGCTTCGACGCGATCTTCGTATCTCTTTTGGTTGTTGATCTTCTTCCGCCAGCCGTCCGTGGCCTCGGCCTCCGCCCTTTGCTCCGGTCCGTCATCGGGGTGCGACTCTTTGGCGTAGACAAAGTAGGAAGGTCACCTCGCCTGCAAACTCCCCTTGGCAGCTTCTCCGTCTCGCCGAACTGGCGCCCGCAGGACGGTCAGGTGTCATTGCGAGATTCCATCTCCACCCAGGACCCCAGGCAGTCCCTCAGGTCCATTTCCTTACGCCGGAGTCCCTTTGAGGTTCAGACACGCCGCCAAGTCTCCGACCAGCGGCTTGGTCTTATCAACATTGGCAAGGAGGCCGGCGGCCTCCTGCTGGCGTTGCGCCCATGCGGCAGTAATGCAATCAACGAGCAAGGCAGGCGCCAAATACGGGGCGCGTCACCTTGGTTCATCCTCTGATTTTGACGTTTCACACCGGAGGCGACCGCAGATTGCGTTATTCCGCGACATTGCCCACGAAATAGGCCAGCAGCAGTTGTACCACCAGTGAGTAGCGGCCCAGGCCCGTCAGCGTCTCGTGCAGGGGGCCTTCCAGAGCTTCCACGCGCAGGTGTAGCACCAGATAGGCAAAGAGCAGCCCGTAGGGCGCAAGCAGCGCCAGTACACCCGCGGCGCGCCAAAAATGCGGCCTTGAACGGGGCCAGGCCATGCGCTTGAAGTAGGCCAATGCACAGATCGCCACCAGCGTGGGCGAGTACCAGAGCACAAACCACCAGAAAGGATGGTGAGGCGGCGTGTAGCCCGTGAGTCGAGCAGCCTCAGCCTCCAGCCAGACGGCCAGGCCGCAGGCAGAAGGCAGGACAAAGAACACCACGAAGGCCACAAGTCGCGACATGCGCCGGGCCAGAAGCTGCTGGCCCCGGTTGACCAGGCGCCAACCGATCAAGGAGGACAGCAGCAGGGCCAGCACCGTCCACTTGACAAGGTCGTCGTGCCCCTCGCCCAGGCACCAGGCCAGGGCGCATACGACCAAGGCGCACAGGCCAACCCAGCCCCCCACCCAGGCCACGCCTTCAATGCCCCGGTCAAGACGGGCCTTCAGGGCGCGCCCGCGCCCCGCCACCCTGGCACCCGAACGCGAAGCGGCCTTGATAAAGGAACGCCTGGACATCAATCCTCCGCCGACGCGGCCGCGCTGTGGTCAGGCAATCTGCCGTCGGCCAAACAGCAGCGCCCCGGCGGGCAGAAGCGCCGCCGCCATCAGCAGCCTCAGCAAAGCACCCTTGGCATCTTCGCCCGTGGCCGCTCGCCCAGCCAGAAAGCGCTCGAAATCGGCAGGTTCCATGAGGCGCGGCAGCCTTGACGCCAGGGCCGCGAGCTGCTGAAGCGTCGAGGCTTCGCTTTCGGCCTGGCGCTCCACATCCTGCCTGCGCTTGCGCGACGCAAAGTCTCCAGGGCTGAGGGCCGGCAAGAGCGTGAGCGAGGCCAGCAGGAGAATTCCGGCCAGGGCGGAGGTCGGCGCTGTCGCCAGAGACCGAACGCATAGCGCCAGTGAGGCGCACAGCGCCGCGCCCGCCAGGCTCAAGATCAGCAGCCACGCCAGGCTTGCCAGTGGACCTGGGCGACTGTCTTCGATGCGGCACGACACCCGCTTCATCCCCACGGTCAGGGCGGGGTCCGTGGCGCGGCAGAGCACCTTGAACGCGGCACCGCCGGGGTTAGGGGCCTCGAAGCTGGCGCGGCGCCGGGCCTCGACGCGCGTGGTGGCCTCCACGGTGCGTTCACCCACCAGCGTGACGGAAAACGGCACGTCGCGCTGAGGCGCGCTCTCGCGAGTCCAGGCGATTTCAAACTCGAAGGTGCCCTTGAGGGTCTCTGGCAAGCCTTGGTTGGCGAACTCGAACTCCAGTGTCTCGGTGGTGCCGGGCCAGATGAAGGCAGTCTCGCCGCCCTGGGCTCGCGCCGTATGGGAGAAGGAGGCGGCTTCGCGGCTTCGCTCGAGGTTGCCCGCCTCGCCCAAAGCCGCCAGCGCCAGGGTCCCGCCCAGCACGAAGCACAAAGCGCAGACGAACATCAGGCAGAACGAGGCCGCGGAAATCGCCACAAACCACTCCGCCCTCCGCGCGGGAAGCGCCGCCCAGCCGCTGCGCAGCGAGGGGCGGATGGCAAAGGCCGCGCCGGCCAGTGCGCCCAGGGGCAACAACCAGCGCAGCCCCTCCACGACGATGGAGCGCGCCAGCCAGGCGCGCGCCGACGCTTCGCCCTCGCCAAACACGAGCACGATGAGGGGCACGCAGGCCGTCAGCGACAACAACCCCAGCCAGGCCAGGGGAGAGCGCAGGGGCTCAAGGGTCGCGGCCAGCCAGATCGCCAACGTGCGCAAAGGCATTCAGGGCTCTCCCGCGCGCTTGCCCAGCACATCAACGTAGAAGCTCTCAAGGGATTTGAGGGGAACGCCGCTCTTCTCGATGCGCAGGCCCCGCTCACGTGCCAGGGCCTCAAGGGCCGCCACGGTCTCTGGACTGGCAGGTGAAACCCGCAACTCATGCACGCCCTGCTCGCGCAGCAATTCGTCCAAAGTGCCCTGCCTCAGCAGGCGCCCCTGATTGAGAAAGGCCACACGGTGGCAGACATTCTCGATCTCACCCAGCAGGTGGCTGGAGATGATGATGGTCTTGCCCTTGCCGGCCAGATCGAGAATCAGCTGCTTCATGTCCCTCGCGCCCAGGGGATCGAGGCCGCTGGTGGGCTCATCTAGAATGAAGACTTCGGGGTCGGCCATGAGTACGCCGGCCACGCCCAGCCGGCGCTGCATACCCTTGGAGAAGCCCTTGACGCGCCGCCCCGCTGCCTCCTTCAGGCCCAGGCGCTCCAGCAGCTCATCGGCTCTCCGGGCGCACTCTTGACGCGTCAATCTTGATAGGGCGCCCAGCAGCCGCAGCGTCTCTCGCGCCGTAAGGTGCGGCAGCAGCGTGGACTCTTCCGGCAGGTAACCCGTGGCCATGCGCGCCGCGAGGCTGCCGGGTGCATGACCGAGGATGCGCGCCTGGCCGGAATCCGGCCGCAGCAGGCCCACACAGATTTTGAAAGCCGTGCTCTTGCCCGAGCCGTTAGGCCCCAGCAGGCCGAACACCTCGCCTTGGTGCACGGACAGGGAAAGGCCGTCGAGCGCGCACACGCGCCGACGGCCGAAGAAATCGCGAAACGTCTTGCTGAGGTTGTCGAGGACGACGGCTGCCATCGGTCGCCCCGGGGCAGCCTAGAGGCCGCCCGTCTTATTCATGATCGTGGCCTGCATCTTGCGCTTGAGGCTCTGGCGCGTCTTGCGGCTGCGGATCACGCTCGGCTTCTCGTAGAACGCGACGCGCTTGAGTTCGCGCGTCAGGCCTTCCTTCTCACAGGCCTTCTTGAAACGCTTGAGCAGTTGATCGAGCGACTCCGAGCCGCGTGCCTTGACCTTGACCATGAAAGTTTCCGTTCCTTGAAAAGTTCTTCCCCCGCAGGGGGCAAAGAATTTAGCGCGGTCCCCGCCTGGCTTCAAGCACCCGGCGGCCAAAAGGGACGCCAAAACACACGGCGGGCCGGAGAAACCCCGGCCCGCCGCCTTGGTCCAGTTCGGGTTAACCGTTGGCCATCTCACGCAGCTTTGAGCGCGAGACAACCGTCACGCGCTTGCCGCTGGCCTTGAGGATGCCCTCCTTCTCCATGCGAGCGAAGCCACGGGAAACCACTTCGCGCACGCTGCCGATTTGGGCGGCTACTTCACTCTGGGTGTAGGGCAGGACAATCAGCACGTCCTTGTCGCCGGCATCAGGCATGTTCTTGACCAGCCAGCTTTCCAGCCAAAGCGCCAGGCGGTTATGGGCATCCTTGAGGCTGAGTTGATCGACGAGGTGAGTCATCGTCGAGAGCTGGCGCGACAGCTCGGTGATAATGGCGTTGGCCAAAGTCGCGTCACTGTGCATCTTCTCGCGCATCACGTTGATATCGATCTCGATGATCTCGGTGGCCGCGCGGGCGACACAGTCCATTGCGCAGGCGCGATAGGGATCAGTCAGGGCACCCAACCCGATTACATCGCCCGCCTGAGCATAGGCAAACACCTGCTCCTTGCCCGCCTTGTTGGTGCGATGAATCTTGAGCTGGCCGCTGACGACCACGGCAAAGGCGCGCGGCGCGTCTCCGGTCTTGAAGTAGTACTCGCCTTCATCGAGACGGCGGAAAGTTGAGTGGTTCTCAAAATGCGTGACCAGTTTTTCGGGCAGGCCTTTGAAGAGCCTGGTCGTGCCCAGGGACTCGGTGGAGTGCATCTGTGGAAGTTCCTTTCCCCCAACGTTTTGTGCTGCCAACTGATAAGTCGTGGTTCCGTCACATCGCCACGACATACGCCTCTTCTAGAACATCCCTGGCAGGTTCATGCCGCCTGTCACTTTTGCCAGCTCGGCGTGACGCAGTTCTTCCGCCTTCTTCAAGCCGGCATTGACCGCGGCGGCCACAAGGTCCTCGAGAATGGAAAGATCGCTTGGATCCACGGCTTCCCTGCCAATCTCGATCTTCACCAGCTCACCGGCGCCGGAGCAAACCACCTTCACCGCTCCTTCACCCGCCTGTGCTTCAACGTACCGATCCTTGAGCTCCTCCTGAACTTTGCCCATGTCCCGCTGCATCTTCTGGGCCTGCTTCATCAGGTCGGAAAAGTTGCCAAGGCCTGCCATAGTTCCCCCTCTTGAGTCACAATTAATATAACTGACTGGTCAGCCACGCAAGGACTAATTTCTCTTTCTTTTCGCCCACATTGCACACCATTTACTTCGCCCTGAACGTCTTCTTCAACTGGCTCACTGCCTCACGTTCCGCTTCTGTCGCAGTTCTACGGACCGCTTGACCCTCGGCCGCACTCTGGCTTGGCGCTGTCGCATGGGTAGGCGGAACAGCTTCCGTCTCCCCCTTGGGAGGCGCCACATTTGCCGGGGCCTCGTGCATATAGGCACGAGCGGGAGCCAAGGGTTGATCTGCAGCCTCATCCATTCGCGCGGCCAGCTTCTCCAATGACTCCAGGTTGCCGATCAGGGCCAGCTTGACGAAGGTGGTCTCGACCACCACGCGGGGAAATGCGGCGCGCCGGACGCGCTGGCGGCACTCCGTCAGAAGCTCGGCCAGGTAGACCAGACCCTCGAGCCCATAGCGCTGGGCTGCGCGCCGCAGAGCGGGAATTTCTTCGGCCGTGACATCCAACCCCGGTCCCGCAGCATCAGCGGCAGCCAGCACCAGCATGAGTTGACGTGTCAAGCCAACCAGTGCGCCCAGAACTTCGGCCACATCCTTGCCGCTGTCGAAGACACTCTCGGCAAACAGGATGCCCGCCCTGGCGTCTCCCGCCGCCAGCTGCTCGAGCAAGTCCAGCAGGCGCTTGCGGCCAATCAGACCGAATACGCGCTCGGCGTCCTCGCTCGACGGCCTGACCCCGGCGAAGGCCACAAGCTGGTCGAGGCGCGACAGGGCATCGCGCATCCCGCCCTCGGCCATTTCGGCCACCATGCGAAGAACGCCCTCCTGCGGCTCGAGCTGCTCCGCAGCGCATATCTCGGCCAGCCGCTGCGTGATGTCCCCCAATGTGACGCGGCGAAAATCATAGCGCTGGCAACGCGAAAGTATCGTCTCGGGAATCTTCTCGGGATTGGTTGTCGCCAGGATGAACTTGACGTGGGCCGGCGGCTCTTCAACCGTCTTGAGCAATGCATTGAAGGCGCTGGCCGACAGCATGTGCACTTCGTCGATGATGTACACCCGATAGCGACCCCGGGCCGGACGGGTGTCGATGCTCTCCAGCCGCTGGCGGATGTCATCGACGCGGCTGTTGGAAGCCGCGTCCATCTCGATCACGTCCAGGTCTTCGCCGCGGGCCACGTCCCGGCAGCTGGCGCACTCGCCGCAGGGCTCCATACCCTGCCGCGACGCACCCAGGCAATTCAGGGCACTGGCCAGGATGCGCGCCGTAGAGGTCTTGCCCGTGCCGCGCGAACCGGTCAGCAGAAAGGCCTGGGCGACTCGCCCGCTGGACAGTGCGTTGGTCAGGGCCTGAACAACGTGGGGTTGACCAATGAGGTCGGACAGCCTCTTGGGGCGGTACTTGCGCGCCAGCACGGTGTAGCTTTGCGCGCGCTCGGATGTCGGAGCGTCCGTCACGGGGCGGCCAATATAGGGCGATTACACCTGCAACGGAACCTGATACATGCCCGCATAGAGCACATAGGCCCAGTTGGCGGCAAACGCCAGAAGGATGAAGGCCTTGATGAAGCGGGCTTCGCCGTCGCTGGTATAGAGCAGCAGTCTCCGCCCAAATGGCAGTGTCACGAACAGATAGGTCAATGCGCCATAGAGCATGGCCCCGAAAATGAACAGGGCCAGGGGGTTGTATTGAAGCGCCACGTCAAAGTGGCCCATGCACAGCGCCGTAACGGCCCTCGTCCCCCCGCACAACGGGCAGGCACCGCCAAAGAAGCGCAAAAAGCTCGTGGGCACATGCACATTGGCATGCATGCTCAGGGGAATGAGCACGGCTGCGCCGATGAGTATGGCCAGCGAGAAAGATTCCCACATGCCGGGTAGCCTGTGGCGCGGCCGGTCAAGGTAGAGCTTCATGATCATGATTCTAATTCAGGCTGCTGCGCTTGCCAGCGGGCCTTGCGGGCCAGGCAGTCTGGCCGAAACTCGGCTGCGAGTTCGGGGGCGCTTTGGTTCCTAGCGGCCCGCCAGGTAGAACTTTTCGAGGCCTTCGCGCAGGTCGCCGATTTCCAACACGCGAAAGTCCGCCGGGACGCGGAGGTGCAAGCCGCGCAGGCGAGGTCCCACGGCCTGCTTGAAGCCCAGGCGGGCTGCCTCGTCGATGCGCTGCTGGAGATTGTTGACGGCGCGCACCTCGCCGCTGAGACCCACCTCCCCCACGAAAACTGTCGCCGGCGGCAGGCGCACCTCTGTGGCGCTGGACGCCACGGCAAAGCAGGCGGCCAGGTCTCCCGCCGGCTCTTCCACCGTGACCCCGCCGACAATATTCAAATAGACCTCCAGCCGCGAAAGCTTGAACCCCGCCCGGCGCTCCATCACTGCCAGCAGCATGTGGGCGCGATTGGCGTCCAGGCCCGTCACACGCCGCCGGGGATTCTCCATGGGCGAGGGAGCCGCCAGTGCCTGCACCTCCACCAGCAGCACCCGGGTTCCCTCACAGGCCGGCAAGACGGCGCAACCGCTGCGCGAGTGGTCATACTCATCGAGGAATATGCGGCTGGCATTTTCCACCTCGGCCAGGCCATCGCCCCTCATTTCGAAGACGCCCAGTTCTCCCGTGCTGCCAAATCGATTCTTGGAGGCCCGCAGCAGCCGGTAACTCTGGTACTTCTCGCCTTCAAAATTCAGCACCGTATCGACCATGTGCTCCAGCGTTCGAGGCCCGGCGATGTTTCCATCCTTGGTCACGTGCCCCACAAGGAACACCGGCGTGCCTGAGCTCTTCGCCTGCATGATGATGCCGGCCGCGCACTCTCGCACCTGCGCCACGCTGCCTGGGGCGCTGGGCAACTCCTGATCATAGAGCGTCTGGACGGAGTCAATGACCGCCAGGCGGGGCTTGAGCGCCTGCAGATGATTGCGAATGGCGTCCAGGTTGGTCTCCGCCACAACAAACAGCTCGGCTGCGTCGCACTTGAGGCGTGCGGCACGCAGTTTGATCTGTTCGGCGCTCTCTTCGCCCGTCACGTAAAGCACGGGACCGGCCACCTGGGCCACGCGATTGGCGGCCTGAAGCGTCAAAGTACTCTTGCCGATGCCCGGCGCGCCGGCAAACAGGATGGCGCTGCCGGCCACCAGGCCCCCACCCAGCACGCGATCAAGCTCATTCAAGCCCGTCGCCAGGCGCTGGCGGGCCGACGCGCTGATTTCACTGAGGCGTGCAGGCTTGCCCGGCTCATTGAGGGCGGCGCGACGGGAGGGGCGAATGGCCTGGGCGTCGATTTCTTCGGCAAAGCTGTTCCAGGCGCCGCACGCCGGGCACTTGCCGAGCCATTTGGGAGAGTTATGGCCGCACTCGCGGCAGGCGAATACCAGCTTGGATTTGTTCTTGGCCATGGCGCGAGTCTAGCAGACCCGCCGACGGGGCAAACGGCCGCCCCGGCGCGCTACACCCCATCATGGAGATTTCATAGAATTGGCGTGATGTTGCTGCCCCCTCACCGACTAGAGATGGCCAATGGCTGCCCCGCAACCTGAGAGCGATGAACAGTTGGTACTCAGCACGCGAAAGGGCGACCGCGCGGCCTTTGAAGCGCTTGTGGCGCGGCACCAGAACGCTGTGTACGCCCAAATGCTGGGTCGCACAGCAGACCCGGAGCGCAGTCAGGAGTTGACGCAAGAGGCTTTCATTACGGCATTTACGACCATCAACAGGTTGGAGAAGCCGGGGAGTTTCAAGTCGTGGGTCATCGGCATCGGGCTGAATCTGGCCCGCCGCCGCAGGAAAGAGGTGGCTGACAACGATCTGCTGGAAGGCGCCAAGGACCGCCGCCTAACCGGCATGGGAGAACTGGAACACGTCGAGCGCATTGAAGCTGTGCGCACCGCCGTGGAGGAACTCCCGGAGAACTACCGCACGGCGCTGATGATGCACTATTTTGACGGCGCGCGCGGCCGGGCCATCGGCGAGGCCATTGGCTGCAGTGAGGGGGCGGTTCACATGATTTTGCTCAGGGCGCGCAAAGCCCTGGCCCAGAAGCTGAAGGCGTTTGCGCCGGGCGACGAAATCTGAACGGGTGCAGGTCAAGGCACGGGTGCGGCAACGGCTATGAATCGCGAAGAAGCTGAAATCCTCGTAGCGCGCTATTTCGACGGCGACCTCAGTGCCGCCGAGAAAGAGGCGCTTCAGCGCGACCTGGCGTCAGACCGCGCGTTGGCCGAACTGTTCAGCGAGCAGGAGTTGGCGCATCGCCACCTTGAAACACTCAAGCTGCGCTGGTCGCTGCCGGCCGATTTTGCCCAGCGCGTGGCGGCCGGCCTGCCGGCCACCTCCGAGAAGGAAACGCTTATTGCCCGGTACTTTGACGGCGGGCTCTCGGCCGCCGAGCAGGAGCAGCTCAAGCGCGAGCTCGCGCAAGACCGCGAACTCGCCGAACTTTTCAACGAGCAGGAACTGGCCCACCGCAACCTCGAAACACTCAAGCTGCGCTGGTCACTGCCGGCTGACTTCACGGCCCAGGTGCTGTCGCAGCTTCCTCAAGCGCCGGAGTTCGTCTCGCAAAGCGAGGGCACGGTTTTCAATTGGCGGGCGCTGGCAGTTGCGGCTTCCGTGCTGCTGGTGATGGGCCTGGTGCTGGGCGCGGCCTATATCAATCGTGATGCCGGAATTCGTCCCGACGATGGCGTTGCAGAGAAGGACGATCGCCGTCTGCCGCCTGTGCTCGTTGATGCCGGCCCCCGTGCCGAGGTCGTGGCTTACAGCGCCGGCAACGTAACGGTGGCCGACACCCGCGGGGTAACGCGTGAGAAAACGGTGGAGCGCCAGGTAGCGCTGCCCGCGGAAGTGCAGGCGCCGGCGGATACCCATGCCGTCGTACGCGTAGGCGGCGGCAAAGCCGTGCTCTCGCCCGGCGCCAAGGCCCGGCTCTCGGCCAAGGGTGAGGGTGTCACGCTTCAACCCCTGGACGGCGACGTTTACATGGAAGCCGATGCCGACGGTGTGATGGACGCCCAGGTCGCAGACGTCGCCGTGAGCGTCAAGAAGGCGGGTGTGACACTGCGCCGTCGCGGCAACCAGTATCGAGCCGAGCCCAGCCACGGCGAGACCACGCTGCGCCACGGCGCGCTGACGGCCTCCGTCAGCGACAAGCAGTTCGCCATCATTGAGGAAGACGGGGCGTTTCAGGTACAGGAAGGTGCCCGGCCGCAATTGGATACCTGGGCAGCGGCCGGCCGCGCCGATGAACTGAAACGCCACGTCGCCACCCTGATGGGCGTGCGCGTCAACGACATCAACGTGGAAAAGTGGAACGAGGTCATCGCCGGGCTTGCCGCGCAACCCACGGAGCGCGCCACCCACGCGGCATTCATGCGCTTTGCGCTGCGCATGTCGCTGCTGGAGGATTCAGCCACGGAAGAGATCCATGCCTTTGAGAAAATCGCCGAGATCCTGGCCGTGGGCACCACGGAAGAGGATGTTCCGGCTTCGCTGCGCATGATGCTGAAGCTGGCCGAGAAGCGCTTTGAGGACCCCGAGCAGAAGGCCATCCTCAAAGCCCAGTTCAAGCGCTGGCGCGAAGAATGCGAGCGCCACGCCCGCGAGCAACGTTCCCGCTAGCCGTTTCAGTGCAATAGCAGCCCGAGGTCCTCCAACGGGCACTTTGCAGGTCAAGGCTCGGCGCTACACTGGCTCAAGCCCATGCGAACCGTCACTACCCGTACCGGCGCCACCTTGCCCGTCCTCGGACAGGGCACTTGGCGCATGGGAGAAGCCGCCTCGCGCCGCAAGGATGAAGTAGCAGCCCTACGCCTGGGATTTGAACTGGGCATGACCCTCGTCGACACCGCCGAGATGTACGCCAACGGCGGTGCCGAGCGCGTTGTTGGCGAGGCCATCGCCGACTGCCGCGAGCGCATCTTTGTCGTCAGCAAGGTGCTGCCAGAAAACGCCTCCCGCCAGGGAACCGTTACGGCCTGCGAGCGCAGCCTCAAGCGCCTGGGCACGGACTACATCGACCTCTATCTTCTTCACTGGCAGAGCGACCACCCCTTTCAGGAAACCCTCGAAGCCTTTGAGCAGCTCCGCGTCCAGGGCAAGATTCGCCACTTCGGCGTCAGCAACATCGACATCGAGGCATTGCGCCAGCTCGAGACCCTGCCACTGGGCAGGCTCGTGACCGCCGATCAGGTCATTTACAACCTCCAGCGGCGCGGCATTGAGCGCAACGTGCTGCCCTTTGCCGCGCAGGCCGGCATGGCCATCATGGCATATTCGCCTCTGGATCAGACTCGCCTGGCCATCAAGGAAGCCTTGAGCCGCGTGGCGGCGCGGCACGAAACCAAGGCCGAGGTCATCGCCCTGGCTTGGACCTTGAGGCACCCTCATGTGGTGGCGATTCCGAAATCGTCCAATCCTCGACACGTTCAGGAAAACGCCAAGGCGGCGCGCATCCGATTCACGGAGCAGGATCTGGCAGAGCTCGAAGAAGCCTACCCGCCCCCCAAACGCACCATTCCGCTCGAGACGGCCTGATTCTTCATGCAGGCCACCAGCATGAACGGTCCGACGGATTTCGGCAACGATGTGAGGGGGAGGGGTTACTGCGAGTTCCTGCCTGCCTCTTTCCCTTCAGCGGCGAAAGCGTGCCCCGTTTGAGCGCGGAAAACTTGCACCCGGCCTATCACTCAGCACATGCAGGCCGGCGCGGCGGGACTGGCCGGCAAATTGAGCCACGGCCAGCCGATCACACAGCCTCCTGCAGAGAGCGTCCTGTCTGAGCTTTGCGTCGAGAGCAGGAAGCGCCTTCGCCCGCTCCGCGCCGAACTGTAAACCGGATCAGGGCATCACCAGCACTTTGGGCTGCGACGGCGCAATGATGTTGCCTGCCGGCGCGTTGGCAGACGCACCATTCTGCGCGACCAGGGACAGCAGCGTGGCCGCGGGCTTGCCTTCAAGGCTGACCTTGGCGCTGCCCTTCTTCACGCTGGCCGGGCCCATGTTCATTCCCGACACGACTCCGCCGTTGGTGCCGGCCTCGTCCCCCTGTGAGTTCATGACCTGGGAGTTCTGCACGACAGCCGGCTGGTTCATGATCTTCACCTTCAGCGTGCAGGTGCCGGGGTTGGCCGCGCTCATCTGGGCGATGTTGGGAAAGGGCGTGGGGACCGGTGGCGCCGGTGGCGCCGGCACAAGGCAGGTATCCGGAAAGGCCATCGAAACTCCGCCCGCGCGGGTGGCTGCTGGCATCATGGCTTACCCCAGATGAATGTGCCGGCCGTCGATTTTCACGTCTTTCTCGGCCTGCTCGACAATGGTCTCGGCCTGCACCGTGTAGGCACCGGTCACCAGCGTGCGCACGCGCGCCGCACTGTTCTGCACAACGCCCTTGGCCCATCGGTAAGCGTCGACAAAGCGCTCAAAGACGGCGCGGGCCGCAAACTCGAGCTTGTCGGCCTCTATTTCGACGTTCACGCCCTTGATCTTCACGCCCTGTTCGGCGCGGATCGTGATGTGGTCCGCCGCAAGTTCGAGTTCCCCCTGCGTCTTGAGCAAAGTCTTGCCCCGGCCCGCCAGCACACCGATCACATATACATCTTCGTCGCCAATGGCCAGAAGCACGTCGCCTATTTCAGGCGAGTAGGGAAAGGCCAGTGCCAGGGAAGCCCAGGCCTGCCGCTCCGGCAATTGCAACAGCAGCCGCCCGTCTCGGATTTCCAGCAAAGTGGCGGGGGCCACGGCGGTTGTCGTTTCACTGAGCATGGAGCCTCCTATCGTGCCGGGCCGAAGTTCTCGGCCGCAAATAGTTCTGCGTCGGTGCGGCGGACGTTCCGCAGGTTCGCGCCGGAAAAGTCGCACTCGCTTTCAAGCGTCGCGTGCAGGTTGGCGAATGTCAGGTCGGCGCCGGTAAACCGCGTCTTCTCAAAGCGGGCGTAGGCAAACTCGGCAAAGGCCAGTTTGGTCTTCACGAACTGCGCCTGGCTGGCAATGCACTTCTGAAAGAAGGAACGCTCGCAATCGGCGCTTACGAAACTGGCCCTGGCGAGATTGGCCTCCATGAAGACCGCCATGTGCATGCTGGCCTCGGCGAAACTTGCACCGGACAGGTCCGCCTTGTGGAAGTTGGGGGCCTTTCCCTGAGCCTGAGTGAACAGGGCGTTCTTCAGGTTCGCCGCCGTGAAGTCGGCGCCGCGAAGCTTGGCGCCCGCAAAACGGGCCCCCTCCAGGTTGCTTTCTGCCAGATCGCAGTTCTCGAGGTTGCACGAAGAGAAGTCCGCGCCGGGAAGATTCAGCCCGCGCAGGCTGCACAGCTCAAAGCCCGCGCCGGCCACCGTCGCGCCGGCCAGGGCCGGGCCTTCAAACAGGCAGCCCTTGAACTGGCCCCTCGAAAGATCGGCGCGCTGCAGGGCGCAGGACAGGAACAACACGTTTGAGGCCGCCACACCCGCCAGGCGCGCCTGCTGCAGATTCGTGCCGTTGAACTGGGCTGACCCCATCTGGGCGGCCCCGAAGTCGGCCCCCTCGCACTGAGCACCTGAAAAATCCGCACGGGCCAGTTCCGCCCCGGCAAAGCGCGCTCCCTTCAGGCTCGACTGCCCGAGATTCGCGCCCTCCAGCCTGGCGCGGCTGAAGTCAACGCCGTCCAGATTCAGCGCTGCGAGGAAGGCCCCGCACAGATCCTGACCCGCCAGCGAGCGCCCGGCGAGGCCCGCGCCGGACACTAGCCTGCCCTCGCGGGCAAGCCGCGCGAACTCGGCAGGAGGCAGCAGGTTGGCGGCGTCAGACAAGCTTGGTCCTCTTGATGTTGGCGCCTTCGAAGGCCTGACCGCTGGAACCCGTGGCGTCAAGGAACTCGGCTTCAAACAGGTTGGCCCCGCGGAAATCGGCGTCGGCCAGGCTAGCTCCCTCGAAGGAAGCCTTGAGCAGGTTCGCCTTGCCGAACTTCGCGCCCCGCAGGCCGGCGCGATCGAAGCTGGCATGGGGTGCGTGTACCTGAAACATGTTTACGCCCGCCAGCTGGGCGTCGGCCAGCAGCGCGCCCTCCAGGTTCGCGCCCGCGAGATCCGCCCCCTCGAGCTTCGAGCCCTGAAAGGCAGCTCGCGGCGCGCGGACCCCCGCCATTTTGGCCCGGGAGAAATCGGCGCCGCGCCCGGCTTTGAGGCCCGTGCAGTCCGCATCCACAAAGTTCGCTTCCTGGACCGACGCCAGTTCAAAGGACGTGCCCTGAAGCATGGCCGACATGAAATCCGCGCGCGGCAGCCGCGCGCCATCGAAAATCGCCCCTTCCAGCGATGCGGCAATGAAGCCCGCGCGTTCCAGGTCAGCTTCCATGAACTTCGCACCGGCCGCTTTGGCCCCCGCGAAGTTGACCTTGCGCCCGCGGGCCAGCGTGAAGTCGGCGCCGGAAAGGTCAGCCCCGCTGAAGTCCGCTCCTGCGAGTTCGGCATGTACGAGGTCGGCCTGAGGCAGCCGCGCCATGGAAAGATTGGCCCCGCTCAAATCGGCGTCGGCCGCCACTACGGCCGAGAGGTCCGCGCCGGTAAGGTCGGCCTTGGACAGCTTCGCGTGCGCAAGCACCGCGTTGGCGAGCCTGGCTCCCGCGAGCTTCAAGCCGGAGAGGTCCAGTCCGGAGAGGTCGGCTCCGTGCAGATCCTGGCCTGCGGCCACGGCACTCGACAGGGACTCCCGCGTCCAGGCGCGAACCGCCGGGGCCACGCCCGCGCCTTCCAGCGCGGCAGCCAGAAACTGGAGCGACTGCGTGAGCCCCGCGCTCAACTTGCCTTCGCGCACGGCGGCGTCCGTCGCGGCCTTGAGCGCAGCGACCTGCGAAGTCGCCGGCGGCAGCGCGGCAAGCGCCCGCGGCCCGGCCCTTTCAGACGGCACGACGGCCGAGGGCTCCTCGAACAGGGCTTCATAATGGGAGGCCGGGGCCGGGGGTCGGTCGAGCGGCTCAGTCACGACGCCAACACCCGTCACCTCACTCATGCGCTTGGACGATATGGGAACAATGCCGCGCCAGAGCAGCGTCACGCGCTGCTCGTTCATGTCGACGTAGATCGTGTCGAGCTGCAGAAGGGCTTCGCGCACCTGGGTCTGAAGGCCAGATTGTTCCCGCACGAAAAACCTCGGCCGGGTGCCAGGCAGCCGGGACTCGAAGCTGGCAATCGTTGGGTGAATCTGCCGCATGCGCAGCGGCTCATCGCCGCGAGGGAAGTCCTTCAGGCGCTGATCCGGCGGGGCGCTGTTGAAGAAGGTCCAGTCAAAGTCGTCCGGGAAGAAGGGCCAGTTCTGCTTGAGCCACTTGCGGTCGTAGGTTCCTGCTTTTCCCGCGCGGCTGGCCTGAAGCGAGGGCAAAGGGCCAAAGCCCGCGGGGGCCGGCCGCGAGGAGGGCACGGTTATGGGCGACGCCGGGTCTTCAATGTTGGGCAGGGGATGACGGCCGGCCACAAGGTCCTTCTCGACGGGCACAAAGCCGCGCCCGAACGGGTTGGTCGGGTGGCCGGCTCCGCCAAACGCACGCTCAAAGCTCAATGGCATGGTCAGAAAAGGTGCTGGCTCGCTGAGGCGCGCACCGAGCAGGCCGGGCTGCCAGTGGCGGTCACCGACAACCATCAAGGCCTTCTCAAAGCGGCCCACCGCGAAGGTCACGCGTTCAACGGTAGCAGGCTTTCCTCCGCGTGCGTGGCAGGTGCCGCGCAGCAGCAGGTCGCAGGCGGGTTTGAACAGGGCGAAATCGGAGGGATAAACTAGGGCCTTCTCCGGATCGTCGCCTTCATGGAGGTCGGCACAGAGCGAAGGCTGCTCCTTCAACGGCTCGACGATGCCCCCATGCTTGAGCGCATAGGTACCCTTGACGATGCAGGTCGCGGTCAGGCGATGGGGTGGCACTCGCCCCACACACCATCCGATGGACAGCCCGCTCTGATTGATCACACGCATGGTGCAATTCCTAGGCGGGCGATTTGAGCAGGGCTATGAGTTGGTCAATGGATGCGCGATCAACGCCGGCATCCACGAGCTGTTTTTCCAGCTGCGGGAGATTTGAGCGGGCCTGCTGCTCGGCCTGCTCCAGTTCCGCCAGGACTTCCTGCTGCGACTTGGCGCCCTGGGCCGGAGGCTGCTGGGGGGCGGAGTCCGGACTTGCGCCTGCCTCAGGGGGGGCCTGGTCGGCCTTGGGCTCACCGAGCTTGCCAAGCTCGGGCATGACCTTTTCGGGTTCGATGTTGGCCGCCTCGAGCAGCTTCTCCACTTCCGCCCGCATTTCCTGCTCGGCCTTGGCCACAATCTCCATGGCCTTCTCGGTGCTCGACATGGCCGCCTGCTGCGACGGCACCTCGGAAGGAACAGCTATGTCTTCAAGTTCCTTGCGAAGTTGAGCCACCTGCTCGGGCGTGAGCGCGCCCGCCGACATCAGCTTGTCGAACTCCTTCATAGCCGCATCCGTAGCTTCCTTGATCGCGCCCAGCATGACAGCAAACTGTGGCTGCGCCCGGGCACCGGCCTGCGGCTGGGCGGCATGAAGCAGCCAGGCCTTGAGCACCGGAAAGGCATAGACGAGCGATTCAAGGGTTTCGCGCACACTGCTGGCCGCCAGCTCGCCAATGCAGCGCACCACGCCCGCGTATCCTCGCTCGGTAGCCTTGGCGCCCTCCACCTCCGCAATCAACGCAAGCAGATCAGCGCCCATGGGCAGCAGCTCGCGCTGTAAGGGAATCATCGATTCAACGATAGATTCGAGCTGTTTGTCGTTCAGGATTTTCATGATCGCCCTGTGGTTCACGCCCGTAGCCGAGTCTCTTTGAATACGCCTAACTGAAGTTGGGCGACGGGTTCAGGCTCATGCCCAGCATGGCGGCGCGCCGTTTGCGCAACGCCTCCACCAGCGTGTTATGGGTCTGGAGCGCCGCTGCCTCATCCACGGTCGTGAACGGAGGCGGTGTGGCGGGCGCCGCAGTCGCGGGCAACGGAACGTCGATCACCGGAATGGGCGGCATGGGAACCAGCGGGTTGGGATTACCAATGGCCGTTCCTACGCCCGCGATGTTCACGCTGGGCGCGTCAACCTTGGCCGAAGTGGAGGCCAGCATTTCGACGTCCATACCGCGTGCGGAAACCTTCTGGCCTTTGATCATCACGCCGGCCTTGCCGTCGATTTCCACCTTGCCGGCTGCGCACAGTTTCAGGTCGCCCGCGGCCTGTACGCTGATGGTGTTGTTCTTGATGGAGATGAAGCTGCCGCCCACCTTGATGTCGACACAACCGTTGGTGCTTTGCAGCCTTGCCTTGCCGTCCTTGCCCAGGAACAGCTCGGTGGCGCCGTCATCCGATGAAAGGTGGATGTCGCCGCCGTAGGCAATGAAGTCGTCCTTGCCCAGGGTCAGGTGGTGGCGCTTGCCCGACTTGGCGTTTATCAGGGCCACTTCGTCGTCGTTCATCTCCAGCTTGGTAATCCAGTTCTTGGACACCATGCGCACTTTGTCCTCGCCGACTTCCAGCCCGCCGCCCTTGGCAGTAATGGAAGCGGCGTCCGAAGCCTGGATATCGACCGACTTCTCAGCCACGAGGTCGATGTTGTTGCCCGCATGCAGGTCAATGGCGCCAAGTTCGGTGGCAATGAGAATGTGTTCGCCCTCGCGCACGGCCTCAATGATGGAGCCCTTGGGCGCACGCTGGATACGCACACCGTAGCACAGCAGGCTGGCACTGGGATCCACGGTAAAGAACCCCGCAATGGCCCCCGCAATTGTGGCGGGCAGGGCCGCCAGCTTGGCCAGAATCGCGGCTACTTTGCCCGCCTCGTTGGCCGTGCCGCCCGAAACGCGTCCCAGCTTGAGCATCATGCGCTCGCGCGTGGCGGGAAAGTACTTGGTCTCCACCACCTTCTTCATGGCGTCCTTCACATACTTGTCCGTGATGGCCTTACGCGCGATGAAGAAGGCCAGCGTCTTGACGCCCATCACTGCGCTTTCAATGGCGGACGATGCCCCTGCATCCTCCATGCCCATGCGCGCCCAGTCATCGGTGTGAATGAAGGCCAACTTGATGGCGCGAATCGTATTCAGAATCAGCGGGTAGCCCGCGATCAGCGAGTATTTCTCGCTCGCACCGATCTTGCACTCATAGGCATCGGCACCCCAGCTGTAGAAGCCTGTGGTGGTTACGATGTCGCCGGACATCGTTGTCACGTTGGCGCTGAGCACCTCGCTGGTGACCGCCGCGCCGGCCGAAGAGTTGTTGTTGATTTCGCCAAGTTCGTGCAGGCCGAAGTTGGTCATCTTCATGCGCGAACGCGAGTTGCCGGCACGAATGTCGACGGCGCGCGAATACTTGCTGTCACTGAGCACGACCTTGTTGTTGCCCTGCGTGACAATGGCGTTGGCCGACTGCCGCCGCTCATAGCTCACACTCGTGGGGTCTGTGTTGCGGTTGGGCAGGGCGCCCGCTATCACCGGGCGGTCGGGATTGCCGTTGACGTGTGTCAAGATCACTTCCGTCGCCGCGTGCAGCGGAAAGTGAATGCCCATGGGCTGACCTTTGTAACCGCCGGCATAGGGTTGCGCCTGCCGCACGGGTGCCGAAGCCTCGCCGTTTTCGCGGGCTTCCCGATCGAAGCTGAGCTGCACTTTGTAATTGCCGTCTTCATCAATGTCCGGCGCCATCTCGGCATCCCACTGGGCAATCTTCCCAAAGGGCGTGCTGATGCCGGACTTGCGGCTCGACTGCACCGTCGCCCGCACGACGCCGCTGACCTTGGGCCAGGGTGTCACGCGCGCCGGCCGGTAGGGCCGGTTCTCGGGGTCGCTGGGAATGGCCAGCATGGTGTTGCGGTAGGTCGCGTTAAACGAGCTGCCACTGGCATCCAGGTGCTGGCTGGCGAAGTGCTCAATCTCGGTCACGAAATACGATGCATTGAAGCTGGCGCGGGCATGGTTGCGCACGCCAAGCTTGGTGCCGGCATCTACGCGCACAGAGTTGGTAGCGATGCAGTAGACCTTTTCGCGCGCGAGGATCTCCTGCTTGCGAATGCGGGCAAGCCGCGCGCCGTCCGTTGTTGACGTGTACTGGTTGTCAATTTCCTCAAGTGTGCCGTTGCCGCTCTCCGCCACCTGCTCCGAACAGACCAGCGACACCGTCGGGTTCTTCCAGTCGTACTCGTTCAGCACGATCTCACGGATGGGCGCCCCCTGCGCCAGGGTGATGCCGCGCACATGCTCTTCAGACAACCAGTCCTCTTCGCCGTAGTCACGGACGGCGGGCGCTGGCACCTGCGCCACGCCCAGCGCCAGGGGCGGCCGCGACGCCGCCGGCATCTCGGCCGTGGCTTTGACGGCATCTACACTGACTGTCGAAACCAGGCTGTCCGAAACTGCCTGATAGGCAATCTCTCCGGCCCGGGCATCCGCCTGCGAGGCTCCATCACCGCAGAACACGACCACTTCACGCTCGGTGCCGCCCGCCGCCGCGCTTTCCTGCTCGAAGTGAAAGTAGATGCCCTCATGTTCGAGCCAACGACTCAGGAAGGCGTAGTCAGTCTCATCGTACTGGGTGATGTACTCGCGCGCGGATGTGGGAATGGTGCCTACAAAGCGATAATCAGCCGAGGCCAGACCCGCGTCGACCATGAGCAGTTCGATCACGTCCTGCACTGACTTGCCCAGAAACACGCGCGAGCGGCGGCTGCGGGTCAGCTTCCATAGCCGGGGACGTATCACAACACGGCAGCGCGGACGCGCCCCGTTGAAGCCGACGATCTCGAAGCTCTCAATGATACCGTGCGTGGCCCGCTCTTCCTTCTGGCCCGAGGCGTTGAGATCAACGCGGTAGAGGCGTGCATCAGCCAGCAGCAACCGGTCAACGTCGATGTCCGCGCAATCCAGAGTAAAGGACGATCCCTGCTTTTCCTCCACCAGGTCTAGATCCAGCTCGAAGCGATAGAGCGCACTGATGGCCTCACGCCCGTGCAACTTGGTTACACACGCCCGCACCAGGGGGCTGGAGGCGGGACCTGCTTCAAATCGGATGTAGGCTTGAGTTGGCATTGTCGCTTTCCAGGACGAGCGAGCGTGTTTCGGGGCACGGCCTTGGGCCGTCCGCTCAGACAGGACTTACCCACCAGAGCCGGCCTCGCAGTGGCCAGCGCGCGTAGCTTTTAACCCTTGCGGTGTCTGAAGTGAAGTAAAGAGGTCCCAGTGTGTCTTGTTTTGTTGCTGCCATTGCTAACATGCGGCCGGTTTGCAGGAACCCGCAACCCCATGCTTGACGAGCGCCAAAAGAAGCTTGCCGCAGCCATCCTGGCCGTAAGGGAAGGTCGCCTGAACGCGGCCGACGCCGTCGCGCTGGTGAAGGATCCAGGCAAAAAGGCCTCGGATATCCTGGCTGGGTCGGGCGCGGCGCAACTGTCTGACCCCCAGCGGGTTATGGCCGCGCTTTCAGAGGCGGGCGTCAGCGATGAAGAGACGCGACTAATCGGAAACGGCGACGACCGCAAGCTCGAACAGGTGGTGCGGAAGACGCTCTACAACGTTGCGCCCACGATGCCTCCATCGGAAGGCTCGACGGAGCGCCCCTCGACGACAAGGCTTAGGCGCCCCTCTCGGATCCTCGACAACCAGCGCTACACGATCAAACGCGAGTTCGCGCGCGGCGGCCAAGGCCGGATCATGATCGCGCGGGACAACGTGGTCGGCCGCGAAGTGGCGCTCAAGGAACTGCTGCCCGAACTCCAGGAAACCGCCGAGAGCGGCACGCCCGCCACCGCGGGCGTAGACACTATTGGTGTGGTAGAACGCTTCCTGCGCGAAGCCAAGGTGACGGGCCAGCTGGAGCACCCCAACGTGGTGCCCGTGTACGAAATTGGCCGCCGCGAAAGTGGAAGCCTTTACTACACGATGAAGTTCGTGCGCGGCCAGACCATGGCCGAGCGCCTGCGCGACATTGACCGCCTGTCGCAGTTGACGCGCGACAAACGCTTGGCCCTGCGCCTGAAGCTGCTGGAGGCGTTCCAAGGCATCTGCAACGCTGTGGCCTTCGCACACTCGCGCGGCGTGATTCACCGTGACCTCAAGCCCCAGAACATCATGGTGGGAGACTTCGGTGAAACCGTGCTGCTGGACTGGGGCCTGGCCCGTGTGAAGGGCCAGGACGACAAGATCGGCAGGCAGTTGACCCTGTTGGCGACCAACATGCTTTCCGAGTCGCTCATGCGGCAGAACGCCGACGGGCTCACCGTGGACGGCACGGTCTTCGGCACGCCCCACTACATGCCGCCCGAACAGGCCCGGGCCGACCTCAAGGAGATCGACGAGCAGAGCGACGTCTATTCCCTGGGCGCCATCCTCTATGAAATTCTGACAGGAGCCCCGCCTTACGACGGCCCCACGGCCGGCGCGGTGTTACAGCAGGTCATGGCGGGTCCGCCGCGCAAGATCAGGGAACGCGAGCCCCTGGCGCCGCCGGAACTCGCGGCGCTGTGCGAGTTCGCCATGGCGCACGATAAGAGCCGCCGCATGAAAACGGCACTGCAGCTCGCCCAGGAAGTTCAGGCTTATCGCGACGGCGGCAAACTCAGCGTCTATCGTTATGGTGCCTACGAGCAGGCCCGGCGCGTCATTGCCAAGAACCGCGGTGCTTTCCTGGCCGGGGCCCTGAGCTTCTGGATGCTGCTGGGGGGCGCGCTGCTCTTCTTTGTCTGGATCGTGGACCAGAAGCGCTCCGCCGAGGACCTGCAGGGCGCGGCCGAAACGGATCGCGACAAGACTTCGCGCGCCCTGGCCAACGCCCAGGCGGCCAGGCGAGCGCAGGAAGACCTCAAGAATCGGCTCGCCGAGGAGGCGAGCAAGCGCCTTGCCGAGCGCGAGGACGAGATTCGCGCCCTTCAGGAAACCCTTGCCGGCATGCGCATCGAACCCTTGATGCGTGATATCGCCGGCCGCGTCAATCAGTACGAGGACATCGAAGCACACGGCCGCGCGCTGGATCTCACACCGGGAGAGCGCAGCAGCAATAACAACCTGTTGATGTCCATGATGGGCTACGTCACGGCGCAGGAAAGCCTGATCAGCCTGATCAGCGCCGATGGCGATGAAGTGCCCCAGGCCATGGACCCCCGGGATATCGAGCAGCAGCGCCAGCGGCTGGCCCAAAGCCGCCTGCTGGCCGCAAGGCTGGCGGCCTACAACAGCGACTTCGCCCAGGCCGAGCTTTTGCTGGCCGGAACCGAGGCCAGCGAAGCCACACTCAAGCTGGCGCGCGATTGGCTTGACCGGACGCGGGCGGCTACGCTGCGCTTCCAGCGCCAGGCCATCATCGATGCCCTGGCAGATGCCCGCGAGGGCTTTGACCGCACCGGTCGCTCCATCACCACTTCCCTCCCCCAGTACGTCGAGCGTCTCAGTTTCTTTCGCTCCAGCCAGACCATCTCGCTGCTGGATGAAGCACTCCGGGCGCTGGCGGCGCGCGTGCGCCAGGGTGAGCGTTCATTCACCGCGGGCGATCTCGACACGGTAGCCCTGGCCTGCTCCCTGCTCGCCGCCCTGCAGTTGCCGCTTGAGACAGCGGGCCCCTTGCAGGGGTTTCTGGCCTCGCAGCCTCCCCAGGGCATGGCGGTGCTGGCCGCCCGCGCCCTTTGCGAACTAAAGACAGCCCAGGCATTTGGCGCCGTGGCGGCTCTTGCCCGGGGACCAGACGACGGCCTGTGGGTTCGAGTTCAGGGGGCCTTCGCGGCCATGCCCATGCCGTCGACCCTCGCCGGCGCGACCGGGGCTGAAGAACTTGCACTGCGCGCTCTGGCTCAATTGGCGCGGGGCAAGTTCGCCGAGGCCGAGCAGGACTGCACCGAGGCGCTCAAGCTTGACTCTTCGTCCCCCTGGCTTCATCTGCTGCGTGGCCGGGCGCGCGCTTCCCTGGGTCGCATCAAGGAAGCCATGGAAGATTTCAGCCGCGCCATGACCCTCGACCCCGTGGACGCGCGGCCCTGCATTGACAGGGCGAAACTGCACGCGGCCTCCGGAAATTTCAGCCAGGCCCTCACGGACTTCAGCCAGGCCCTCTCTCGTGACCAGCAGAGCATTTCGGCCCTGTTGGAGCGCGGCCGCGCCCGCATGGCTCAGTTCGACTATGTGGGCGCTCAGGCTGATTTTGCGCGGGCAGCCCTGCTGGCGCCCCACCGACCTGACGTGCTCTTGGCGCTGGGCCGCTGCCGCGAGAGTCTGTTCAAGTCAGCGGAGGCCGACGAAGACTACACCCGGGCCATCGCGGCGGACCCCTATGATGCCGAAGCCTGGACGCTGCGCGCCATGCGCCGGCGCGCCTCAGGGTGGCAGCCCCCGGCCATCGCCGACGCGACCATGGCGCTGCGCCTGGACCCGAAGAACGCCCGGGCATGGAGCACCCGTGCCCAGAGCCACTACGTGCAGGGTCTGTGGACCCAGGCCGTCAACGACGCCACGGCGGCCCTTGATCTGGACCCCGCCAACTTCGACGCCCGCCTCTACCGCGGCATGACCTATCTGCGCATTGACGATGATTCGAGCGCGGGCAAGGCCAGGGCCCTGCAGGACTTCGAGCGACTCACGCAGGTCAACCCCCAGAACCCGCGCGGCTGGCTGATGAAAGCCCAGGTGCTCTACGACCTGCAGCGCTTTGACGAATGCGCCGCGACGCTGGCCAAAGTCCGTCAGCTTGTGCCCTTTGGGTTGCGCCAGCTCGGGGGACCCATTGAGGACATCTGGAGCATGGAGTTGGATGCTCGGGGCCATCTGATCCAGGAGGGCCAGAACCTCAAGCCCGCAGAAATGCTCATGCGGGCGCGAGTGCTGGCTGACACCCGGGCCGGCGCGCCAAAGGCTGAAGCACTGCGCCAAGCCGTGGACCTCCTGCTCCGCGCTAACGTCGCCCAGGCTCAGGAGCGGCAGGCCCCATGGGGCACCCTGCATCTCGGTGTGGCTGCGGCGCGCCGTATTGGCCGGGCGCTGCTGGACGCTGGCTACCTTGAGGAAGCAGGAAGGATCCTGGGCCTGCTTGACACCTGGAAGTGGGACGACCTCGGCCGTTGCGATGACTACTACCTGCACGCGCGCATCCACGCGCGCCTGGCCCTTCAACTCAAGTCCGGGCGCGTGCGCATGCTCGGCGCCAACGACAAAGAGTCCGCCGACCTGGAGGCCATGTACGCGGCCATGGAGACCTCCCAGCGCGAATCTGCCGCCAGCCGCGAACGGACCCTGGCGCTTGAATGCCTCAAGCGCGCGGCAGAACTCGGGTTTTCCGACGCCAAGCAGCTGCTTGAAGAAGCTGATTTTGTGGCCCTGCACGGTGATCCCGCCTGGCAGGGCACCGTAGCCCGCGTCAATGAAGCCGCCAAGAGCCCGGAGGTCGCGCGCCGGCTCGCCGCCATCACACCGCCCACGCTGGTTTCCATCATTGAAGTCATCAAGGGCGGTCAAGGGCAAGCGCGCGGCTTTGCCGCGGGCGACGTCATTTTGAGCATCGGCGACAAGCTGGTAACCGATATCGACTCGTTGCGTGCAGCGCTCTCCAGCATAGGTGAACCCTCCGTGGCCCGGGTGCGCCGCTTTACTCGCGACGGGCAGGGTGCGCTGATTCTGCTTCGCGGGGCGGACGGGAGCCTCCAGTTGGATCCCCTGGGGCGGCCCCAATACCAATTCACCGACACGAACATCACCGTGACCCCGGGGGCGCTGGGTGTGGGCGTGGATGAAGGCGAGCTTCCCAGCGTGCGCCCCATTCCATAGCAGGTCGCTGAATTGCCCCATGCCGACAGTGCTTGGGACGACGAAGCCGAGGCGCAGAAGAAGGTGCCTCGCGGCACGGCGTTCAGCTCGCCGGCGGCGTTGGCGGCTTTTCGGGCAGAACGTGAACCATGTCCGAGCGCGGCGTCGGATCACTGACATGCCCCGGCTCGCTGGCCTCGCCTGCGGCCGCCTCGGCATCTTCCGCCTGCCCGGTCTGGAGCAGGGCAATGGCCCGGGCGACCGAAGCCTTTGAGCCCGCCAGATAGACGGTGTCGCCGGCATTGAACTTGTCTTCGGCCGGCACCTGCTCGAGCAGTTTGCCCCCTCGGCGAGCAGCCACGACCAGGGCGCCGCTGCGATTGCGAAGCTGCATGGCGGCGAGGGTACGCCCGCTGGCATAGCTGCCATCGCGTACCAGGAAAGACTCGATCTTCATCTCGTCGAGCTCGGCCACGTTCCTGAGCTTGCGCCGCGGCAGAGTGTCCTTCCTGGCGCTGGGCTGCGTCTCCTCTCGGGCATCCTTGACGCGCTCGGTAATGACGTTACGCGGCACGCCGCTGTCGCGAAGAACGCGGGCCATGAGCTCGATGCCGGCCTCCAGTTCCTCCACCACAATGTCGTGCGCGCCCGCACCGTTCAGCCGCGGCTGTTCACTGAGGTAATGCGCCCGGACATAGACGGGCAAGTCGGGGGAAATGCGTTTGGCATTGGAGATCGTGCGCCGCACGGCATCAGCGTCATTGATCAGCAGGACCAGCGCACGCGCTTTGTCGATGTGGGCATGTGACAGCGCTTCCTCGCTGGTGACGTCGGCATAGTATGCCGGTTCACGCGCTTCCCGGGCTGATCTCACCGTTTCCGCGTTCAACTCAAGAATCAGATAGCGAATTCCGGTGGCCTTGAGCGACTGCGCCAGCAGGCGCCCGGCAAGGCCATAACCCGCGATGATCACATGACTGCTGATGCGTTCATCACGTTCGGCTTGCTGAGAAATGCCTCGCGTTCCCAAAATTCGCTCCAACGGCCGAAGCAACGCGGCCCCGGCGCTGAAGCTGGGCGCCAGGGCCATCATCAGCGGGGTAATGAACATCGTGGGGATGCCGGCCGCGAAGATTATCTTGAGAACATCGGGCGAAACGAGACCCGCGGCCAACGGCATGGTGGCCAGCACAAACCCCATCTCGGAAAACGGTGCCATGCCTACGCCGCCGATGACGGCGACACGAGCCGGAAAGCGCATGGCCATGGCCGCCAGCGCGGCTACCAGGCTCTTGCCGAACAGAATGCCGACAAAAACCAGCACTACAGCAATCGGATGCTGCAACACTGCTTGAATGTCGAAATACATGCCCAGCGAGAGGAAGAACAGGCTCGCAAATAGGTCACGCAGGGGAAGGATGTCCGTCATGGCGCGCTGGCCAAAGGGGGAACCGGCAATCACCAACCCCGACAGAAAGGCGCCCAAGGCGAGGCTCAGTCCCGCCATGGATGTCATGTAGGCGGTTCCGATGCAGGTTACGAGAATGGCCAGCAGGAAGGCCTCCCGCGACCGTGCCGCCGCTACGCGTCGAAAAATCGGGGGGATGATCAGCCGTGACAGGGTCACCACCGCCGCCACCATCAAAGCCGCTTTGCCGAGTGCCCAGCCGAGATCCAGAGCGAAGTTGTCCCCTCCCCGCCCCGCAAGCAGGGGGATAACCAGCATTTTGGGCACCATGACGAGGTCTTGGAAAATCTGCGCGCCCACGATGAAGCGACCGTGGGGCGTATCCACTTCACGGCGGCGCGAGAGATTCTGAAGCACAATCGACGTACTCGATTGGGCCAGCACAAAGCCGACAAACACGCCCTGCGAAACGTTGAAACCCAACGCCAGGCAGATGCCCATAACGACCAGTGTGGTTAGGCCGATTTGCAGCCCGCCACCGATCACGACCATGTTCCAGATACGTGCAAAGCGTTCGAGCGAAAACTCAAGCCCGATCGTGAACAGCAGCAACACCACACCAACTTCGGCCAGGGTGCCGATAGTCTTGGGATCTTCCACAAGCGCAAACGCGTGGGGACCCACCAGCGCGCCGGCGAGCAGGAAGCCCGCCACGGCGGGGAGCCGTATCCAGGCCATCAGCACAGCGGCCACCACACCCGCCGCCGCCACAATGGCCACTTCTCGCAAGAAATTGACAAGGTCCATCGGCCGATAAACTGAATGCACCGTCCAACGTAGGCAAGAGATTCCTTGAGAGTTACCCACAATTTCTGCGTGCCTTGACTTGCGGGCCGCTCACACTAAACCGTGGCACACTGAGCCAGTCCTCGCGTGCCTTGGAGCACTTCCTTGCCACTTCCAATGGGCTCGCTGCCCTGGTTTCTCGGCAGCGGCGAACTTCCCCCTGTCATCCGCGACATCGGAATCTGCCTGCTGATTGCGGGAGTGCTTTCAGCCGTCTTTACGCGCCTGAAGATTCCCACCATCGCGGCCTTTCTGGCCGGCGGCGTCATTGCCGGTCCTGTGCTTTCCGGCTGGGTCACGGATCGCGCAAGCATCGACACCATCGCCAGCCTCGGCCTGATCCTGCTCCTGTTCCTGATCGGCCTTGAAATCGACGTGCGCAAACTCATGGCCAGCGGCAAGACCCTGATCCTTTCGGGCCTGCTTCAGTTTCCGCTATGTGTGGCCTTCGGCGGCGCAGCGGCGCTGGCCTTGCATGCGGCCGGATGGGAGTCCCTTGGAGGCACCTACACGCCGCTCTATCTCGGCGTCATGCTGGCCGCTTCCAGCACGCTGATCATCGTCAAGCTGTTTCAGGACCGCCAGCAGCTCGACACACTCGTCGGACGTATCTGCCTTGGCGTTTTGATCTTTCAGGACATCTGGGCCATTGTCGTGCTGGCCGTCCAGCCCAACTTCGCGGACCCCAAAATCGGGGTCATCCTTCTCAGCTTCGTCGACATCGTGATCATCTCCGCGGTCGCCCTTCTAGGCGCAAAGTACGTGCTGCCGCGCGTGTTCCGCTGGATTGCCAAGGCGCCGGAGTTGATGCTCGTGGTGGCCACGGCATGGTGCTTCGGCATCGCCTTCCTGGGCAATCACCTCGGACATCTGCTGGAGTTCACGGGCTTGCACTTCGAAATGTCCGTGTCCATGGAAATGGGCGCCCTGATTGCCGGGGCCAGCATTGCAGCCCTTCCCTACAGCACGGAGGTCGTAGCCAAGGTCAGTAACGTGCGGGACTTTTTTGTCACGCTTTTCTTCGTGGGTCTTGGCATGGGCATTCCCGCGCCGGATGGCGTGGAGGTGCTGCTCCTGGCCGTCGTGATTGCCCTGCTGGCACTGATCTCGCGCTACGTCGTGTTCTTCCCGCTCTTCTACTTCACGGGTATGGACCGCCGAAACGCCATGGTGGGTGCAACGCGGCTTCTCCCCATCTCGGAGTTCTGTCTGGTCATCGTTTACCTTGGGCAGAGCCTGACTCACGTCAGCGGCGAGTTCACGAGCGCATGCATCTTCGCCTTCGTGATCACGGCCCTGGCCGGCCCGGTGATGTTCGACGCCGGGGACCGCGTGCATGCCCTGTTGGGGGGCCTGCTGGGCCGCCTGGGCTTCAAAGCGCCTCAGGGGGTGACGCAGGTCCTGGGCGGCCGCCACGAGTACGACATTGTGCTGCTGGGCTTCCATCGCGTGGCATCGAGCCTCTACTTCCACATTGAGCAGCGGCAACCCGAGTTGCTCAAGCATCTGTTGATCGTGGACTTCAACGTCTCCATCCACCCCCGCATCGCCGAGCGTGGGGCGGCCGTCAAGTATGGCGACGTGTCCAACATGGAGACCCTGCACCACGCCGGGGTGTCCCACGCACGGATCATCGTTTGCACCATCCCCGACGACATCCTCAAGGGCACGTCTAACCTCAAGTTGCTCAAGGCCCTGCGTCAGATGAATCCCAAGGCCAAGATCATAGTCACGGCGCTGACCATGGCCGACGCCGCCGAAATGTACGCCGCCGGCGCCAGCTACGTTTCTCTGCCACGCATTGAGGTGGCCGAAAGCCTCGTGCCTGTCATCGAGGCCGCCCTCACGGACTCCATGGAGAACTACCGCTCCGGACGCCAGGCCCGGGTCGAAGACCCGGCCTCGCGCCAGGAAGTCATGCCCTGACGGTTGTCGCCGGACGAAGCGTCGCTACAATCCCGCCCCGGCTCGCTTTGGAGAGGTGGCAGAGTGGCCGATTGTGCTCGCTTGGAAAGCGAGTGTACCGCAAGGTACCGAGGGTTCGAATCCCTCCCTCTCCGCCATTTCAAACAGCCGCCTTCGCAGGCGGCTGTTTGACTTCACGCCCCGGGGATGCCGCCTTGAATGTTCCACAATTTTTCCCCGGGTTTCAGACGCTTGGATACGCGTAACCCTTGATTTGAAGCGGGTTTTGGGCCGTTTGACGTTCCCTTTGTCGGCCCCGTCTGTATACTCTGAATGATGCGGAAGCGTCTGGTTTCCAAGTCCGGAAAATCGGTGCGGCAAACCTCGGGCGAACTGGAACAGTTGCGCCGCTGGCGCCCTGTTTCGCAGGCCGCCCCGGTGACTTTCGCGCAGGGCCTGGCCGCCTTGAACGACCTGCAGCGCAGGATGAACAAGTCCAGCCGCGCGCGGCTGGCGGCGGCTTGGTCCCTGGCGTTGGTAGAACTGTTTGGCGAGCGGGCCCAAGAGCTTTTGGCGCACTGCGAGGTGCGCGGCAGCTTTGGCGGCAGCCTCAGGGTCAGTACGGACAGTCCGGCACTGGCTCACGAACTGGGACGGGTCAAGAAGCAGCAGTTGCTGGACCATTTGCGCGCGCTGCTGGCCGGCAAGGAGTCGCTGGCCGGCCTTGAGGTCAAGGCCTCAGGCAGCGAGCGGGCGGCATTGACACACGCTCGCGCAGGAAGTGTGAAGGGCCATACCACTCAGGGATCAACATGAACAAGCCGGAAGCCAGCACTGACACACGGGTGACGGAAGCTCCCAAGGAGCGCAAGAAGGTCGAGGGTGAGTATGAGGCCAACGACCTGATCAAGCTGGAAGGCCTCGAAGGCATCCGCAAGCGCCCTGACATGTACATCGGCGGGCGTGACGTGAACGGCCTGCATCACCTCGTGTTCGAGATCGTGGCAAACTCCGTGGACGAAGCTCTGGCGGGGCGGTGCAACCATATCACCGTCGAGATTCACAAGGACGGCTCCTGCACCGTGACCGACGACGGCAACGGCATTCCCGTCGGCATCAACAAGCAGACGGGAAAACCCGGCGTCGAGATGGTGCTTTCCGACCTGCACGCCGGCGGAAAGTTCGAGGGCAAGGCATACAACACGGCCGGCGGCCTGCACGGCATCGGCCTCAAGGCCGTTAACGCATGCTCGGCCTGGACGCGCGTGACCGTGTGGCAGGGCGGCAAGGAACACGTGATCGAGTTTTCGCGCGGCAAGAAGACGGCCGACCTGAAGGTCGTCGACAAGGCCGACCACACAGGCACGCGCGTCGCCTTTCTGCCCGACGACCAGATTTTTGACACACGCGAATTCAAGCTGCCGTTGATTGCCTCGCGCCTGCGCGAACTGGCCTTCCTGTGCAAGGGCATCCACATCAAACTCGTGGACCACCGCGACGAAGAGCGCAAGGAAGAACTGTTCCACTTCCAGGAGGGCATCAAGGAGTTCGTGGCCTGGCATAACCGCAACAAGACGCGCATCCATGACGACGTGGTCTATTCCCACAAGATCGTGAACGAGGGTCAGCCCGACGAGGTCGAGGTCGAGGTCGCCTTCCAGTGGACCGAGGGCGAGGGCGAGATGCCCTCGCACACCTACGGCAACTACATCAACAATCCCTTCGGCGGCACGCACCTCACCGGGTTCCGCAAGGGCCTGACGCGCGGCATGTCGCGCTACATCACCCGCTACATGGAGCAGAAGGGTAAGAACAAGAAGGGCGATGTCGTTCCCACGGGCGATGACTATCGCGAGGGCCTGTTCGGGGTTATCAGCGTCAAGGTCAAGCAGCCGCAGTTCGAAGGCCAGACGAAGGTCCGCCTGCTCAACCGCGAAGTCGAGCAGGCCGTGGACGCTGTCGTGGCCTCCACGCTTGAGATTTACCTCGAAGAGCACCCCAAGGCCGCCGAGAAGATCTGCGAATTCGCCCTGATGGCCGCGCGCGCCCGGGAAGCCGCGAGAAAGGCACGCGAAGTGGTGCGCAAGGGCGCCCTGACTACGGGCTTTCTTGCGGGCAAACTGGCGGACTGCCAGAGCAAAGACCGCGAAGAATGCGAGCTATACATCGTCGAGGGTGACTCGGCCGGCGGCTCTGCCAAGCAGGGCCGTGACCGCGTTTACCAGGCCATCTTGCCCCTGCGCGGCAAGATCCTGAACGTGGAAAAGGCCTCGCTCACGAAGATGCTGCAGCACGAGGAAATCCAGAGTCTGATCGCTGCCATCGGCACGGGCATCGGCGCCGAAGAAGCCAGTAAGGGCGGCTTCGACATCGGCAAGCTGCGCTACGACAAGGTCGTGATCATGACCGACGCCGACGTGGACGGCAGCCACATCCGTACCCTGCTGCTCACGTTCTTCTACCGCCAGCTCAAGGATCTGATCCAGGCCGGGCACATCTACGTCGCGCAGCCGCCGCTGTACAAGGTCACGCGCAAGAAGAGTTCGGAATATGTGCGCAGCGACAAGGAGATGAAGGACACGCTCATGCGCATGGGCATCGAGGGCGCCAAGCTGCGGGTTCCCAAGGGTATGGAAATCGGCGCATCGGGCCGGGAGTTCAACGGCGCCCAGATGCGCAGCGAAATTTTTGAGCGCGTCATCCGCCTTGAGGAACTCTCTGGAAAGCTGGCCAAGAAGGGCGTCAACGCCACGCGTTTCTATGCGCAGTACAACGCCGAGCGAAAGTCGCTGCCTTCAGTCATCATCGTCAGCGAGGACCGCGCCCATTACTTCCACGACTACCAGGAGAAGGAGCAGAACGACTTCATCAAGGCACGCGAGGCCGCGGGCTTTGAGGTGCTCACGCCGGCTCAGATCAGCGACCGGGAGAGCGACCTGGAGAAACCCCTCGACCGCACCCGCGTTGAAGATCGCATCGAGGTGGACGCCATCGCTGAGGAAGCTGCCAAGGTCATCGGCCAGCTGGAGGCACGGGGCTTCCCCGCCTGGACTCTCAACGGACGCGAAAACCAGCTGGAGCAATTCATGCTCAGCTTTGAGGGCGAGCCCGAAGAGCACCCCGTGGCGAGCCTGATGGCGCTGATCAATCGCGTGCGCGAGCAGGGCAAAAAGGGCCTGTCGATACAGCGCTACAAGGGTCTGGGCGAAATGAATGCCAGCGAACTCTGGGAAACCACGATGGATCCCAAGAACCGTGTGTTGCTCAAGATCACCATGGAAGACCTCGAAGAAGTGGACGAGATCTTCACGATCCTCATGGGCGACCAGGTCGAGCCGCGCCGCGAGTTCATCGAGAAGCACGCGCTCGAGGTGAAGAACCTGGACATCTAAGAGTGGCGCAGGTGTCGCACCCGCGCCATCACTCCAAAGGCTTTTCGATCTCCGCCGCCCAGTCGCCATAGGTCTTGGCCGGCGTGAGTGAGGCCCCGATGTGGCAGGCCAGCACCAGCTTGTCGTCGTAGTCCTGGGCCTTGATTTCAATTGGCTTCCAGCCCAGGTGCCAGCTCTGGGATATCACAGTCATCATGCGGTCGCGGAACGCCGAAAAGCGTGGGCCCTCAATGGCGCTGCGTTCAAAGTCCGGCACGCAGATCAGCGTCGCGCACGGCACCTTCCCCTCCGGGTGCCTGAGCAGCATGAACTTCTTGCACTTGGTATCCAGGGCGCCGCTCGCGATGGTCTTTTCCTCCACCCGCTTGGCGGCCGTTTCGCCATCCGTGAAGATTTCCACCGGGAACTGAGGCAGATAGAACTCGTTCAGGAACACGCCGTTGTGGTTGTAGTAGGTTTTGGCCACTTTGCGCCGGCAGTTCACCTCAATCACCGGGCTGCCCCAGGTCAAGGTCACCGACATGCTGGCCTCACTCACAACTTCCGGCGTTTCCTTGTTGGACTTGACGGCAAAGGGCACACAGGTGGCCTTGATCACCCGCTGAAAAGGATTGGGCTCCAGTATCTCGACCTTTTCCGGCAGCCCGAAATAGACGTTCATCAACTGCGGGTGTGTCCCGCCGCCGGACTTGACCAGCTCTTCAAGCTCCGGGGCATACTTCGGATCGTCAATACAGCCCACCGCGCTGCCCAGCGGATTACAGCGGAACTTGTAACCTCCGCTCAGGCTGGTCACCTCCAGCTCCGTGCGCAACTCCGAGTTGCGCATCACCCGCGCCCGCAGCAGACCGTTTTCAACCTGGCCGCCCGCGCTCTTGAACTTCTTCTTGCCGACCTCCAGCTCCAGATCGTCCTTGATCGGCTTGGAAACCCACTTCGGCGGCTTGACCTTGGGCTCTTCCGACAGAAGTCTGTACTTACGCGTTTCACCGGCCTTGAAGCCGTCAATGAACAGCAGCTTCTTCGCGGCCATGTCGTAGTGGCAGGCCAGTTCCTTGCCGTCGGGCCCCAGCAGCCGCGCCTTACCCGTGTGGCTCACAGCCCGATGAACAAGCGAGGGCGCCCGGTCAAAGGTGAGGTGGTTCGTGACCTCAAACTCCAGAGCGGCGGGCTTGTCCGCCATCGCCATGAGCGGAAACAGCGCCAGAAGAAAGGCTGCAGGAAGTGTGCGCATGGCCCCATTCTAGCGGCCCTGCACGCCGGGCGACATCAGTCGCTTTATTTCAGCGCGGCCTGAGCGGCAGCCAGCCTCGCGATTGGCAGGCGGTAAGGCGAGCAACTCACGTAGTCAAAGCCCAGCTCATGGCAGAGCGCGATGCTCTCAGGGTCGCCGCCATGCTCGCCGCAGATGCCTATCTTCAAGCCGGGCCGCGCGGCGCGGCCAAGTTCTTTGCCCATCTTCATCAGTTTGCCGACGCCGTCACGGTCGATGGTGGCGAAAGGATCCACGGGGTAGATGCCGCGAGTCACGTATTCGACGAGGAACCCGCCTTCGGCGTCGTCGCGCGAAACGCCCAGAGTCATCTGGGTAAGGTCGTTGGTGCCGAAGCTGAAGAATTCCGCCTGCTCGGCCACTTTGTCCGCCGTGAGGGCGGCGCGCGGCACTTCAATCATGGTGCCGATGGGAATCTCGATGCACAGGCCCTGCTCGTCCTGAACGCGCTTGATGGCCGCAACGCACAGATCGCGCATCAACCGCAACTCCTCGACATGCCCCACCAGGGGAATCATGAGTTCCGGTAGTGCCTTGATGCCGTGCCGCACTGCCTCAAGTGCGGCCGCGGCAATGGCACGCGCCTGCATCTCGTAAACCTCGGGAAAGAGCAGTCCGAGGCGGCAGCCGCGCAGGCCCAGCATGGGGTTGGACTCGTGCAGGCGCGACACAGCAGCCTGGATTTCCTCCACTTGTACGCCGATCTCCTCGGCGACGCGTTCCTGGGTGCGTGCATCCAGCGGGAGGAACTCGTGCAGCGGCGGGTCCAGCAGGCGGATCGTGACAGGCAGGCCGTCCATGGCCTTGAACAGGCCAAAGAAGTCTTCGCGCTGCATGGGTTCGAGTTTGGCGAGTGCGCGGCGCCGCCCGTCGACGCTCTTGGCCAGGATCATTTCACGCATCTTGTTGATGCGCCCCTCGTCAAAAAACATGTGCTCGGTGCGGCACAGGCCGATGCCCTGGGCACCAAACTCGCGGGCCTTTCGCGCGTCCGCCGGCGTGTCGGCGTTGGCGCGAACCTTGAGGGTGCGGGCGTCATCAGCCCAGTGCATGATGGTCGCGAAATCTTCGTCGAGCCGGGGCTGCACGCGGGGCACCTCGCCCAGCATCACTTTGCCCGTCCCGCCATCGATCGAAATGATGTCGCCCGAGCGCACAATCTGGCCCCGCACCGAGAAGAACTGGTGCGGCTCGTCAATCTCAATGGCCCCGCAGCCGGAGACACACACCTTACCCATCTGGCGCGCGACGACGGCGGCGTGCGACGTGCGCCCGCCGCGCGCCGTCAAAAATCCCTCGCTCAAGGCCATGCCGCGGATGTCGTCGGCGCTGGTTTCGTGCCGCACGAGGATGACTTTCTCGCCCTGCACAGCGCGCTCCTCGGCTTCCTTGCTGGAAAACACGACGCGGCCCACGGCGGCGCCGGGTGAAGCGGGCACGCCTTCGGCCAGCACGGCTGCTTTGTGTCTGGGATCAAATGTCGGGTGCAAGAGCTGGTTGAGACTTGACGCGTCAATCTTCAGCAGGGCCTCCTCGCGCGTGAGCAGCTTCTCGTTTACGAGGTCGATGGCGATCTTCAGGGCCGCCTTGGCCGTGCGCTTTCCGTTGCGGCATTGCAGCAGATACAGTTTTCCACTCTGGATCGTGAACTCGATGTCCTGCATGTCGCGCTGGTGTCTTTCCAGCAGGTCGCGCACTTTGAACAGTTCGGCGTGCACCTTGGGCAGTGCAGCTTTGAGCGCGTCGAGGTGAAGCGGCGTGCGGATGCCCGCCACGACGTCTTCGCCCTGGGCCTTGAAAAGCACATCGCAGAAAAAGGTGTTCTCGCCGGTACTCGGGTCGCGCGTGAAGCCCACGCCCGTGGCTGAGTTGTCGTCAAGGTTGCCAAACACCATGGCCTGCACGTTCACCGCTGTGCCCCTGAGGCCGACTACGCGATTGAGGCGCCGATACTCAATGGCACGCGGGTTGTTCCAGGAGCGGAACACGGCTTCGATCGCCGTTTCAAGCTGCTGCCACGGATCCTGCGGGAAGTCTTCTCCCGTAGCCGCGCGATAGACGCGCAACAGTTTCTCGCACAGCCCCTGCAAGTCCTCAGCCGTGGCGTCGGTATCCTGTTTGTAGCCGCGCGCCTTCTTGAGAGCCTCGAACTCGTGCTCAAAGCGTTTGCGATCTGCGTGCATGACGACGTCGCCGTACATCGTGATGAATCGCCGGTAGCTGTCGTAGACAAATCGCGTGTTGCCGGTTTCCTTGATGAGCGCGGCGACTGTCTGCTCGTTGAGGCCCAGATTGAGCACGGTGTCCATCATGCCGGGCATGCTCGCTGCTGCGCCGCTGCGAATACTGACGAGCAGCGCCTTGGGGCCCTTGCCGAAGGTCCGGCCGAGAGACTTCTCGATGAACGCGATGCTCTTGCGCGTTTCGTCTTCAAGGCCGGCAGGCATCTTGTTGCCACCCCTGAAAAACGCGTCGCACATTTCGGTCGTGATGGTGAATCCGGGCGGCACGGGCAGGCCAATGGCCGCCATTTCGGCGAGGTTGGCGCCCTTGCCGCCGAGCAGGTCCTTCATCTTCGCGTTACCGTCGGCTTTGCCGTCGCCGAAGAGATAGATGCGCTTTTGCGGCGCGGCGGGCTGGCGAGACGATCTGGCAGCGGCGCGGCGTGACGAAGATGGCATGGGGCACTCCGAAGAGCGGGGGCGCAGCATGCTGCGCCCCCTCACGGCGAGTCTATTTCGCCATTCGACGCAGGACGGCGTGCAGAATCCCGCCGTTTCGGTAGTAGTCCACCTCGACGGGCGTATTGATTCGGCAGTTTGTATTAAACCTGATTTCCTTGCCGTCCGCCTTGCGCGTGACGACCGCAATTTTCTGGCGCGGCTGCACGCTGTCGTCGATGGCGATGTCGAAGGTTTCCGTGCCGTCCAGACCAAGCTTGGCCGGGTCCTGCCCCTCTTCAAACGTGAGGGGCAGCACGCCCATGCCGATGAGGTTGCTGCGGTGAATGCGCTCGAAGCTCACAGCGATGACGGCCTTCACGCCCAGCAGCAGCGTGCCCTTGGCCGCCCAGTCACGGCTTGAACCCATGCCGTAGTCTTTGCCCGCCAGCACCACCAGCGGGATGTTGCGGGCCCGGTAGTTCTCGCTCGCGTCGTAGACGTACTTCACTTTCCCGTCTGTATAGTCCGTCGTCCACCCGCCTTCGGTTCCGGGGGCGAGCTGGTTCTTGATGCGCTTGTTGGCGAAAGTGCCACGCATCATCACCTCGTGGTTGCCGCGGCGCGAACCGTAGCTGTTGAAGTCAGCCTTTGTGACGCCCAGGCTCTTGAGGTACTGGCCGGCAGGCGTCTTCTCTTCGATGTCGCCGGCGGGGCTGATGTGGTCCGTCGTCACGCTGTCGCCCAGCTTGAGCAGGCAGCGTGCGCCCTTGATGGGCGAGATCGTGCCGGAGTCCTTGCCCATGCCCACAAAGTAGGGCGGGTGCTGGATGTAGGTGCTCTTGGAGTCCCAGGCGTAGTTGTCGCCCCGGGTTGCCTTGATGGCTTTCCATTCCGGGGAGCCGCCAAACACCTCGGCATAAATGCGCAGGAACTGCTCGCGCGAGATGTTCGCGCCCACGGACTTGCCGATCTCGGCCTGCGTGGGCCAGATGTCCTTGAGATAGACCGCTTTGCCATCCTTGCCCTTGCCCAGAGGCTCCTGAGTCAGGTCAATGTCCACGGTGCCGGCCAGGGCGTAGGCCACGACCAGCAACGGGCTGGCAAGGTAGTTCGCGCGAACTTCCGGGTGGACGCGGCCTTCAAAGTTGCGGTTGCCAGAAAGCACGCTGGCCACCACCAGGTCGTTGCTTGCGATATCTTTGCTCACGGCCTCCGGCAGGGGCCCCGAATTGCCGATGCAGGTCGTGCAGCCGTACCCGACCACGTGGAAACCCAGGGCCTCCAGGTCTCCCATCACGCCGGCCTTGTTCAAATATTCGGTCACGACGCGAGAGCCGGGCGCAAGCGAAGTCTTCACCCAGGGCTTGCGCGCAAGCCCCTTCTGGACGGCGTTGCGCGCCAGCAGGCCCGCACCGATCAGCACGTAGGGGTTGCTCGTGTTCGTGCAACTGGTAATGGCGGCAATCACCACGCTGCCGTCCTGGGCGCCGGTCTGGGTTTTGACGGTCGTGGCGGGCTTTGCGGCCCGAGCCGTAGCGTAGTACTTCTGCCAGCCGGCCTTCATGGCACCCAGAGCCACGCGGTCCTGCGGACGCGCCGGCCCGGCCAACGCGGCTTCGATCGTCGAAAGGTCGAGTTCCAATTCGCTGCTGTAGGTGATCTTGCGCTTATCGTCGCGCCAGAGCCCCTGAGCTTTGCAGTAGGCCTCAACGGTGCCAATGAGTTTTTCGTCGCGTCCCGAAAGGCGCAGGTACTCCAGCGTGTGCTCATCCACGGGGAAGAAGCCGCAGGTCGCCCCGTACTCCGGCGCCATGTTGGCCACGGTCGCGCGGGTGGCCAAGGGCATGTCCGCCAGGCCGGGCCCGTAGAACTCGACAAACTTGTCTACCACGCCGTGCTTGCGCAGCATTTCCGTTACGCGCAATACCAGATCTGTCGCGGTTGCGCCCCCGGGCAGTTTGCCCGTGAACTTGAAACCGACGACCTCGGGGATGAGCATGGCTGTGGGCTGGCCCAGCATCACGGCTTCTGCCTCGATGCCGCCAACACCCCAGCCCAGGACGCCCAGGCCGTTGATCATGGTGGTGTGGGAGTCGGTGCCAACGCAGGAATCAGGATAGAGCACTCCCTCGCGCTCCCATACGACGCGCGCCAGATATTCGAGATTCACCTGATGCACGATGCCCGTGGCCGGCGGCACAGCCCGGAAATTGTTCAGAGACTGCTGGCCCCACTTGAGAAACTCGTATCGCTCGCGGTTGCGCTCGAACTCCAGCCGGCTGTTCTCCTTCTCGGCGTTGGCGCTGCCAAAGGCGTCCACCTGCACACTGTGGTCGATCACCAGGTCGCAGGGCACGAGCGGATTGACCTTCCTGGGGTCGCCGCCGAGCTTCTTCATGGCGTCGCGCATGGCCGCGAGGTCCACCACGCAGGGCACGCCCGTAAAGTCCTGCAACACGACGCGGCCCGGCATGAACGCAATCTCGTTCTCGCCGACCTTTGTAGCGTCATAGGCGCACAGAGCCTTGAGGTGCTCCTGGGTGTAAACACGGCCATCGTAATTGCGCAGCGAGGCTTCGAGCAGGATTTTGATCGTGTAAGGAAGGTTGTCGATGTTGCCCAACTCGCGCAGCGCATCGAGCTTGTAAATCGTGCGCTTGCCCAGGGGCGTATCGATGGTCGTCTTGGCCTTCGCGGCGTAGTCAGTCATGGCGGCTCCGGTGGCGCGGTCGCGTGGTCCCGAAATTCGCGCGCATGTTAGCCGCGCCCAGCCGCGATGAAAGCAGTTTTGCGCGCATCAAACGCAGCGCCCCATCTCCGTTCGCGCACAGTCCCGCCGGGCATGGCGGGGTGCTTTGCCGTCGCGCAACCACACCCCGCGTTGACACGCGGGGCTGTTCACGTTGAGGCCGGCAGCGCCAAAGCGCGGTGAGCGCAACGCGGGCGCGGTTCAGGATGCGGCAAGAGAAAAAAGCGCGGAAACGCCAGTACGCCGTTATCCAATGAGTCGCAAGAAGGGCAGCGGCAAATAGGCCGCCCACTCGTCTGACTGTGACCCCGTCTGCAGTGCCGCCGTCAATCTCAATAGACTACGTACGATAGCGCCAATGCGAGCCCCAAGGCGGTGCCAACGGCGAACATGCCCCAGTTCTTGCTTGCAGATATCAACATCCAAAGAGGAATCGGTCCGAGAATCAACACCGCAAACCAGGTAGATATCCGCAAACCAAGAGACCAACTTTGTAGCGATGGATACGAAAGCACGTACATGGCAAACACGAGAGAGCTGGCCGAGTAAAGGCAAGATAACAAAGTAGCAACGAACAGGGCTGCAATGTGCAGCCTGCCGCCACCAGGCTTGACCAACAACACTCCTATGAGTAGGCAGCCCCCGTGTAGCGTGGAGACAACAAGTGTTATCGGTGGAGGAGACAGTTGATTCATCGGGTGCTGTACCGCCACAAAACACTCCATTGCCGCAGCACCACAGTGGAGAATCGCTGTGCCAGTAGCACATAGTCTTGCAATCAGCGCGATCCCCGGCAATCCTCCTTCCGGAAGTTCAGGTCTTGTTCCACTCAAAATCGGCAATCTTTTCTCCTGGTGCCAGCTTGTCCTCCCCCGCCCGAATGAACTCCAGCAATCCATCCACACCATAATCTTCCATTGAGCGTTGCTTTTCGAATTCCCCATTCTTGTAGATTTTGTGCGATGGAATCTTCGAAGCACTGATTTGGCACTTGCCAGACCCGTCGCAATGGAGAATTGAGTCAATCCGTACCCACGCATAGGGTGCCCAATAGCCCGTGAGAGCAACGTTCGCTAGATTGCCAAGTTGTCCCACACGGAACTTTGCAAGCAAGGATGCCCTGACCGCCTTTGTAGACGCCTCATAAGGGGAGTCCGCAATGGGGTTCTTATCATCCCCATCTCGGTAGGCGGTATATTCTGCTAGTCCCTTGGAGAACGTACGTGCATCAGGCACGGCCTTTCCCAGAATCGCTGCACGGCGCTCACCGACAGGCAAGGCCCGAGACAGATCGACTGGAGTGTACCCAACGAAGTTCCAAACGGTGTTCCATGATTTCGAGGTAACGATGGTTTGGTCAGCGTCGTTGCAAACTGCCTTCTGCTGCAGTGAACTGTAGTTACGGTATTCCTTCGTCTTGGAAAACTCATACCACTTGTTGCCACTGAGATCCGCAGGGGGATCGGGATTGCCGGACTCGAAGAGCAGCTCAAATGCGCCCTGCAGCGTCAGGTAGCTTTCACCATCTCTTGTTAAGGCCTTCAACTTTAGATAAGCCTCCGGTATTTGAGGAGTGTCCTTCCACCAGTTGCTCTTGAAGGGAATGAATGAAACAACGCTAAAATCAGGGCCGATCTTAATATGAACATCGTCGCCGCCGAGTAGTTGTATGCGGCCCAACGGGCGCTTACTGTTGCCAAGTATGGGACCGATGTTGCGAACAATCACATCACTCAATGTGACGCTGCGCAAACTCAATGACGAAGAAGCTCTAAGCATTCCTGTAAAGGGGGCGCCATTTTGTTGTTCATCTCGCACACTCGAAGTTGCGTTGATGTGACACTGTGCAGCGGAGGCGTCGGATTGTGGCATCTCGTCTGAACGTGCGCCAGTGCGCGAAGCATGGATGCCAGCCTGACTCTGTATGCGACCAAAACGCAAAGTGACTGCGGCATTGGGCAGTGGTGGCGGAATGTCCACCGGCATGGCTTGGCGTGGGGCGAAGGGCGCTTGAGGCGGTGCGGCAGGTGGGGGTGGCGGTGCGGATTCCTGGTAGGGCGGCTCGTGTGGCTCGCCGCCTTGGCCGCCTGTGCTTCCTCCGCCCTGGCCTGGAACCACCGGCGTTGGCGCGCAGCCCGCGCAGTTTGCGGGGCAGCCAAACGGCGAGTTTGAGTACGTCGCGTTGAACTGGGCGATCCCGAACGTGTAGCCCGGTGGCACAGAGTCAAGCCACACCGATTGCACAGGCCATGCGGGCTTCTGCGCATAGGTCAGCACCTGGCAGCCTGCCGCGCTTTGAGCACACCACGCACCTGTCGCACCCACCGGCATTACAAACCCCTATCCTGCTAACCGATGACTCGTCCTACACCTTGAATACGCACATTCCGCAGACATTCGTAGTTCAATCGCGAACCAGGGCTTTCCGTGGGCCGAGATTGCGGTTGTGCCTGAATTTCGGCAAGCCTTTGCGGTGCCTCGGCCTTCTTGCCGCCACAGCCGCAATCGCCTTTTCCGTGGTTCATGGCGGCTCTTTACAGGGGCGTGATGTTGGCCAGGCGGCTTACAGCTCCAGCGCTGCCGTAGGCGATGCCCATGGGCCATATCACTGAAACGGCGTGGCGCGAGGCCAATGTGCCGGTGTCTGCGCCGCGATCATTGCTCGGGGTGATGGGGATGTGGCGCTTGACGAACATATCGCCGCGCCGCACTTGCGGCAAGATCAACTGCAGGCCGTGGCCCGGCGTGTGGTGGCCGTTGTCGCCCATCACCATGAAATACACGTTTTCACCTTCGGGCGGCACTTCCATAGCATCGTTAATGTACCACGGCACGCCGTGGATGCTGGGAACTCGCGCGATTCTTGTGCCCGTGCGCGGGTCCGGAACCTCAATGTCGGCGAACACGATGTCCTGGTTCGCCGCGCGCATCAGGTTCAGAAAGCGCTTGAGCGAGCCGGTGCGGCCCATGACTGCATTGGGATAACCCTCGTTATCGACGACCTTGAAGAAGGCGTCGTCAAACTGTTGCAGCGTGGGCACGCCGCCGACAGTCACGGTCATGTTTGCCGGGACAAGGCTGCGCAGGCCCGCGAACTCGCCATCATTGCCGGAGATGCCCGATTCGAGCAGGCGGAAGCCCTGATACATGCACTGGCGGCAGGCTTTGGCGTATTGAACGTCGATCACGTCGTTGATCGACGACGTGTATTTGTCAATCGCGCTTTCGCACGACTGGTACATCGTGGCCGGTGCGCCGAAGCTGAACACGCGCTCCTGCCAGCTATCGAAGCTCTGGTCGGTGTAGTCTTCGCATTGGCCGAGCGGATAGGCGAAGGGCATAGGGTTGCCGCCGGCGTCCGTCAGGCTGTTAAACTTGAGGCTCTTGCCATCTACCCAGGTAATCGGGCAGACAAGTCCAAATTGGAGCTTGACCGGCCAGTTCTCAAGGAGCCACTTGGTGATCTTTTCTTCCGCAAGCGCCTGCGCAAAGCTGCCTAAGGACATGTTCACCCCGACGAAGAAGGTTGAAAGGGCAGGAGATTCAATGTGATAAAAATCTACTCCGCCCAAAAAAAAAATGTCAACCTGATTCATAACAAGAATCATGAAAACGTTGCGCATCATCTTCGCCACCATGCGCAAGTTGTGCAGCCGCACTTCAGCATTCAGTGAAGCTTGCGCTGTCGCCGCGAGGGCGTTAGCTTCACGAAACCAATAAGCGGGGGCGGCGATGAGCGCGGATCAATCACTCCCGGCCCCGGCCGGCGTTGAGGACCAATCCGACGACGCCTCCATCCGCGAGCGCCTCAACTCTCTGCTCTCCGAACACTCCCAGAGCGAGATCGCACGCAAGACCGGCTCCCTCGTTGCCAGTGTCAATCGCTACGTCCATGGCGCGCGCATTCCCGCCGCGTTCTGTGCCGCCTTGGTACGCGGGCTAAACGTAAACCCCTCGTGGCTGCTGGTGGGCGAGGGCGCGCCCAGCCTGGCCGATGTTCCGGCGGACACCGCCAAGCTGGGCGGCAACCTGCTGGCGCTGGTCGAAGCCATGAGCGCCGTAGCGCGCATGAGGCTGGGCTCCTTGACGGGCAAGCACCACCTGAAGGTACTGCGAGAACTCAATGACGCGCTGGTGGCCCACGAGCGTCTGCGCGAGAAACTGAACGAGCAAAGCCGCCCCCTTTTCGCTGAGATGCTCAGGGATCTCCAGGCCGCGCTGGACAAACGCGACCTGGCCCGCGCCGGCGAACTACGCAAGGCCGTAGAGCAGCTCTCACGGCTGTGCGACGATGAGGACCTCGAGCGCGATTTTTATCGTGTGCAGGCCTATCATGAGTTTCAGCTAAAGAACTCGTCACGCTTCCTGCAGCTCCAGCGCAAGCTGTTCCTGCGCTCTCTGCCCAACGACAACCTGTTTGATGAGCGCGCCTGCGATGAGGCACGCCGCCTCGTGGTCGCGCTGGTGCAGATGAACCGTCTGCACGAAGCGCTGCAGGTGTGCCGCGCCACGCGCAACCTGGCGGGCAAGGCGGGGCGCCGCTGGGCGGCATTCGCGCGCCTGGAAAACACCCACGGCGTGATCCTGGTCGAACTGGGGCACCTCTACAAAGGCATGGCCCTGGTGCAGCGGAGTCTGCCGCGCCTGACCGGCATGTACCGCAAGGTCAGCGAGGCGGCCCTGGCCAAACAGATGCTCTGGGCGGGGCTGGTGCGCCTGGAGGACGCCATGGCCATGAGCGAGCGCAACGACGCCAAGGCCGAGCACTTCCTTCAGACGGCCTGCTGGCTGTCCGAGCCCCGGCTGCTGGAGGCGACCCTGGCTTATGCCGAGGCGCGCGACGTGGAGCCGGTGTGGCGCGACGGGTTCTTTCCGCGTTATGCGCGCAGCCTGTTGAAACAGTTGACCCACCCCGGCAGCGAAGAGGCGGCAGCCTTTGAAGCCGCCATGCAGGCCAGCCCCAAAACCGCTCCCCGCGACGAAGGTGACTGGGTGCGGCTGGGCGCAAGCGTGGCCCACCTGTATCTCGCCGCGGGCCTGCGTGAGCACGCCCTGGCTCAGACGCTGGAGGTCGATCGCCGCCTGAAGTCTATGGATCCGGAGGTCAATCCCGAGCCCCTCGCGGCGGCCACGCACTATCGCTGCGTGCTGGCGCTCATGAGCTCGCCGACCGATGCCCGGCAGAAAGGGATGATCCAGCAGGCGCGCCGCTTCTTTACGCGCTACATCCGGGGCGGCTACGCCATTTTGGAATCAGCCTTGAAGTCCTGAGCCGGTTTTGCGCCGGAAACGAAACCGGCGGCCTTCCGGCCGCCGGTCTGTCGTTCTCTGGAATGCGCTTCAGGCGTTCTCGCCGCCCGCAGGCTCACTCCCCTTGGCCAACAGGGTGATCTCTTCAACCTTGGCTTTGGTCATGACTATGAGCTCGTCGAGCTTCTTCTTGCGTTCATCATAGAAGTCGCCGGCGGAAACACGGGCGTTCTCCAGTGCGCGCAGGGCGTTGTGCCAGTGCTGCTCGAACATGCCGAGGTCCGGAGCGCCGGTCTTGAGCAGGTGCTTCTCCATCATGTGCTTGGGCACCTTGCGCACGTCGCTGACAAGGCCGACGTAGCTCGCCAGCTTGATGATATAGAAGCTGGTGTCGATCTCCCACCACTTGAAGCCCTGGTTGGCGCTGGCCATGTAGTGGTGGTGGTTGTTGTGCCAACCCTCGCCGCCAGCCAGCAGCGCCAGAATCCAGTTGTTGCGGCTGGTTTCACGGGTAGCAAAGCGGCGGGTGCCAAACACGTGGGCCAGAGAGTTGATCATGAACGTCACGTGATAGAGGAACACCGTCGAGCCGAAGAAGCCAAACAACAGCGCGGCCCAGGCGGAAGTCCAGCCGCCCAGCGCATAGCCAAAGAAGAAGGTGGCCACGCCCAGCGAAATCGGCGGAAGCAGGTGGAACTTGTTGATGAAACGAAGCTCGGGAAACTTGGCGAAGTCCGGAATCAGTTCAAAGGGCGTCTTGTCGTACTTGCGGCAGAGAATCCAGCCGCAGTGGCTCCACCAGAAGCCGCGCTGCACGGGCGAGTGAATGTCTTCGGGCTGGTCGGAGTATTTGTGGTGGTGGCGATGGTGGCCGGCCCACCAGAGGGCGCCCTTCTGGGCGGCAGCACCGCCGATGTAGGCGATGATGAACTGCATGACGCGGCTGGTGCGATAGGAGCGGTGGGCGAAGTAGCGGTGGTAGCCCGCCGTCAGGGCCGTCATGCGCACATAGAATAGCACGAAGAAGATCAGCGCGTCCCACCAGCGCAGGCCCGTGAAGAAGGCCGCGAAAGGCAGCAAGTGCATGATCATGAAAGGAATACTGGATGCCCAGCTGATGCGTTCTTCCCGGGCGGCAGGCGTTGCTTCACTCATGGGTGTCTTGCCTTGATAGCTTGATGGCCGCGTTCCTTGCGGCTTGGAAACTCCAGACCTAAAGGGGTGATACCAGTGTAGTAAGACACGGCGCGGGTTCAAACGACATCGCTGTCCTTATTTGTAACGGGAGCCCCAGGGTCACTTCAGCTCGACCCCCTTGGGTCCCGCGGGCGCGTTGCCGGCGGGTTCTGGCGCGTCTTTGGGGGTGTATTCGAATTCGGCGGTCCGAGCGTCGAGCATCACGACAGGAGCGTCGGCTGACTGCATGGGTGTCGCGCGGAACTTGCCATCGGCCAGTTGACCCTTATCGTCGAACTTCAGCCGGAAAAACGTGTAGCTCAGTTCCGAGTAATACTCGCCGGGTTTGATGTCCGCTGGACCCCCGCCAAAGCCTGAAAGGTCATCGAGCATTTCCGGCGCTGCTTTGTGCCTGGCGTAGTACTTGAGCGCAGCCTCACGCATGAGGCTCAGGTTGGCCTCGGCCTCTTTGGCCCGTTCGCGCAGTTGTCTTTCGCCAGCCATGGCCGGGGGGTCGGCCTTGGTACAGCAGGCCAGCAGTAGAGCAACACTGACAAGCAGCAAAAGTCTCATGTGGTCACCCGCCGACCGAGCAAGAAAACAGCCATTCGCGGGACTAGCCTAACCTGCCCGCGTGTTTGGGCAAACGTATGCTGGCTTGGCCGGTTCAGGGAAAGCGGCCTGATGATCGTTCAAATCACAGATGTATGGCGCCAGTATCGCATGGGCGGGGCCGAGCCCGTGGCGGCATTGCGGGGCGCTACGCTGGCCATTGAGGCGGGGGAGTTCACCTGCCTGCTGGGCAAGAGCGGGTCGGGCAAAAGCACGCTGATGAATCTCATCGGCGGACTGGACCGGCCAACCAAGGGCAGCATCGAAGTGGACGGAATCGAGCTGAGCCGCATGAGCGCGCGGGAACTCTCGCTTTATCGGCGCGAGAAAATCGGCTTTGTCTTCCAGAGCTTCAACCTTGTGGGAAGCATGCGTGCGTGGGAGAACGTCTCGCTTCCGCTGGTGTTTGCCGGCGTGCCGCGCGCGGAGCGCAAGAGGCGCGCCGATGAAATGCTCGAGCGCGTGGGTCTGGCGCGCCGCGCCGACCACCGGCCCACCCAGCTTTCGGGCGGCGAACAGCAGCGTGTGGCCTTTGCGCGCGCGCTGATCAGCCACCCCAGAATTCTGCTGGGAGACGAGCCCACCGGAAACCTCGACAGCGCGACCAGCGAGCAGATTATGGCCCTGATGGTTGAGGAGAACCGGCGCGGCACCACCATTATCATGGTTACACACGACCCCGACCTGGCCGAGCGCTATGCCAGCCGCATCGTGCGCATGGCCGATGGGGCGGTAGTCGGCGACACCCGCCGTGAAAAACTGTTCGCCACAGAGGCCACGGAGAAAGGCACTGAAGCCGCAAGCCAACGCGGTTGATCGCAGGGTCGAGTCATTCTTCTCTGCATTCTCCGTGTGCTCTGTGGTGAGAACTCATGAGCTGGATTGCCATGATCGGTTTGGCCCTCGGCGGTTTGCTCCGCAAGAAGGGCCGCAATACGCTGACCATGCTGGGCGTGTTCATCGGCGTGTTTGCGCTGACCATGATCATTTCCCTGGGCCAGGGACTCATGGCGGTCATCACAGGGACCGTAAGCGGCGATGACAACCTGCGCCAGATTTCCCTGCTGCCCGGCTTTGGCATCAAGCAGAACGACAAGCCCGAGGAAATCGTCATTGAGGGCGACATGAGCGAGCGCCGCCGCGAGCGCCTGCGCCGGGCGGCCATTGCGCGATCCCAGTTGCGGCAGACCGCCAGCGGACAAAGCCTGCGCCTGACCGAGGAGTCCCTGGACGAACTCCGCAAGCTGGAACACGTGCAGTCCATCAAGCCCTTGATCCTGCGCCGCTATCAGGTCGACTTTGAGGGGCACCATAGCGACGGCACCCAGACGTTCGGGATCGACTATGCCCGCCGCCATCCTGAAAGCCGCGTCATTGCCGGCCGCTACCCTTCATCGAATGAAGCGGACGAAGTGCTGGTTCATGAGTATCTGCTCTACACGTGGGGCTATGTCACGGAAGAGCAGGCCGCAGGCGTGGTGGGCAAGACTCTGGTGATTTCGTCCGTGAAGGGCGCCGGCGAAGACAACCCCATGCCGATGCCCGAGATGTCTCCCCAGGACCTTCAGGCACTGTTTCGCGACCTCAAGCTAAGCGAAGCGGAACTCGCCGCCGTCGCCACATTGTCCAAGCGGCTGCCGGAGATTCTGGCCAAGCTGCGGGGCGGCGAGCAGCGGCGCGGCATCGCCATCAGGCGCGAACTGAAGATCGTAGGCGTGCTGCGTGAGCCCGAAGCCGGTGACCGTTTCAACCTGCTTGAAGACGGCCAGAGCACACAGGCCGATCTGTTCTTCGCCGAGGGGCTGGCGGACAGACTTCTGCGCGAGGCCGCGGGCAGCGGCGACGTGGTCTACCAGCGCGCGCTGGTCATGGTCGATGATCCCTCCCACGCCGAAGCCGTCGAGCAGAAACTGCGCGACAAGGGCTACACGGCGTTCTCCGTGGCCACGGTGCTCAAGCGCCTGGAATCCTCTCTGACCGTGGTGACCGTCATTCTGAGCTTCCTGACAGGCATTGCCTTGATTGTGGCCACTCTCGGCATCGTCAACACCATGATCACCAGCGTGATCGAGCGAACACGCGAGATCGGCGTCTGGAAGGCCGTGGGTGCGACCAACACGCAGGTCCAGATCGTGTTCCTCATCGAGAGCGCGCTGATCGGCCTTGGCGGCGGCCTGCTGGGCCTTGGCGTGGCGGCGCTGGCCATGCTTCCCGGAGACATCATCGCGCGCAATCTCATCGCCCAGCGCACGAGCTTCCCCTATGAGGGAGCCGTCTTCATCCTGCCGCTTTGGCTTCAGGTCACCGGCCCGGTCCTGGGCACACTGGTGGCCATCCTGGCCGCCATTTACCCGGCGCGACGTGCCAGCCGCGTCGATCCCGTCACGGCCTTGCGCCACGACTGACGTCCAGCGCTGCCCCGACCGTTGAAGCAGCATCGGCCAATCTCAGCGGCGCTATTGCGACTGGGCTTCACCCGTTTTGGGGCGCAATCGGGGTTTGGGCAGAGGGACCGCCGCAGGATTGAGGGTGGGACTGTCCGTGGCCACACTGCGCTGCGCCACGGGCTTCTGGAGTTTCACCGTGTGCCGCTTGGGACACGAAGGCGGGGGCGCCGTGCGGCTGGCCCATTCCTCGGCTTCCTCCAGCTTCTCCACCATGTGAAACCAGCCGTCGAGCGTGAGCATGTCAAAGGTGACCCGGACTTTGGGGCGCGGCCGCACAATCACAATGCCCCCCTGCCTTTCCTTCAGGCCGCCGGCGATCTCCGTGATGTGGTTGATGCCGGCGGCGCTGACGAAGGGCACCAGATCGAGGTCGAGATAGGCCCAGCGCAGGCCGCGCGGCAGGAGTTCGTTACAAACCTTGTGCAGGCGTGCAGCGAGGTGCTCATCCAGGTTGCCCTGGAGCACAATGAAAACCGAGCCCGCCGCCTTGGCACGGGTCACGGAGAGTATGGTGTCTTTGCCGATGTCGGTCACCAAGCGGCATGATACGAATTGCCGCCGCACCCGAACGAAAAACGAGGCAACGACAAGGCCCCACGAGACTCGCCTGCTCTTAGACATTGCCGGCGCGAAACCCTCTTACCCACTGCATACATGTCGCATTTCGTGTACACTTATAGTCAACTGCCTGAACCTATGGACAAAAGTGCCTGAATGGTTGTGGCTGCAATCGTATTTTGATCAATTGGCATTTTGTGCAGCACATGGGCAGATAGGAGATCACAAACGCGGTTAGTCCGATGCCTGCTTCAATCGGCCATTGCCTTGGCTGTTGCTGCGATCTGGTCAACCTTGGCGCATGGCTGGATCACAAACACTCCCCTTCACGGGCCATAGGGCGACGCAGGATTTAACGGTGACAACGGCAGCCTTCAAGTGACCTATGGTCTTGGGGACGATACTTGGGCAAATGCGCTGGGTCAGTTGAATGCGTACAACGCGAAGAAGGAACACGAAATTGCCGGCGGAATTGGAGACATGAACTGGGTCACGGGCTCAATTGAATCAAGTCAGCCTCTATGGGTCATGACAGCTTCCGCAAGAGCGTTTGCACAGGTGTCAGGTTCGCAACTGGCGGGTTTTGGCGGGCACATGCAGGTCAGGGCCGATGCTAGTTTGATTATGGACGGTACGTGGAGCCGTTGGACGGGCAGCAGTGTTGAGCTCAATCAAGTGCTTGATCCTGACGCGCCCGTCGAGTTCTACGGCCTGGACCTGGGCACGGACGCTTCAGGTCAGCAGCGTATTATGGAAGTGGGTGGTGAGCGAAGGGGCTTCGCTGACTACCCGCAGGTCCGTATCCTCTTGAAGCCGTGCCAAGCAGACTGGAACGGTGCGGCGACCCAGCAGGATATCAGCTTTGCCTATTCCACGGGTAGCGGATGCGACCTCAAGTTTCAGTTCGCCACGACCGACCCCTACCCCTTCATGAACGCCGCTGCCAAGCAAACGGACGCAGGCAACCCGGACTGCGCACCTTGGGCCGTGCATGTGATGGCCTTCGACGGCTCGACCTTGGTGGAAAGCAGAGTGTTCAGGTAGCCGATGCGAACGCGACGCAACACAGCGGTTTGGATAACCTTGCTGGCGCTCCTGGCAGTCGGGGTTGTCGGGCTTTGGCGCTTGGAACAAGAGCGCCCGCGTCACCGCTGCGGTAACAGCTCCGTAGAAGACTCCAATGGCCGCACTGACCATAGACCCGGCACGTCTGCTTCAAGCCAGGAGCCGGGGCCGGCGTGCAAGGGGCAAGGCGGCCAACGCCCGGAGGCGCAGCAGCCTCCACCCCACGCCAGCGCGACCATCCGGATTATCGGGCCCAGTGGAGAATCCCTTCGCAGTCTGCGCTGTCGGTGGCTGTGTCCGGCGGCATCCGGCGATCGCGAAGCGGAAACAGCCACTGACGATGAAGGACGCTTCGCGCTGCCGGTGAAGGGACCCGGTCGTTTGACACTGGAATCACTCAGCCCGGACTGGTGGCTGCCTCGCGAACACCTCATCTCGCCCGGCCATGAGTTGACGATTCGCGCCCGGGAAGCCCTGTCTTTTCGCCTCATGGTCCTTCTCGAAGACGGCGTCGCCTTCAAGGGAGGCATCACCGTCAGTTCCCATGACCAGGCCGGCGAATTGCTTTACCGCCGGATGTTTCACTCCAACGGACAGGACGCCGTCTCGGTGCAGAGCCTGCCCAAAGGCGCCAACCTTGAGGTATTCGCCCATGCCACCGTGCTGGGATATCCGGCCCAGAGCGTCACGGTTGAGGCGTCCACCATCGTGCGGGATCAGACCGTCATCGTCACACTGCGCAAAGACCCCGGCAACCAGTACGGAGCCGTGGAGATCGACTTCAATGGCTATCCCCCGAAGGGGCAGCGCATCGCCATCACCGCCAAAGGTCAGAACTTGGAAGTCGACGGAGGCAGCCACGGGAGTCGCACCGGCGCCATCTGGCGTTCCGGCCCCATTGCGCCGGGGGAGTACGTGTTGCGCATCATCGGCGACACGCTGTGGGAATCCGAACCATTCATAGTCGAAGCTCAACGGGCGACTCGCCTGACGCCCGACCCCTATCAGCCCGCCACCGTGACCGCCACCATCGTCAATGAACAGGGTCACCCCATCAGCGTTCCCGGTGCCAAACGCGGCGCCGTGCTTTCCCGATTTGATCAAAGCTGCCTGCCGGATTGGATCAGCGCGTCCGACCAGCCGGGCATGCTCGCGCTGGCCGACGCAGGGGGGCGTGCCAGGCTGACCGGTGTCAGGCCGGGGCTGCGGCGATTTGTGGTGGATGCCCCGCATCACGAACCCTGTTACTTCGAGCTGGTGCTCATGCCCGGGGAGACTCGTGATCTGGGCCTGGTCAAGCTCAGGCCGGCCGCGGGCAAGATCATCGTCAGGTTGACGGGTATGCGCGAAGGCATGACCTACATAGTCCACGTCGGTCAGCCGCGCGGCGCCGCCGTCCGCATGGAATTGTCCGTCACCACGCGCGAGGTGGTGTTCGAGCGCCTCCCGCTGCGAACGTACCTCGTTGCTGTCGCGCCGGGCGAATCCGGCGGCCGGCCTGTTTCCGCGCAGGCGGCCTTGACCGAATTGGAGTCCGAGGCCGTGGTCGAGTTCGACGTGTCCGGCCTTGAGCCCGCAAAGCGCCGTTGAATGGGACCTGAGGCGGAGCGTCAGGGTTTGAACAGGTGGTCGCGGTAGTACTTGAGTTCCGCCAGGCTCTCGCGGATGTCGCTCACGGCCGTGTGTTCCTTCTTCTTCTCGAACTTCGGCAAGTTCGGGTACCAGGCATTGGCCAGCACCTTCAGCGACGACACATCCACCTGGCGATAGTGCAGGTAGGCGTCCAGGCGCGGCATGTATCGGGCCAGGAAGCGGCGGTCCTGGTGAATGGAGTTGCCGGCCATCACCGCTTCACGGGGTTTGGCGTACTTCATGACGATGTCCAGCACGGCCTGCTCGGCCTGATCCAGGGTAACAGAGGACTCCTGCACGCGCCGCAGCAGGCCGCTTCGTGTGTGCATGTCCCGCACGAAGTCGTTCATTCCGGCGAGGGCCTCGGGCGGCTGTTGTACTGCCGCGCCATACTCGGCCAGGGGCTTCAGGTCGTCGCCCGTGACGATGCAGCCCACTTCAAGAATGACGCAACTGTCAACGTCCAGTCCCGTCATTTCCAGGTCCACCCACACCATCTTCAAGTCGCCCATGGCAGTGTTCTAGCCAGCCGGCCGCCTCACAGGTAGGGCTTGGCGCTCTGGGCCTCTATTCATTGAGCGCGACCTGAGGCAGCAGGGTGGCGCCGATGATGCCCGCGTCGTTGCCCAGCGCGCTGACCAGCAGCTTCACCTGCGCCAGGGGCGGGGCAAAGGCGCGCTCTTTCAGGGCCGCTTCAATAGCGGGACGTATCAGGTCCAAACTCGCGCTCACTCCGCCACTGAAGACCACAGCGTCAAGGTCCAGCGTGTTCTGGATGCTGCCCAGTCCCAGGCCCAAGGCACGCCCTGCCATGGCCAGCGCCTCAACGCCCGCGGAATCGCCCTGGCGGGCACTTCGCGCCACGGCCTCCACATCGTGCCCCTGCCCGCCCCGTTCGTGGTACTTGCGCAGAATGCCTGCCGTTCCCGCGTAGCTCTCCATGCAGCCCCGCGCGCCGCAACCGCAGGGCCAGGCGCTTGAAGCGCTGTCCACCAGCACGTGTCCGATTTCACCCGCAAAGCCGTGGCGCCCGCGCCTGACCGTGCCGTCAAGGCATAGCCCCCCGCCCGTACCGGTTCCCAGGGTCACCAGCAGGAAGCTGCGCTCGCGCAGACCGTGCCCATACATACGTTCAGCCAGAGCAGCGGCCGTGGCATCATTCTCGACGGCCACAGGGCAACCCAGGCGCTTCATCAGCTCTCGCGCGATGTTCATGCCGTCAAATCCCGGCACGTTGGGTAGTCGCCAGCACTCGCCGCGCTCGTTCACCTCGCCGGGAATGCACAGGCCCAGACTGCCGGGCTCGGCTTCGAGTTCTCTAACGAGCGCGGCAATGGCATCCAGCACGGCCGCGGGATCGCGGGGCGTGTCAACGGCGGCGTGTGACTTCACCCGGCCGTCTTCAACACGGCCGGCCTTGATGCGCGTGCCGCCAAAGTCAACGCCAATGGGCATGGAGACATTGAAGCAAATTGCCGCCCGCTGCGCCCTGCCGCATCAGGCTAGACGGCGCGAACGCTCGGCAATGCGGCGCGTAGTGCGGCCGGGAGCGCCCTCCACTTCCGGTGGTTCAGCGGCGAGGGCATCCATGAACAGGGGGTAAAGCGGCAGAATCAGGTGAGCGGCAAAGGCCAAAGCCGAGCGCCGGCGGCTTGGACTCTTGAGTACAAGCCAGCCGCACTTGACTCGCCCGCCGGCGTAAAGGGGCACTTCCAGTGCGTGGTGACTGTCGCGATCAGCCCCCAGCTTCCAGCGTCGCACACCGTCGCCGTCGTAGAGCGTCAAAGAGCTCAGCTCCAGCAACTCGAGCAGGCGCAGCAACTGCGGGTCGGACAACGCCGATTGCGGATTGGCGCCCTCGGCAGATGCCAGTGCCTCCGCGATATCGGTGGCGGGGCCGGCGGCAAGCAGGTTGCGCAGGGAAAGATAGCCGCCGAGATAATAGATCGCCCCATACAGACCCAGAGGCAGGGCCAGGGCGGCAGCGGTAAACATGGGTTCCCACCCGCAGAGCCAGGCCGCCGCCGCCGAGATAGACGCCATGAGCAGCAGCACGGCCGCCGCGCGGCGCGAGCCGCCGTCAAAGATCCAGAGCGCCACGTGGTGAATATGCCCGCGATCGGGCCGAATGGGGCTGCGCCCCTGCAAGAGACGTCGGAAGAACACCGTCGTGACGTCCACCACCGGCAGCGACAAGAGCAGGAACAGGGGCGCCAAATCCAGGGCGCCTTGGGGTGTCCGCACGGCCTTGAGCGCCAGCGCCGCCGAAACAAACCCTATGAAAGTGCTGCCAGAATCTCCCAGGAACGATCGTGGACGGGCCAGGTTCCACCGAACAAAGGCCAGACATGCCGCAGCAAGG
>JAANMT010000143.1_pt1 | contig 72119 bp, 60 predicted proteins | sample 7279711 | NCBI WGS metagenome assembly JAANMT01 (sample SAMN14094538, study PRJNA606508) | bioreactor metagenome | isolation source: A lab-scale SPAN reactor treating ammonium-rich wastewater day 1 | place: Ireland: Galway | collected 2017-01-16
TCGGCTTGAAAACCACCGCCCGGACGCGAAGATACTTCCTCAAGAAAGGCAAAATGTTCAGAGAAATGGGGCTATCCTGACCTTGGTGGTCACCCCTTTTACGCCATGCTCCATCATCGCGGCTACCGCGAGAAGTTCAAAGACTGCCTCAAACGCGAGTTGCCGCGCATTCCCTTTGCCGGGTTTGTAGGGGCGACCCATGGGTCGCCCACGAAAAAGGGCAAAGGCCGGGCGAGTCATGACTCGCCCCTACAGGCGTTCAAGGCCTTCGTCACCGCCGGCGAGAAACTCGCCAAGCTTCACCTCGACTACGAAAAGCTCGACCCCTGGCCGCTGAAGCAGGCCATCAAGGAGGGCGCGAAAAACACCGAGCTCTGGCGCGTCGAGAAAATGCGGCTATCGAAAGACAAGAAATCGCTCACGGTCAACGAATGGGTCACGCTCGACGAGATACCCGAGCGCTGCTTTGAATACCGCCTGGGCAACCGCAGCGCGCTGGAATGGGTCATCGACCAATATCAGGTCAGCGAGGACAAGAAATCCGGCATTCGCTCCGATCCCAACCGCGCAGACGACCCGCAATACATCGTGCGCCTTTGCAAACAGGTCGTGCGCGTGAGCCTGGAAACGCTCGACATCATCGACAGCCTGCCCGAAAGCTACGGCGGGCCGTTGCCGCGCTGAACAAGGTCAGCGTTTGACGGACTTTTTGCGTGCCGCCCGTTTCGGCGCCTTGGCCGCCAGCGCCGTCCCCGCGCACCAGCCGCTGGCCAGCGCGAAGTGAATGTTCATCTCGGCGCTGGGCGCATCCACATCCAGCATCTCGCCGACCACATGCAGGCCTGCGATGCTCCGGCACTCAAACGTCCGCGGGTTCACCTTGCGCACGTTCACGCCGCCCCGGCTGCCTTCTGCCGCGCGCCAGCCCAGGCTCTGGGTCACCGTCAGGCCCGTGTCTGTCAGCAGCCCCTCCAGCCGTTTGCGCTGCGACTCACTCAGGCGGTTGACGCGCCAGCGGGGGTTGATGTCCGCTACGCGGCAGAGCTCCACGGCCAGGCGGCGCGGCAGCATGCGGTCCAGCGCGTCAGGCGCGAGCATGCGCGTGTGCTGGCCCAGCGTGCGGAACAGCCACTGGGCCACGTCCTCGGGCCCCAGTTCCGGGTAGAAATTGAGCCGCAGGCAGACCTCGCCGCGGGCGCAGGCTTCTTCGTCAACGTCGCGGCTCAGCGCGGCAATGGCCGGGCCAACCAGAGCGCCCGCCGTGAACAGGACAAGCCCTTCGGCCTCGCGCAGCAGCCGGCCCTCCTGCATCAGGCTGGCGCGACATTCCATCCACAGGCCGGGAAGCCTGAAGGGCCAGATTTCGCGCGTACGCAGGCCCACCAGAGCCGGGCGCGGCGGCTCAACGGCAAGTCCGAGGTGGCGCGCGAACTTGAAGCCGGATTCCGTGGCGCCCAGTTGCGGGAAGTGGGGACCGCCCAGGGCCAGCACAAGGTGCCGGGCATGGTAATCGCCGCGCGAGGTCTGCACGTCAAAGCCGCCTGGTTTTGCATTGACACGAAGGATGCTCGTGTCGCAGTGGATCTGGGCTGAGGCACGTTCGGCGGCGACGACCAGGGCCACGGCGGCATCAACGCCGCTTCTGGAGGCGGGCAACCAGCGGCCTTCTTCCTCGATGAGTTCGACCTCAAGGGAGCGAAAGAAGCGGCGCAACGCCGCGAGATCAAATGCCTCCAGGGCGTCGGAGGCAAAACGCTCGTGGCGGCCGCGCAGATGCTCGTGGGAGATGTCGGACCGGCTGAGGCTGCCCAGGCCGCGGCGCAGCATGGCGAACTTGCGGGCGGGCAGGCTGTTGCGTTCGAGTACCGCCACTTTCAGACCGGCCTTGGCGGCCTGCAGCGCGGCCATGAGGCCGGAAGGGCCGGCCCCGGCCACAACAAGGTCAAAGATGCGGGAGTCGGGGCGGTCGGACTTCACTGGCATCGGCCCGTCAGCGGCCGAGGATGGTCATCAGTTCGAGGCTGCCGAACTTCAGGTAGGCGCCGACAAAGGCGGCATAAAGGGCCACGGCCACGACCGAAAAAACCAGACCCTGGCTGATACCGGCACGGTCGGAGTAGGTCTTCTCGACGAACGGAAAGATGATGCCAAAGCCGGCCAGGAACATGGTCAGAACGTACAGCAGCATGCTGCGCGATGACAGGATGCTCTGCGAAGACAGCAGGCCCGAGCCGTACAGCCCGCCCCAGACCACCGCCAGAATGATGTTGGCAATCCCGATGAAGAACGTGATGGACTTGCCGGATTCTTCTACGCGTGCCAAGGCCGCCCCCTTCGTTCAGGACTTGCGAATTTACAGCCGCGCGACAAGACACTAGCTCCATGTCAGGCCGGCGGCAACTCATAGCGAAAACTGGTTTGCTGTCCGGGAGCCTCTTCTACACCTGCCGTGATTGAAGACAAGTGCCTATGTTCACCCCGCTTGCGCAACACGTCATAGACGCCTTGCGCAAGGTAGGTGGCCAGCAGCTCCGTTGAGGTGTTGGGCAGGTCCAGCACCAGGGTGTCCGAGGCCGGGAAACTGAAGCGGCTGCCGTCACGATATTCCGCCAGCACGTTTTCTCCCTCGCGCCACACCTTCAGGTGCGGGGACTGGGAGGGCAGCAGCGTTTTGTGGTCGAGGTCGTCGCACAGCTTTTTGATCAGGGGCTTGAACGTGATGTAGTCCAGCAGGTAGTGGCCCGGCCCCAGCTCACCCTCCACTTCGACCCAGGCCCAGTAATTGTGGCCGTGCAGGGGCTCGCGCGAGCCGTCAGCGAAGATCAGGAAGTGGGCGCAGGAGAAGTTGAAGTACTCCTTCTCCACGCGCAGGGTGTAGCGGGATTTGCGTTCTTGGCTCATCGTGAGGTCTTGAGCGCCGGAGTCTGCAGGGGCCTGCCGCCTGTCAGTCGCTCCGGTTCTCGTCCGCTCCGGTATTCTAGAACTGCCGCAGGAACCTCAGGTCATTGCTGGTGAACCAGCGGATGTCGCCAATGCCGTGCCGCAGCATGGCCATGCGCTCCACGCCCATGCCAAACGCAAAGCCGGTGACCTTCGCCGGATCATAGCCCACGGCGCGCAGCACGTTGGGGTCCACCATGCCGCACCCCAGCACCTCAAGCCAGGGCTTGCGCAGGTGTTTGAACATGGCGCAGTCGATGTCCACCTCCGCGCTGACTTCCGTGAACGGGAAGTAGTGGGGCCGAAAGCGCATGCGTGTGTCAGCGCCGAAGTATTCCTTCACGAACAGCTCCAGCACCGACTTCAGGTCGCCAAACGTCAGGCCCTGCTCGATGGCCAGGCCCTCGATCTGGTGGAACATGAAGTGATGCGTGGCGTCCACCGTGTCCGGGCGGTACACGCGGCCGGGCGCAATCACCCGCACCTTGGCGTCGCTGCCCTCGGCTTTGGCCGCCTCCATGGCGCGAATCTGGATGGTGCTTGTCTGCGAGCGCAGCAGCATGGGAACCGGCTTTGGCGCGGCATCGGGCTGCGTGAACTGGAGGTAGAAGTTGTTGTCCAGCTCGCGGGCGGGGTGGCCCGCGGGAATGTTCAGGGCGTCGAAGTTGTGGAACTCGTCCTCAACCTCCGGGCCCTCGGCCAATGCAAAGCCGAGGCGGTTGAAGATGCCCACGATTTCATCGATGGTCTGCGTAATCACGTGGGCGTGCCCGAGTTCGCGCCGTGTGCCGGGTTTGGTGATGTCAATGGCGTCCGCCGGCAGGGGCCGGGCATCGCCCAGGCGCGCCTTGGCGCGCTCGAAGGCCTCTTCCAGGGCCTTGTTCAGGCCGTTGGCGGCCTTGCCGAACTCGCCGCGCTGTTCCTTGGGCACTTCCTTGACTGCGCCCAAGGCTGCCTTGGCCAGCCCCTTGGGGCCCACAAACCTGAGGCGCGCGGCCTCCAGCGCCTGGGGCGAGTCCGCGGAGTCGAAGGCGGCCAGGCCCTCGGCCAGCAGGTTGCTGATGTAGACGACGTCCATGGGCATAGGGAGGTCAGAGGTAAGAAGTCGGGAGCGATAAGTAAAGGCCAAAGCCTCCAGCGCGGGCAAGGCTTGCCATTGTCCCTTGGCACCTGAATTCGTCTATACTCCGGCTGTGGCTGACCTCAATCTCCGTGCCTTCCTTCAGGACCTGCGGCAACATGCGCGGGCCTTTGCCGTGCTGGCCTACGTTGCCCTGGCGCTGACGCTGTGCGAGTATCTGTTCCTTTCCACGCGCATGATTGCCTGGTTTCCCGAGGCCGCGGCCACCCTGGCCCCGGCGGGGGTCTTTGGCTCCTTCGAGCGCGCGGCCCTCATGGGCTACCCCGAGCGCGGGCCCTGGTGGGGGGTGCTGGTGCCCCAGGCCTGGTGGACGGGGGGCACCCTGCTGCTCTGGGTCGTGGTGCCCTTCACGGCCTGCCGCTTCGCCGGCTATTCGTTTGCTGACCTGGGCCTTGGCGCGCGCGGCTTCGTTTCAAAGCTCTGGCTTTACGGGTTGCTGTTCCTGGTCATGGTGCCGGGCGTGCTCTGGGCGGCCACGCAGGAGGGGTTCCTGCAGACTTATCCATTCCTCAAGCCGCAGCACTGCGCGCGCTGGTGCTGGCTGGTGCTGGCCTGCTATTGGGGCATCTACGGGCTGCAGTTCGTGGCCGTGGAGTTCTTCTTTCGCGGCTTCATGGTCTTCGTGCTGGAGAAGGATTTTGGCCCGGGCGCCATTGCCGTGATGGTGGTGCCCTACTGCATGATCCACTACCACAAGCCCCTGCCGGAGGCCCTGGGGGCCATCGTGGCGGGGGTGGTGCTGGGCTGGCTGGCGCTCAGGACGCGCAGCATCTGGGGCGGCGTCTTGCTGCACGTGACAGTGGCCCTGTCGATGGACGCCCTGGCCCTTTGGCGCGCCGCTGCCTTCCCGCAGTCCTGGTTCTAGCAGGCTGCCGAGAAAGTATTTTTCAGCAGTCGGCACGGGCCGGAATCGACACGGGCTCTGCGACGAACCAGGCCTGGTTGAGGCAGGTCAAGGCCGGCAGGCAGCGATGAAACTTACTTCCTGAAGTCGAAGGTTTCTGCGTCAACCTCGATGGTGAGTGCCGGCTCGCTTTCTGTGGGTTGCAGGCCGTTGAGCATCTTCCATGATCGTCCGACTCTGGGCCCGATGGCCGATGAATAGGTGCGGCCCAAAGGCAGGCCGCTGAAAACAACCTCCGGAGAGTCTAGAAAATGCGGGCCCCGGCGTCCGCCGCCTTTGCCGCCCGCGACGACCAGGTCAATTTGGGGTTCAAGGCGAGCAATCCTCTCGAAGTTCTTGATCCGGATGCGAATCTCCCCTCGAGCAGGGCGCAGGACAATGACGCCGATGTCGTTGTTTGTCTCGGGCGCCAGCACGACCTTGACTGTTTCCGGCTCGTAGCCGTCTGCTTCCAGGCGCAATTCCACCTGCCCGGCGGGACATCCCTGAAGCGTTGCCTTTCCACCGGCATCAGACACGGCAAGCCAGCCCGGTTGCGGACTGGCGGGAAAGTCAGCCCAGCGGGCAAGGCCGTGGCAAAGCGCGGCCCCATGGAGTCCCCTGCCGCTCTCGTCGCGGATGGTGGCGGTCACACTGGCGGCGGCAACGCAGGGCAGTTCGACCTTGCGCTCTTCACCGGCCTCCAGAACAAAGGTTTCCGATTCCCACCCCCAGGCCCCGCCGAAGAGGATCACCTTGTACTCCCCCGGGTAGAGCAGGTTGGTCTCCTTGCTGAAGCGCAATACAAAGCAACTGCTGGAAAAATAAGGCGCCAACCGGACGACCTGAACCGAAGACTTGCCCAGCTTCTCCCAGTCTCCGGTGAACACAAGCTTGGCGCTGGCCCTCTTCGGACTGGCTTTGGGTATGGTCAGGACGTAGTGGGCGTTTGGCTTCAGCGCTGCGGCGAAAATCGTGTGTATGAGTTCTCCGTAGCCGGCGCGGTTGGGAGATGCGTGGCAGGAAAGGTCGAGATCTCCCGGGACTCCTTCGATCTTGTAGATGCCCTGGGGATTCTGCTCGGACTTTGCGCCTGTAGGGCCGTTGATGCCAAGGGGCACGCCCGGTGCGCTGAATGCCGACATGAACGTGCCAACAGGGCTGGACTGCACCACTAACGGGCCGGCGTAGGCCTGGTTGTCCTCGAAGCGGATTTCAATCGAGATGGCAATGGCAGGTCGAACCGTCAGTCTTTTCAGCGAACTCTCGACGCCGAAAATGGCCACACGTTCAGGCAAATACCACTGGTCTGAGGTCAGCGACACCTCCAGTTGTACGCCCTCCTCATGGAAGTGAACGCGGCATCGACCCGCGTCATCGGTGATGACCGGGCCCGCGCGCAGATGGACTCCGTCGCTGATGCGTCGGATGGCGAAAGCAAGCGCCAGTCGCGGGACTGGGCGATCCTGCGGATCGCATGCCTCAATTTCGACAAACGACTTGGCTTCGCCCAGGGTGATCTCGATGTTTCCCGACTGCTCGACCACGAGCCACGGAGATGCGCCGAACCTTCCCTTGGACTGCGCCGAGAGGCGAACCCTGGAACCCCGGCGCAGGAGAGGCACCTGGGGAGCATCCTTGTCTGTTCCCTGCAGCCAGCCATCCAGCGAGCGAAAGCCCGCCAGTTCCATGAGCGTGAGCCAGTTCATGGCAGGGGTCTCATCGGAGAAATCAACGCTTGCCGTCGCGTCCAGGACCGGATGGCCCTGCGCGTCGCGCGCATGGATTGTCAGACATTCCGTCGGCTTGAGTTCAAGGGAGACATCGTCTTGGGGCTCCGATGGTAGCTTGACGAACTGGGAGACGTGAACGTTGGGAATATCGCGCCCGGGCCCGCTCAGGTCTCTGTGTCCCAGGTGGGCAAAGGCAACGAGCGACGCCCCCGCCGGAATCCTGCCCGCGAACGCAAAGACCCCGTCCTTGAGCCGCTCAGCCACAAGGGGGCTTGCCTTGTCTTGCAGGGCCAGCACGCTGCATTGTGCGAGGGCCTGTGGCGATCCGCTGACGCGGACTCGAAGCCCTTTGACGACAGGTTCGGGCCTGACCGCGCGAGAAGGAAGCTTGGGGGCGTCGTTGTCCGCCGGTGGTGTTTGCTGCGGGGTGTTGTCACGGCTTTCCTGGCCCCGTGGCGTTGCCCACAGCGCCACAACCACGGCCAAGGCGGTCAGAGCGAGCACCACGAGCAGCGATCGGCGTTGGAGTGTCACGGGGGCTCTCGTTACGGGAGTGCTAGGAGTTTACTCGTTATTTGCACTATCAAAAGAGCACTGACGAATCGACACAGAATTCCGAGAATCGTCATCATCAAAGGACTCCATACGCACTTTCCAGTAGTTCGTCGTCGGTACTGAACAGTCCAGGGGCGTGTAGGCCTCGTGCACGATGTTGACAAGGGCGTGACCGTGCTCCAGGTCCACGTTCATATAGACCCGCGCATACTCCTGATACTGCAGCTGGAAAGTTAACTCTCGCACGTCGCGAACGGCCGCAACAGCACAAACGCTGGAAGCGCTGCCCTTCAATTGCGGTATCAGACTCAGGTTTGGGGCGTCCGTCATCCTCGTTTCTGTGCAGTGCCGGGGCCAGTCAGCTTCAAAGCTTGCGGAAATCTCTACGATAAATCATAGAGAACGTGTCGCCCCGTCAGCCTGGCGACAAACGAGTCGCGGCGGCCCTTAGCCCTGGCAGCCAAGCGGGTAGACTTTTCTTGGGACACTATGCTCCGTCAAGCCGCTGAAAAGGTCGAAAGGGCCGACTTTTCCAGCGAAAGGCAAAGGCCGGAGGGCCGGCCAAAGCCCGCTACTGCGCCGGTCCGTCAGCCGGTCGGGGCGCAGCGTCCAAGGGCCCTGGCGTGATTTTGCGGAGTACAGGGTGCCTGGCCAGGTAGGCTGAACGCCTGCCAAATTCTGCGTGAGACCGCATTGCCCATCCTTCGCCTCTACAACCTCCAGGTCGCCCTCGACGCTGACATGCCGCGCGAACTCAAGCGCCAGGCCGCCGAGCGTCTGGGCATGGACAAGCCGGGCCTGGTCAAACTCGTCAAGCGCGGAATCGACGCCCGCGAGCGGCCGCCCCTTTTCAACTGCACGGTGGACGTCGAACTTCCGCCCGAGTTCGACACCGAAGACGCCCTCAGGCGCCTGGGCGAAAATGCCCGTCTGGCCCCCGCTGCGCCGTCGCTGACCTGCGATGCCCGCGGCCAGGTGCCCCTGCGCGGCCGCGTGGTCGTCGTGGGCTCGGGGCCCGCCGGAGGATTTGCCGCCTGGGTGCTGGCCCTCAATGGCTACAAGCCGCTGCTCATCGAGCGCGGGCAGCCCGCCCTGGCCCGCCTCAGGCGCATCGGTCTGTTCAACGCGCGCCGCGTCGATCTCGACCCTGAAGACAACGCGCTGTTCGGCGAGGGCGGCGCCGGCAGCTTCTCTGACGGCAAGCTCTACACCAGCAACCGCGACCCTTTCATTCCCCGCGTGCTGGAAACCTTCGTGGACTGCGGCGCCCCCGAGCGCATTCTTGTGGATGCTGCGCCCCACGTGGGTACGGATGTGCTGTCGCGCGTAGTCGTGTCCATGCGCTCGCGCATCGAGGCCATGGGGGGCGAGGTGCGCTTTGGCGCGAGGCTCACCGGCGTGGAGCTGGCCGACGGCCGGCTGCGCGCCATTGAAATCAACGGCGCGCGGCAGGAGTGCGGGGCCCTGGTGCTGGCCGTGGGCCACAGCGCGCGCGACACCTATGAGATGCTGCTGGCCCGCGGCGTGGCTTTGCAGGCCAAGCCTTTCCAGATGGGGGTGCGCATCGAGCACCCTCAGTCATTCATCGACCGTGCGCAACTGGGCCGCTTTGCGCGCGACCGCCGCCTCACCCCCGCCAGCTACGACCTCGCCTGCCGCGCGCCGGGCGCGCCGGAACTGTTCAGCTTCTGCATGTGCCCCGGGGGCATCACGATTGCGGCGGTCAGCGAGCGCGGCTGTCTGAACACCAACGGCATGAGCTTTTCGGTGCAGGCCAGCGGCTTTGCCAACAGCGCGCTGGTGACGACCTTCGATCCTTCCGAGTTCGGTCAGGCGCCCCTGGCCGGCATCGAGTTTCAGCGCCGCTACGAGCGGCTGGCCTTTGAGGCGGGCGGGAGCGACTACACCTGCCCGGCCCAACCGGTGAGCCATTTCCTGCGCCTGTTGAATTCGCCCCGGCCGCTCAAGGGCACCTATGCGCGCGGCCGCCGCTATATAGAGCTTGCGCCGCTGCTGCCCGAAAAGCTGGTGCGTGCCCTGCGGGCCAACCTGCCCCTGTTTGACAAGCGCATCCACGGGTTTATCAGCGATCAGGCGGTGCTGCACGCCATCGAAGCCCGGGCCGCTTCTCCGGTGCGCATCGTGCGCGACCGCGACTCACGCCAGAGTGTGAACGCGGCCAACATTTACCCCGCGGGCGAGGGTGCGGGCTACGCCGGCGGCATCGTCAGCGCCGCCTGCGACGGCATTCACAGTGCCCTGGCCCTGTGCGGGAAATTCGCGCCGCCCTGACCAAGCTCCTCTACGCCGGCTGGGACACCATGTGAAAGAGTTCGACCTTGACGGGCGCGGCCAGCAGCGCCTCGCGCGCCTTGGCCCAGGCCCGCATGTGGGGAGATTCGGCGTGGGCGCGCAGGGCCTCGCCGCTTTCCCAGTTCTCGTAGAACACGAAGGTGCAGGCGTCCTTCAGGGAAACGTGCAGATCGTAGTTGATGCAGCCCTTTTCGCGGCGCGTGGCGGCCACGAGCTTGTCGAGTTCGCGGCGCACTTCGCCAACCCGGCCGGACTTCGCGGTGATGGTGGCTATGACGGTGAGCATGGGGACTCCCGGGAGAATTTACCGCCAGTCTATGAAACCGAAGTCAATAGCGTAGAGGGTCATGTTGTACAGGGTGTGACAGAGAATGCCGGGCCACAGGCGCCGCGTCAGCCAGTACAGCAGGCCAAACACCAGGCCCAGCAGCGAGGTCACCAGAACGTGGCCCGCGCCGCCGTACATGTGATAGCAGCCAAACAGAACGGCCGGGGCGACCAGGGCCACGAACCACGACTGCGTCAACTGCCCCAGGCGCCGCATGAGGTAGCCGCGCATGGCAAGTTCTTCAGCGAGGCTGTTGAGCAGCAGCGCCACCCCGAGCACGGCCATTTCAAGTCCCGTGGGCGCCGGCGGCTGCTCTTCAGGCATGGGGGGAGTCTCATAGAGCCCATAAGAGTGCGTCAGTGCCCGGACATAGATCTCAAAGAGGATCAGGAAGGCGATGAAGCCCACGACGAGGTCCAAGATGATGCGCGGCCGGCCCAGGCCAAAGGCAGCAAAGCCCTCGCCGCTCTTCCACACCACAAAGGCAAGGAATGCAAAGGCTCCGAAACTGGAAGCCGCCTGGTTGATTTCGCTCAGCAGCAGCGAGCCGGCCGGGGTGTCGCTCTGAGCCAGCAGCGTCGCGGCGGAGGCCAGCGCCGGAAGCCAGAACACGGCCAGCACGGCCGCCACTTCGAGCACCAGAGCGCGCCGCGCCGGGCCCTTGACGGGCAAGCCGGCGAAGCGCTCCATGGCCGAGGGTGACGAAGGCGGCGGCTCCAGCGGGGCTTGCGGTAGCGGGTGGGGCAGGTAGTCGCCGTCGAAGAAGTTGCGCCCGCTCTCCAGCCAGCTTCGCCAGCGCCCTACGCGCACACCGTCTTCAAACCGGCCTTCCTCAGCCTTCACGCCATTTTGGTGCCAGCGCGTATAGGAACCGTGGTTGACCTCGCTGCCGTCGGCCTCCACTCGCACGCTGCGCTCGGCCTCCAGGGAGCCGTCGGGGTAGAAGTCCTGCCGCTTTTCGAGGCGAGGCTCGCTCATGGCCCGGACTCGAACAGTTCGCGGGCCACGCGGCAGACCTTGAGCTGGTAGGCCTTCTTGCGCTCCATGTCCCACTCGCCCGGCACTTCGACGGTCAGGGTGGGCACGCCGTACTCGAAGTAGGCGTAGGCCGCCAGGGAGTAAACTTTGAAGGATTTCTGCCAGGCCAGCATCTGCGAGGTGGGCTTGATCAGCCCGTCCTCGCCCTTGACGGGTCCCCAGGCCGGGGCCGGGTCCCAGGTATATTCGTCGCGCAGGGCCTCGATGATGCGCCGGCCGATGTCGCTTTTGGGGCCGTTTTGAATCAGATAGGGGCCCTTGGCGCCAGTGGGGTCTTCGTGCAGGTCCAGCAGCAGGTCCGGCCTGTTGGCGCTGAGGAAGTCATGGACGGCCTTGACCTGCGCCACCGTGGCATCGCCGAATAGACGGTTCAGGTCGCGGCCGTCTTCCATTTCGCGCTTGTTGTTCTGGATGCCCCAGGGGTTGCAGGGCCCGAACACGACAAAGCCGTCGGCCGACAGAGTTTCCTGCACGAGGTACCCGCTGGGCTCGTTGCCGTGCACACCCGTGGTGACTACCACGCGCCGCGTAAACTTCCTGGGCGCCTTCTCCGGTGCTTTTTCTTGGGGTTGTTCGGTGGCCTCAAGCGCGGGGCTGCAGGCCGAGACGGGGCTCTCGGGGGCCGGGCTGCGGGCCGGGCCCACGCAGGCGCCGAGCACAAGCGTCAAGGCCAATAGCAGGCAGGTTTTCATGGCTTTCAGGCGCGGCCCTGGGGTCTTGCCGCAAACAGGCGCGTCACATGGCGCGCAAAACGCTGCAGGTTGATAGTGCCGGAGTCCAGGGCGTCCTGCTTGCGCGCGCCAAAGCGCGAAATCTCGAAGGCCGCCGTCACGCCCGCAATCTCCAGTTCAGGTACGACGCTGCCGGCCAGCACCACGCAGGGCACCCCCGCGCGCCCGCAGAACCGGGCCACTTCGCACACAATCTTGCCGTCGGGCGTCTGCTCGTCGTAGCTGCCCTCGCCCGTGATGACCAGCGCCATGTTCTCCAGCAGCTTGTCAAAACCCAGTAGCTCAAGCACGGCGCGCGAGCCCGCCTGCAACCTGCCGCCAAGCAGGGTGGAGATGCCAAAGCCCAAGCCCCCGGCCGCGCCGCTGCCTTCGTCCTGGGGGTCGGCCTTGTAGTTGATCTGCTTGACCATCTCAGCCAGCAGGGCCAGGCCCAGTTCCAGTTTGTCCACGGCGCCGGTGGTGCCGCCCTTTTGAATCACGTACTTGCGGGTGGCGCCGCTTGGCCCGATCAGACCCATGTTCACGTCACACAGGGCTGTGACTTCCACTTTACGCAGGCGCTTGTCGAGGCCCGAGGCGTCAATGGCGCTGATGCGCGTCAGGCCGTCGCCTGTCAGCCTCGGGAGTTCGCCCTTGCCGCTCATGAAGCGCACGCCCAGCGCCTGGGCCATGCCCGCCCCGCCGTCGCTGGTGGCCGAACCGCCCAGGCCGATGACCACGCGGCTCACGCCTTCGTCCAGAGCGCGCGCCACCAGTTGCCCCACGCCAAACGTCGAGGTGTGGAGGGGGTTGCGTTCGTGCTCCTGAAGCCGCCACAGCCCGCAGGCCTGGGCCGACTCCACCAGGGCCGCCTTGCGCGAGGCATCCAGCGCGATCTCAGCATCCACCTCCCGTCCCAGGGCGTCGAGCACGCGGCACTTCACCCGCAGCGGAAAGGCCTTGGCCAGCGCGTCCAGCGTGCCCTCGCCGCCGTCGGAAAGCGGCAGCTCGACGACTTCCGCCTGCCGCGCGGCATCGCGCACGCCGCGGGCAATGGCGGCGGCGGCCTGCCTGGCGTCGCAGCAGTGTTTGAACTTGTCCGGGGCGGCCAGGATGCGCATGGGTGGCCGTGGTCAGGCGACTTCGCGCATGAGGTAGAACACACGGCGCGAGTTGTCGTGGGAGACGGGCTCGCTGAGTACGGTGACCAGCTTCCAGCCCTGGAGGCCGTAGTTACGCAGCATCATGGTTTCGGCTTCGCCACCGGAAAAACCGGGGTTGGCGCGGTCTTCGGGGTGGCGCTCGTGGGCGCTGACGATGCGTTCAATGACGAGATATTCGATGGCCATGGCACTCTCCGGCGGGTGAACGCCACCATGCTAACTCGCGACCGGCCAAGGGTTAGGCGGAAATGCGCGGAAAGTCAAAGTGCAGGGTCAGCCCTTGACCTCGCCCACCAGCTTCTCCAGCGCTTCTAGGTAGGCAAAGAGCGCGTGGCAGCCGGCCACGGTGATCGTGTAGGTCGTCTTCGAGCGGCCGCCCAGCATGCCCTTGGCGGCCTCGATGTAGCCCGCCTGCTCCAGTTTGGCCGTGTGAGCCGAGAGGTTGCCGTCTGTGGTGCCGGTCAATGCCTTGAGCTCCGTGAAGCTCAACTCGCCCTGGGAGCCCAGCGCCGACAGGATGGCCAGCCTGGCCCGCTCATGGATCAGGGGGTCCAGGTCCAGCGCGGCATGGGGCTTGAGACGTTCGGAGACCTTACCAGCCATAGCGCACTCCCACCCAGATGCCCAGCAAAAGGTGCCCCGCGCCAAACGTGCCCGTAAACAGCATGGTGTCAAGGGAGCTGGCGGGAGGAAAGAGCGCCAGCGCGCCGCAGAAGAGAGTCCACAGGCCCAGGAACTTCACGCTCGTGACGGAGTGGCTCGAGGCTGCCACCAGGGCCGCGCCGTAGCACAACATCCAGACTGAGAAAATCAGGTCCAGGCGCTGGTGTACCAGCAGGCCCAGGGTCAGCACGCCGCCCACAAACAGGGCCGGCAACATGGCAAAGAGCACCCGCTTGCCAAGGCGCGCGGCGAGGGGCTGGCCGTCGAGGCGGGCGCGCAACATCATGCCAGCGAGGTTCAGGGCCACGGTGACAATCAGAGTGGCGCCCCAGAGCAGGGCCAGGGCCTCGAGGGTGGCGCCCTCAAGCTTGAGGCGCGCAGCCGGGGTGGCAGCGCCGAGGTTAGAGGTAATGCCAATGGCGACGAAGGCCAGCAGGCCGGAAAGCAGCAGCGCCACGCCGGAAACAGAGGTCAGCCGCGCGTTGTTCTCAAGCGCGAGGCGGATCTGGCGCAGGTCGGTGACGGTGGCCGAATCGGGCATGAAGAAAGTCTAGCGGCAGCCCCGACTCCGGCAAGCATCGTTACCCCAAGCGGGGCCCATATGCGACTTCGGGGTCAAAGCCGTTGGACAGCGAGCCTGCACCGGATCTGTGAAAGGCGGTGCGTCGCTTGGTGCCGCGTTATACCCGCGGTCAACCAGTTCCTGCGCGCCGCTTTGTCTATCAGGCATGTGGCACTGTGCGACCAATTGGGGCGCAAACGGTGAGCCTCAGAAATGCCGGCGCGAAGGGTCAGACTTCGGCGTCGCCCTTGTTTGGCGCGAGGTAAAGCACCTGGTGGCGCAGGTCGTCGGCCTCCAGCGAGGCGCGCAGGCCCGGCAGAAACTCCGGCCCGTAGAAGTCCAGATAGTGCAGCAGGCTTACCACATGCTGCTGGGGCTGGCCCACGGGCAGCATGTAATGAAACAGCTTCGCCAGTTGGCGCCGGTTGATCTCTTCCTCGCGCTGGGCCTCCGCCACCGCCCGCTGCCGCAGGCGGTCGCAGCCCATGTCGAAGTTGTCCAGGCCGCGCTTGACGTCGGCCACGGGCGCAAATCCCAGCTCATTGAGGCTCAGCTCGGCGCGAAGCATGGCGCCCAGCACCCCCTCCTTGAAGCGCGAAAACACGGCCGACAAATCCCGCGGCAGGTGCCGCAGGGCCAGGGCCTCGGGCTTGGCCTCCCGCGCCAGCACCTCTTCAGCGCTGATGCCGAACTTGGTCAGCCACTGCTCGACCTTGCCCTCGACCATCGTGGCGCTGATAGAAGGATAAGAAAGCGGCGGGGCCTTGGCCGAAGGGCCCGTCATGCCGTCGCGGATGACGCCCAACAGCGGAATCTGCCCGCCCAGGCGCTCCAGCCGCTTCTCAAACGTCTCCTGCTCGCCGCCCAGGGCCGCATGGGGTGCCAGCAGGGCCAGGCCGTCGTCTTCAAACAGCCGCAGCAGCAGCCGCGCTTTGAAGCGGTCGGCGTCTTCGCTGGCGGCGCGCGCGAGCTGGTCGATGAGCCAGGCGGAAAAGCCCGTGCCGGGCAGGGTCGTGCGCAAGCGTTCGAGGTAGGTCTGGGGGTCGCCGCCGGTGAAATTGATGTCCTCGAGGTCGCCCGAGCGCTGCACGATGGCACTGCCGCCGGCTTCAGCCTCATCGGTGGCCGAAAGCACGGGCCAGGCCAGCACGGCCACGTTCTCGACCTGGCGCTTGCGCAGCAGTTTGGCCAGTTGCAGGCCCGTCAACAGGCGCAGGACTTCATCCATGCGCGGAGCCGCGGCCCCCTTGAGCAGGGGCACCACGATGGCAAGGCTGTCACGCCTTTGCACCGCGCGCATGGACTCTACGTGGCGCCGACCGCCCCCGGCCTGTCGCACCCATTCGAGCCAGGTGTCGTCGTTCAGGGGGGCAACTCGCTGCCGCTCCAGTTTGCGGGCAAGCGCCACAAAGGCCGCGAAAACCCGCGAGGGCAGCTTGGTGCGGCGGCGTGAAAGACGCGCCAACGTGCTGGCGCGCGAGCCACTGCCGCGCACAGCCGTGAGGGGGAGTCTTTCGACGCGATAGGCCATAGCCTTACCTGTGGTTCCGCCGGTACGCGGGAGCAAGTGCACCCGCCGAGCGCCATCTTATAAACGCGGGGGACCACCGCTGACATCTACAAGAATTGGCGGCCTTGATAATCAGTCGTAAACCGTTTCTATTGCGCTATTTACGCATGCGCCGAAAATCCGGCGCGAGTGGAAGCAGAGAGGGAAAGCCGCCTCTTCGCATAACTTACTTGAGCACAATGGTTTATGGAATTGGATCGCGGCTGTCACGGCAGCCGGGGGTTGCGTCTGGGTCTTCTCGAATCGGTGAAGAAAAGTTCTCGGAAGTCCGGCAAGTTGTCATGAGCGGGGTATATTCACTGGGCAACCCCGATTGCCCGCCCCTCCGGACAATCATGCCAGTCAAACTTCGTGGTTCTCTGTTGATACTCGCTGTAGCCGCGCTCCTTTGCAGCCAATGGACGGTTCGTGCCGCAGACAAGCCCGAGGCTCTGGGCGAGCCTGTGGCGTCTGAGGCCGAGGTCAAGGAAGCCCGGGCCCTGCTGGACAAGGCCGATCGCAAGCAATTGGCGGTCATCAGCGGCCTGCGCTATCTGCTGCGCAGCCAGTTCGAAGACGACATCTTTGAGGGCCGCTGGCGCGAGATGGCGCCCATTGCGCCCTTTGACGGCTCCCTGGAGGGCCCCCTGGACCTCGCCGAGCAACTGCGGCTCTGGGCCGTCCTTGAGACGGGGCTGGCCCGCAGCCCCTCCATGGATCAGGCCTTCAAGCGCCTGGCCGCGACCCCGGTGCCGGAGGCCAAGCACGAGCTGGCCCCCGTGGGCCTTTACCTGCTGGTCACCCGTTCGGCCCTGGCGCGGCTCACGGGCGCTGAGAGCGGCAAGCTGCTGGAGAATGCGCGCAAGGCGGCGGCGGCGGCCAAGTCCGCTACGAACGCCTGCGCGCCGCAATCGTACTGGGCTTCGGATTCCCTGGTGACAGTGGAGTGGTACGCCAACCACTTCTGGCGCGCGGTGGTGAATCGCTGCACGGCGGACATTGGTCTGGGCGCGGAATACAAGCAGTGGGGCCGCGACCTTGACTTTCTCAATCGCGTGTTCGTGGAAGGGCTGGGGTGGGTCTGCCAGCGCAAACAGGGGGCGCATGTTGACGAAGACCTGCACGCCAACCTGCTGGCCATGGCGGCCTTCGGCCTTGCGGCGGGTGCGCCCGCGGGGCAGTTCGGCAAGTCGGACCTCAAGGAAATCGAGGTGGCCCAGGCGCGCATGCCCGCCGTGCTGGCCCGCCTGGAATCGACCTATGCGCAAGAACCCCTGCACGGCGGCCGTCTGGCCCTGGTGCAGGCCTTTGGGGCGGCTCCCAAGGACCACAAGGACCCCGTGGGCTGGCGCAACGCCCTGAACCTCAAGAGCCGCGAGACGCTGCTGTCCATGCCTTCGCGGGCGTTTGCGACCAACTTGCCCTATGCATTCAGCTTCAACGCGCCTCAGGGCGCCGTGGACCCCCTGGCGGTCATTGCCGAGGCGGCTTTGGGGCTGGCGGCGGAGTGCGGCGGCTTTGTGCGCGCGGGCGAAGGCCCCCTGACGAAGATGGGCCTGCCCGAAGTCGGGCGGCTGATTCATGCGCTGGCGCTGGTGGAAGCCGCTCAGGCGCCCAGAGAGCGCCCCCTGCCCCCGGCGCTGGCCAAGGCAAAGGCGGCGCTGGCCAAGGCCCGCGAGTTTCTGGTGAAGATCCAGAACCCCGACGGCAGTTTCGGCCCTGAAAAGAGCGCGGGCGGCAAGCTTGGCACTGGCCCGCAGTGCCTGGCCCTGCTGGCGCTGCTGCACGCGGGGGAGCCCCGCGAAAGCCAGGCGGTCAAGCGCGCGATGAAGTATCTCGAGGGCGAGAACTTCTCCATGCGCTATGAAACTTACGAGGCCAGCGTGCAGCTCATGCTGCTGGAGAAGTACTTCGAGAAAGAGCTCATCGAGGCCGGAATGTACGAGGTCACCAACATGACCGAGTACAACCGCGCGCGCGACAAGGTAGTGGGGTTGATGCCCAGGTCTTACCGCGAACTGGCCCGCAGCCGCGCCAAGCTGATTCAGTCCAAGCGCCAGTTCGAGCTGGATGGCTTTGATTACGCCTGCGGCGGCATGCCTCGCCCCGCGCCCAAGCCCAAGACGCCACCGCCCTCGACGCCAGGGGCCCTGCCGCCGCCACGCAAGAACCCGAACCCCCCGCCGGCGCGGCCGGTTTCGGGAGAGCGGCGTCCCAAGCCCTGGAACCCGCAGTCAGGCTGGGACAACTCCAACAGCCAGTTCGCCATGCTGGGGCTCAAGGCGGCCTGCATGCTGGCCATTGACGTACCCATCAGTTTCTTCCGCAACGAGGTGGAACGGCTCATCGGCGACGCCGAGGAAGACCACGAACTGCCGCACATGCCCCTGCAGCGTCCCTGGAAGGTGCCGCCGCCGCCGGCGGCCAAGCGGGGCCCCAAGTCTTCCGTGGCGCCGCAGGAGACAGCCCACCCCTACAAGTTTCAGTACCGGCCGGACTGGAGCAGCTACCTCGAAGAGAAGAAAACGGACGCCGACAGCGGCTCCTTTGGCTGCACGGCGGGCTGCCTTTCCTCAATGGCCTTGTGCTTTGACGAACTCAAGCTGCGAGGCGAGTGGGGCAAGGAGGAGATGGACGCCGAGCTGGAAAAGTTCTCCGATCACGTGCTCTGGGGCGGCCTGGGCTGGCTGGCCCAGCGCTTCCTCAAGCCCTCGGCCAAGTATTCCAATCGCTGGCACGACGAACTGACGGCCCCGGCCTCGGCCAGCGTGGACGGCGTCGGGTTCTACTACGACGCCTGGTCTCTGGAGCGTGCCTGCGTCATGACCGGCGCGGTAGTGCTGGCCGGGGGCGTGAACTGGTACGAAGTCCTCGTGGACATGATCTGCGAGCGCCAGCTTGGAAACGGCTCCTGGGGCCTGATGACGGGCGTGCCCCAGGCCCGCGACGCGCGCAACAACCCCATTCCTGCCCCGGCGCAGGAGCGCGGCAGTGTCGCTTTGGTGAACACGGCCTTTGCGGTGCTGACACTGGCCAAGGCTGCGCCGACGGTGCTTTCGCCCTCGCGGCGCGGGCCCCAGGCGGCTCCCCGCATTACGCCTTCACCCAGGGGGCCGTCGTCCAGCCCCGGGGAGGGCAAGCCGGATCCGGGCGACCCCAGGAAGGGCCCGGCCACAGGCCAGTAGCAGGGTTGTTCCGGATGGGTCAATGGGTAGTAGGCTTGTAACCTGAATCCCCGCGGTGCTTTCTCCGGGCGGCTGAACGTGAATATGCGCATCCTTTCCATGACGATGATGGCGGGCGTCCTGCTACTGGCGGCCATGGCGGCCCCCGTGGACGCACAGAAGGCCAGGCGCGCCCAGGCCCAGGAAAAGCCGGCGGAGAATCCGGCTCCCGAAAAGCCCGCCGAGACCAAGCCCGTCGAACTCGATAAAGAAGAAGTCAACGAGGCCCGGGCCCTGGCCGCCGGACTGCCGGCGCGCGAGCGCGCCCTGCTTGATGCCCTGCGTTTTCTCACGCGCCCGGAGTTTCAGGAGGAACTCCTGCGCGGCCGCAAGCACCGCGTCTGCATACTGGAACCCCTGGAGGTCTCCAAGCCCGGCCCCATGCTGATCACCGAGGCCCTGCGCCTCTGGGCCGTGCTGGAAAGCGGCATGCCCCTCTCTCCCCCCGTGGAAGACCAGGTGCGCCGCCTGCGCACTTCGCCCCTAGCCAAGCCCGACAATTCCCTGGCCGAAGTGGCGGTGCATCTGGCGGTGCTGCGCGCGGCTTTGAGCCGGCCGGCCATGGGCGAGCGCGGCCTGCTGCTGGAGCGCGCGGGCGAACTCTGCAAGCTCATGGACAGCGCCAAGGACGCCTGCAGCACGACTTCGGTCCATGTGGTCCAGGGCGCACTGATGGCTCCCTGGTTTGCCAACCAGTTCTGGCGGGCCCTGGGTCTGCGCTGCGCGGCCGCCATGGGCGTGGCGGTGGACGGCAAGCAGTGGTCGCGCGACCTGGACGCTTTGGGCCGCGCTTACAGCGCCCCCAACGGTTACACCTCGCAGAAGAACCGTGCCGTCTACAGCGTCAGCCTTGACCTGCACAGCAACCTGTTCTCCCTGGCGGCCTTGGCGCTGGCGGCAAGCGCCCCGGAGACCCTGCTTTCGAAGTCCGACATCAAGGCAGCCAACAGCCAGCTCAGCCGCGCCCCGGCCATTCTCAAACGCTTGCAGGACACCTACGTGATGGGGGTGGGGCCCTTTGCCGGGGCCCGGCTCCTGCCTGTGGTCCTCATGGGCCAGCTCGCAGCACCGCAGGGGCTGACGGCCGGGGCCTGGGTGGCCAGCCTGACGGACGCCGCCACCCGGAGCCAGGGGGCCAGTGGCAACTTCACGGCCACCGAAAATCTGGCCAAGGACCTGGGCTTGGCCGACAGCCGCACCGGCAATGATCCCGCCGGTGTGGCCGTTGAAACGGCGTTGCTGGCGGTGGCTTTCAGCGGCGGGCCTCTGGAGGGCGCCAAGCCTCTGGCCGACCGTGGGCTCATGGAAACGGGTATGGCCATGCACGCCCTGGCCCTGGTGGAGGCTGCCGCCGCCCGCGTCTACGGAGGTGACCCGGCCGACATGGTCAACCAGGCCATCGATTCCGGCGTCGCCTACCTGCGCACGGTCCAGCAGCCTGACGGCTCTTTCAAGGGCAGCCACGACAACTACTGCGGCCAGGCGGCGCTGTGCCTGCTGGCCATGCTGCACGGCGGCCTGCCCCGCACGGACAAGTCCATCGTTCAGGGCATGGCCTACCTGGACAGCAAGAAGTGGATGGTCAGCAGCTATCCCTACGAGTGCGGCATCATGCTCATGCTGCTGCAGAAGTATTTCGAGAAGGAAGCCCAGGAGGCCGGGGTGCTCACGGCCGTGACGGCCGAAGGCTACCGCCGCGCGCGCCAGACACTGCGCAGTTCCCTGCCCGCGGACCGCGTGCGGCTCATTGACCAGCTCGTGAAGAATCTCGATGCATCATTCTCGCCGAGCACCGATTGCTACCAGTATTCGCCCCGCAACCAGGCCGGCAATTCTGGCGGCGACAACTCCTGCACGCAGTACGCCATGCTGGGTTACCGGGCGGCCAGCCTGCTGGGGGCTGAAGTCAGCGCAGAGACTTTCAAGCGCGAGGTGCGGCGGCTGCTTGAGAATTACCAAGACTACACCAAGCTCAAACCCGTGCCCTACGAGTCGGAGGACAGCGCCGGCCGCAAGACCGGCACCAGGAATACAGTGCAGCCCGGCGGCTGGGGTTACAGCCCGGGCAAGAGTCTGCCGGTGCTGCAGTTTGCGGCGGCGGGCGTGGGCACGTTGGCCCTGTGCCTCGACGAGTTGCGGCTGCGCGGCGAGATGCAGCCCGAGATGGAAGACAACATCGAGCGTCGCATCCACGGGGCGCTGGTGTTCATGGCCGAAAAGTACGTCACGACGGACACCGGCATTTACGACGGTATTGGCTCGCTTGAACAATCCAGCGACGGCAGCGGCGCCTATTACAACCTCTATTCCGTCGAGCGCGGCTGCTCCCTGGCCCGGGTGCGCATGCTCAACGGCGCCGTAGACTGGTACAGACTGGGCGCCAACCTGCTCATCGACGCCCAGCAGGACGACGGCAGTTGGGGCCGCACAGGCTACATGGGCCGCCAGACCTCGCCCCAGCTCGTCAATACCTGCATGGCCATCCTGTTCCTGAAGCGGGCCAGCCTGCCCGTGCTCACGGAACACCGCAATCGTGAGAAGAACCCGCCGCCTCAGGAGCCCGGCAAGAAGGAAGGCCCCATCACGGGTGAGCCGAAGAAGAAGGAGTAGGCCCGGCGCTGCGTGCCAAGGCGTCGCGGCACCGGGCGGCGTTTAGCGCACGCTCAAGACTTGGCTGATCTGCTCGACGGCCTGCCACAGGCTGCTGACCTGGACGTCGCCCAGTCCCTTGTTGTAGCCGCTGGGCAGGGAGAAGGTCAGAAGGTCCTTGTGGGCGTCCTTGGCGGCCTGGTGGTCGATGTCGGCATCTCCGACCATGAAGCTGTTGGCCAGATCAATGCCAAACTCCTCGGCGGCGCGGCGCAGCATGCCGCCTTTGGGCTTGCGACAGTCACAATCGCGGGTGAAGGGCCCTTGGCCCTCGCTGGGGTGGTGGGGGCAGTAGTAGAAGGCGTCAATGCGTGCCCCCGCGGCCTTGGCCAGCTGCAGGGCGACTTCGGCGTTGACCCGGCGCACCTGCTGTTCAGTCACCAGGCCCCGCGCCACGGCGCTCTGGTTGGTGACGACCACGGCCAGCAGGCCCATCTCATTGATGCGGGTGACGGCGCGCGCCACGTTCTCGATGAGTTCAATGCGCGCGGGATCGCCGCAGTAGCCGACCTGCTTGTTCAGGGTGCCGTCGCGATCCAGAAACACGGCCCGTCTGGGGAATGCCGCCATGAGGGCCGGAGGTTAACAAATGGCGGGTGATTCGGGCTTGAAATCGCGCCAACACTCGCTAGGACTACGCGGCGCAAAACCATCGCGAGGCCATACCGCCATGATGAAAGACCATATTTTCCTGAAACTCGGCAGCGTCAAGGATGCCGAGGCCGACGCGATCATCAGTGAGATCAACAACGACCTCATCTTCTCGGCCGAAAACTCCTGTTCTCTGGGGCCCGACGTCGACTATGAGATCGTCCGCCAGTGCCTGGCGATCGGAAAGTTGGACCTGGGCGACGCTGTCACGACGGACGCCGGCAACCTCAAGGCACGCTGGGTCATTCATGCCGCCAGCATGGACTACGATGAGCACAGCACCGAAGACAGCATCGTCAGTTCCATGCGCGCCGCCCTCAACCGCGCCAATGAAATCGGCGCGCGCACCGTGGCCGTGCCGCCCATTGGCGTGGCCACCAGCGAGATTCCGGTCAAGCGCGTGGCGGAACTGCTTCTCTCCGAGTGCCTGCGCCACAACGACCGCGAAAGCAGTGTGGAGGAGGCAACCTTCTACCTGCCCAACGCCCAGATGATGCGCATCTTCGAGGAGTGCCTCAAGCAGATCTGATCCCGGGCAGCGCCCGGCATATCTCTCGTCTCCCGTGGCCGCTTCGGGGGACGCAATCCGGACGCGGCTTGCGGAATCCGTCATGGACATTCGTGAGTCGATTCTCGACTGCATCGGCCACACGCCGATGGTGAAGCTTTCCCGCTACTCGCGGGGCCTCTCCTGCAACCTTCTGGGCAAGCTGGACCAGCGCAATCCCGGCGGCAGCGTCAAGGACCGCATCGGCATTGCCATGATCCGCGACGCCGAGCAAAGGGGCCTGATCAAGCCCGGCGGCACCCTGACCGAGGGCACGGCCGGCAACACGGGCCTGGGCCTGGCCATTGCCGCCAACGTGCTGGGCTACAAGTGCGTCTTCTGCCTGCCGGACAAAATGAGCAAGGAGAAGATCGACCTGCTCCGCGCCTATGGCGCCAAGGTCATCGTCACGCCCACTGCCGTAGGTAAGGAAGACCCCCGCCACTACCTCAATGTGGCCAAACGCATCGCCAAAGAAACGCCCAACGGCCTGTATGTGGGCCAGTTCGAAAACCCGGCCAACCCCAAAGTTCACTACGAGACGACCGCCCGCGAAATCTGGGACCAGACGGACGGCAAGATCACCCACTTCTTCGCCGGCGCCGGAACGGGCGGCACCATCAACGGCGTGGCCCGCTTCCTCAAGGAAAACAACCCCAAGGTCAAGGTCATCCTCTGCGACCCCATGGGCAGCTACTACCTGCACTACTTCCGCGACAAGAACGCTGTTGCGCCCAACCGGCAATATACCGTCGAGGGTGTGGGCCTCGACTACGTGCCCAAGACCATGGACTTCACCCACATCGACGACGTGGTTGAGGTCAGCGACAAGGAGGCCTATGCCGCGGCGCGCAAGCTCACGCGCATCGAGGGCATTTTCACCGGCGGCAGCACGGGCATGACCCTGGCCGGGGCCACCAAGTGGGTCAAGCTCAACGCGCCGGCCTCCAGCGCCCTGCCCGTCGTGTTTCTCTGCGACGTCGGCGACCGCTACCTGTCCAAGATGTACAACGATGACTGGATGCGCGACACCGGCATGCTCGACGAGACGGACCTCTCCGCGGGCGAGGTGCTCTCCAGCCACGGCCGCAAGCAGCAGCTCATCACCACCACGCCGGACGCCAAACTCTCCGACGTGTTCAAGCAGATTAAGAGTATGGACCTCAGCCAGATCCCCGTGCTTGACAACGGCCAGCCTGTGGGTGCCCTCTACGACCACGAAGTCATCGAGCTGCTGCTCAAGGGTCGCAAGCTGACGGAGATCACCGTGCGCGAGGTCATGGGCGAGCCCTTGCCCATCGTGCATGAAGACACCGCCGGCACGGACTTGCTGGCCCTGTTCGAGTCCGGCAAGCCGGCCGCGCTCGTAAGAAAGGCCAGCGGCGACTGGGGCATCATCACCAAGACCGACCTGCTGGCGGCCCTCTGAGCCTTCTGCAGTGTCGCAGCGGCAAACCGGGAAGCGCGGCATGGCCGCGCTTCCTTTGTTATTGTGACGTGTCCCCAGAAGGGGCCAAGGAAGGGCCTGCAAAGCACCCGTTGCGGCGTGTCCTGAAGCGAGGTCACCATGAAGAGAGCGGCATTTGCGCTGTGTCTGGCGTTGCTGGTGCAGGCTTCGGTGGTGGCGCAGGCCGCCTTCGACTTCGAGACCGAGCGGCAGAAATTGCTCGAGCTTCTGGCCGATGAACACACCGATATCGGGCGCGAGTTCGCCAAGGCCACAATCTATTCCGATGCACGCTTTCACCTCGGTCGCGCTGTGGTGCTCGTGCGGGAATTCGACAAGGCCATGAAGGCTCAGGGCTATGAGAAGAAGGACGGCCGCTGGGTGCTCAACGCCAAGGACGCCCTGCCCCAGAAGGACGGCCTTTCCGGCGACAAGCTCACGGCCGAACGCGAGCGCCTGGGCAAGAAGCGCGACGCGGCCTACAAGCGACTTGCCGACAAGATCCGCGCCGCGGCCCGGCGGGCGCGTGACGCCCAGGCCGCCGAGGACGCGCTGGCGCTGGAGAGCTTTCTGAATTACTACGCGCCCGACGACGCCGAGGCGCGCAAGGCGCGCGGCCACGTGAAGATCGGCGAGGAATGGGGACCGTCCTTTGCCAAAGCCGCGCGCGAAACGGGCGCCAGACATCTGCAGGAGGCGGGTGAAGGCGAAAAGGTTGCCGAAGAAGACCCCCAGGGCAAGGTGATCGGGGCCAGGTTGTGGGTGCGCAAGGGGACGCACACCGTGGCCCGTGCCGTGGAGAGCGACGAACGCGCCGCGCGCCTGCACCGGGTGCTGGAGGGCATCATCCTGCTCAGCCGCGACACGCTGAAGATCGAGGGCCCGGTGTTCAATGGGCGGCAGTTCACGGGCACGGTGGTGCAGCGCCAGGAACAGTATCTCGCCATGGTGGAGAAACTCTCCGGCAAGACCGGTTCAGACCTTGAACTCGCGCGCAAGCTGGCAGGCAGCTCGCAGAAGGACCCCTGGGGCTTCTTCTGCCGCGAAAGCGGTTGGCCCAGCGGCGACGACATGCTGGGCAATACCGTCGCCATCAATGTGCTCTACTCCTGCCGCGGCGGCGGCAGTGAACCCTGGATCAACACGGGCTTCTCCTACCTGATGACGGGGCGGCTGCTGGGCACCACGAACACCGTGCGCTACACGGTCAAGGAAGAAGGCCAGACGGCCGTCGGCGGCGGCGCCGAGGAGCCGGACCTCAAGAAGAAGTCGGAGGGTCCCCAGAAGCTGCGCGCCCTGGCGCTGTTTCAGGCCCAGACGCGCACGGACGCTTCCCTTCGGTCCCTGGCGGTGCTGGACCTCAACTCCCTGAACATGGAGCACGCAGCCAAGGCCTTTTCCTTCTTCGAGTTCCTGTTCGAGAAGCACCCGGACAAGGCCCGGCAGTGGCTCAAACTCAAGCCGGGCCAGAAGGTCGCTGAAATTGCCAACCTGGAGAAAGCTCTGGGCCTTGGCGTTGACGAGCTGGACAATCAGTGGCGCCGCTGGGTGCTGACCACCTATTGACCTCTGGCCACCGCCGGGACATCGCCATGTGCCGAAGCATCAAAACGCTCTTCAACTTCGAGCCGCCCGCCACCGAAGAAGATATCCGCGCGGCTTCGCTGCAATTCGTGCGCAAGCTTTCAGGTTTCGCGCAGCCGTCGCGGGCCAATGATGCAACGTTTGCGCAGGCTGTGGATGAAGTCGCGACCGCGGCAAGAAAGCTGATTCGATCGCTGAAAACCCAAGCTTCGCCGCGCAATCGCGAAGTCGAAGCGGCCAAAGCCCGCGAGCGCGCGAAGCTGCGTTTCCAGGCCTAGGGGCGCAGCATGCTGTGCCCCTACCCCCCGCTGAGCGCCTGCACGATGGAGATTTCGTCGTCGGGGTTCAGTGGGCGCTTGAGGCTGAATTCCTGCTCACCGTTGACGAAGATGCGCATGTGCGGGCGCACGCGGTCTTGCTCGTCGATCATGCGGAAGCGGATGCCGGGGAACTGCCGCTCGAGGTCCAGCAGCATCTCGCCCAGCGTAGAGCCCCGCGCCTCGACGTTCTTTCTGCGCGTATAGGAAACCAAAGGGCTGGGGATTAGAACTTGCATGGCGGATGAATCCGCAGGGGCGCAGGATGCTGCGCCCCTGCAACGAACCATTTATATCTCAGCCGTCTCGAGGGCATAAATATGCGGCAGGTTGCGCGCGATGCACTCCCACTTCTTGCCTTCGTCGCGGCTCATCCAAAGTTCACCTTGCGTGTTGCCGAAATACAGGCCCACGGGATCGCGCGAATCGGCGCACATCGCCTGGCGTTTCACCGTCCACCAGGCCTGCTCGCGCGGCATGCCCTTGTCCTGGCGCTGCCAGGTCTTGCCCCCGTTGCGCGTGACAAACACGGCGGGCTTGCCGTCGGGGCTCGTGCGGGGCCAGACTCCGCTGCCATCCATGGGAAAGACCCAGCAGGTGTTTTCGTCGCGCGGATGCACGACCATGGGGAAGCCTACGTCGCCGACGCTTTTGGGCATGGTGCGGCCGATGCGCGTCCACTTCTTGGCCGGCCGGTCGATGCGGTAGATGCCGCAATGGTTCTGCTGATAGAGCCGGTCAGGGTTGGACGGGCACATGCGCACGCAGTGGGGGTCGTGGAACATGGGGTTGGCGATGTCAAAGCCGAAGCCCTCAACGACTTCCATGCCGTCGATCAGCGGCGTCCAGGTTTTGCCCTGGTCGAGCGACTCATGCACGCCGCCGCCGCTCATGCCGAAGTAGAGGTGGTTCCTGTCGCGCGGGTCCACGATGATTGAGTGCAGCTTCGGGCCGTCGGGCGTGCCGTCCTGCTCCGTGCCAAACCAGGGGCGCATGGTGGTGTTGTCGTTCACGCCGGGTAAAGGCTCCCAGGTCACGCCGCCGTCGTTGCTTCGGAACAGGCCCTGCGGCGAAGTGCCGGCATACCAGGCGTCGGGTTCATTGGCGTGGCAGGGAGTGAGCCAGAACGTGTGTTTGACTGAGCGCCCGTTCTCGCCTTCGGAAACCTTCGGGAAGGCCGGCGGTTTTCGGGCTTCCTTCCACGATTTGCCGAAATCGGTCGAGCGGAAAATCGTCGGGCCCAGGTGGCCCGTCGAGGCCGCGGCCAGCAGCGTCTTGCCGTCGCGCAAGTCCAGCACCATGTGGTGAACCGTATGTCCCAAAAAGTGCGGCCCGTTCACGGCCCACTTCCGGCGCGAAGAATCGCTGGCGTAAATCCACGCGCCCTTGCGCGTTGAAACAAGCACCGCCACGCCCTTCGACCGGGGCGCGGCCTTCTTCGCTGCTTTCTTCATGGTCATGGCTTCCTCAGGGTTACTTGAATTCGACCAGGCTCGCAAACCCGCCCACCCACATACGCTTGAGGTCAAAGGGCATCTTCCTGCCCTCCATGGCCGCCGCCATGCGCGGGTCGTTCATGACCTTGGCGTTGACCTTGTCGCGAGCCGCACGGGACTTGTAAACGATGAACGCAAAGATGACCGTCTCGTCCTTGCGGCACTTGAGCAAGTCCGCGTACGAGTTGCCGCAGCCCGGCGAGGCCTTGAGATCCTCGCCCGCGCACTCTTTGTAGTCGAGAGCGCCATGGTCGCGCCAAACCTTGCAGGCCACGCCTGCAATTTCCTTGTAGGCCTTCAGGTTCTTCTTCTTGATCACCAGCAAAAAGCCGTCCACGTAGCTCAAAGGTCACCTCCGGGCCGGAGAGTCTGCCTCGTTCAATGTAGAACGTCCAGCCTGTGACTTCAGGGAGCCGCCTCAGGCGATGTTGAGCTGAAGCTTGGCGGCTTCGCTCATCATTTCCTTGTTCCACGGCGGCTGCCACACCAGGTTGACCTTGGCGTTGTTCACGCCGGGCGTGGCCTTGATCTTGTTCTGGACTTCGCCCGGCAGGCTGCCGGCAACGGGGCAGGCGGGGCTGGTAAGCGTCATGATGACTTCAACGTTCGCCTGCAGGTCCACGCTGATGTTGTAGACCATGCCCAGCTCATAGATGTTGACGGGGATCTCGGGGTCGAAGATGGTCTTCATTACTGCGATCACGCGCTCTTTCAGGTTGCGCGCTTCCACCAGCGTCAGGGGCCGCCCCGGTGCAGGCGGCGCTTCCGGCGCGGGAGCACTCAGAGCGTCAGGAGCCTGCGCCGGTGCCACGGAGTGAACCGGCCCCCCGGCCTGGGCCACCAGCGCCGCCGCCCCTACGGGCTGGGGCGTGTCTGATTTCGTGTCTGCCATGATGATTCCCGATTGCTTCGCGTGTGCCGATTCACGTGTCGCGTGCCAGATTCCTATGACCCGGGACACGCGACACGCGACCCGGGACGGTTTCACTTACGCAAACATCTTGCGCACCTTCTGTAATCCCTCCGCCAGCGCGTCGATTTCTTCTCTGGTGTTGTACATGGCAAAGCTGGCGCGCGCCGTGGCCGCCACCTTGAAGCGGTCCATCACCGGCTGCGCGCAGTGGTGGCCCGTGCGCACCGCAATGCCGAACTGGTCGAGGATCATGGCCGCGTCGGTTGCGTGAATCCCGTCGAGCACGAACGAAATCACGCCCGCCTTCTCGTGCGCGGTGCCGATGATGCGCAGGCCGGGAATTTCGCCCAGCTTGCCGGTGCCGTAGAGCAGCAATTCGTGCTCGTGAGCGGCGATGCTGGAAAGGCCCACGCCCATGACATATTCGAGCGCGATGCCAAGCGCGATGCCGTCGGCGATGCTGGGCGTGCCGGCCTCGAACCTGGCGGGTATCTCGGCGTACTCGGTTTTCGCAAAGGTTACGCTCTTGATCATGTCGCCCCCGCCCTGCCACGGAGGCATTTTCTCCAGGAGCTCAGCGCGGCCATACAGCGCACCCACGCCGCTGGGGCCGTAGACCTTGTGGCCCGAGAATGCATAGAAATCGCAGCCAAGCGCCCGCACATCGACGGCCACGTGCGGCACGGCCTGAGCCCCATCAATGACGGTGACGATGCCGCGCTGTTTGCAGGCGGCGGTCATGCGGGCCACGGGGTTGATGGTGCCCAGCGCATTGGAAACGTGCGAAAAGGCGGCGAGCTTCACGCGCGGTGTAAGCAGCCTTTCGAATTCCTCGAAGGGCACCTCGCCGGCGTCGTTGATGGCCGCCACCTTGAGCCTGGCGCCCTTTTCCTCACACAGCATCTGCCAGGGCACGATGTTGCTGTGGTGTTCGAGGCCCGTAATCACGACTTCGTCGCCGGCCTTGACGTTGGCGCGGCCCCAGCTCTGCATCACGAGATTGATGCTCTCGGTGGTGCCGCGGGTGAAGACGATCTCCCGTGAATCGCCCGCATTCAAGAATCGCTGCACGATGCGTCGGGCGTTTTCGTAGCGCTCCGTGGCCTGCTGGGAAAGTTCATGCACGGCGCGGTGAATGTTGGCGTATTCGTTGGCGTAGAAGTCGCGCAGGCCGTTGATGACGCAATTCGGCTTTTGCGCGCTGGCCGCGTTGTCCAGGTAGACCAGCGGCCGCCCGTTGACCTTGCGGGCCAGAATGGGGAACTCCGCGCGGATGGCCGCGAGGTCCCATCTGGCTGACACTTCCGGCGATGACTGGACTCGACTCATTTCATCCACCGATGGACATTCCGGTTTGCGCCGGCGCCCCGGGTTCCGTGTCTTTCAGTGACCGGCCCGTCGGCCTGGTCAACTCCCGCGGGTCGCTGAATCGCGCCTGAACCACTCTGGCCAGCCTTTCGCGCAAGGCCGGGTGCCTGGCGGCCTCAATGAGCTCGGCGCAAAAGGCGTAGGTCAGCAGCGAGCGGGCCTGGGCCTGACTCAGGCCGCGCGAACGCAGGAAGAACAGCGCTTCTTCATCGAGGCGGCCGCTGGTGGCGCCGTGGCTGCACTGGACGTCGTCGGCGTAGATTTCGAGCTGGGGCTTGGTGTCGATCTGCGCGTCGTCGCTCAAGAGCAGGTTATTGTTCTGCTGCTGGGCGTTGGTCTTCTGGGCCCCGGGGCGCACCACGACCTTGCCCGAGAACACGCCGCGGGATTTTTCGTCCAGCACGCCGCGGAACAGCTGGCGCGAGGTGCAAAGCGGGCCGGCGTGCTCGACTTCGAGGTGCTGGTCCAGGTGCTGGCGGCCGCGGCCCAAAAACAGGCCGCTGAGGCTGGCGTTTGCGCCCTCGCCCTCCAGCACGCAGCGCAGGTTGTTGCGCGTCAGCGCCGCTCCAAGCGAGAACACCCGCGATTCAAGCTCGGCACCTCGCCCGACTTTGGCCGTGAGCTGGACGATCTGCGACCCTGCGTCGTCTTCCGGCTGCAACAGGGTGTGCGCCAGGTGCGCGCGCTCATTCACGACGACCTCGGTGACATGATTGCACAGGCCGGGGCAGTCGCCCAGGCGCGCATGAATCTCGACCACGGACGCGCGGCTGCCCTCCTCCAGCACGAGCAGGGAGCGGGGCTGCACCAGGGCGGGCTGGCGCCCCACGGCGATGTAGAGCAGCTGCAGGGGCTGATCGAGGGCATGTCCCCGTTCAAGGTGAAGCAGCGCCCCGTCTTCAAAGAAGGCCATGTTCAGGGCTGCCAGGGCGTCCGCTGAAATGTCCGCGTGGCGGCCCAGGTGGGCCTGGACGACGGCCGCGCCGGCCCTGTCATCGAGGGTCCGGCTGAGGGAGCTGTAACGCAGGCCCGCGGCCAGCCGCCCCTGCGTGGAAAGTCGCGTGCACAGCCGGCCGTTGATGAAGACGAGGCGGGGCGAGTCCATGCCCGCCGCCAGCAGCGGCGCGATGTCCACGAGCCTCAGGTGTGCGCCGCAGGAAGGGTCTGGCACGCGCCAGGCCTGCTTGAGCAGGGGCGCGAGCGAAGTGTAGCGCCATTCCTCATGGCGGATCGTGGGCAGGCCCAGGGAGCGGTAGGCTTCGAGGCCCTCGGCGCGCAGTACATGAAGCCAGGCGGGCCCGGCCGAGCCGCGGGAGGCTTCGTAGGCGGCGAGGAGAACGTCGGATGTTGCAAGCGTTTCGTTCATGGTGTGTTCGCGTGCCAGGGCCCCTGCCCCGGGGACGGGGGACCCAGGCCCCGGCGCCTAAACCTTCACGCTGCCCGGGTTGGCGGCCGCGAGTTCTTCTTCGATCCAGCCATAGCCCTTCTTCTCAAGCTCCAGGGCCAGTTCCTTGGGGCCGCTCTTGGCAATGCGGCCGTTGAAGAGCACATGCACGAAGTCGGGCACGATGTAATCCAGCAGGCGCTGATAGTGGGTGACCACGACAAAGCCGCGCTCCTTTGAGCGCAGGGAATTGACGCCGTGGGCCACGATTTTCAGGGCGTCAATGTCCAGCCCGCTGTCGGTTTCGTCCAGCAGGCCCAGGGCGGGCTCCAGCAGCAGCATCTGGAGAATCTCGTTGCGCTTCTTCTCGCCGCCGGAAAACCCTTCATTGATCGGGCGAGATAGCAGCGTGGGGTCAACGTCCACCAGCCTGGCCTTGGCCTTGACCAGCTCGAGAAACGGCGCCGCTTCCATCTCCGGCTGGCCGCGGTGCTTTCGGTGGGCGTTGAGCGCGGCACGCAGGAAGTAGGTGTTGCTCACGCCGGGAATTTCGAGCGGATACTGGAAGGCGAGGAATACGCCCTCGCGCGCGCGGATTTCGGGCTCAAGGGCGAGCAGGTCTTTGCCTTTGTAGAGCACGGAGCCCGCCGTGACCTGATAGGCCTCGTGGCCGGCCAGCACCTTGGTGAGTGTGCTCTTGCCGCTGCCGTTGGGGCCCATGATGGCGTGCACTTCGCCGGCATTGACGGTCAGGGAAAGGCCGTGGAGGATTTCGTTACCCTCAACGGAAACATGGAGGTTTTTGATTTCAAGTAACGGGGTTGGCATGCGTCCGGTCTCTGTTTCTTTGTCCGCGTCGTCTCGAGGTTTCAGGAGGGGGCCCTGGAACATCGACCCTGTTTCTATCCCACCGCGCCTTCGAGTTTCAGTCCCAGCAGCTTCTGCGCTTCAACGGCGAATTCCATGGGCAGCTCGCTGAGCACCTGCTTGCAAAAGCCGTTCACGATCAGGTTCACGGCGTCTTCCTCGCTGATGCCGCGCTGGCGGAAGAAGAAAATCTGGTCGTCGGAAATCTTGCTGGTGCTGGCCTCGTGCTCGATCACGGCGCTGGAGTTCTGGCTTTCAATATAGGGGAATGTGTGCGCCCCGCACTGATCGCCCAGCAGCAGGCTGTCGCACTGGCTGAAGTTGCGGGCGCCCATTGCGCTCTTGAGAATCTTCACCAGCCCGCGGTAGCTCTGGTCGCCGTGCCCGGCGCTGATGCCCTTGCTGACGATGGTGCTTTTCGTGTTTTTGCCGATGTGGATCATCTTGGTGCCGGTGTCGGCGAGCTGGCGGTCGCGTGTCATGGCCACGCTGTAGAACTCGCCCACGCTGTTGTCGCCCTTGAGGACGCACGACGGATACTTCCAGGTAATCGCGCTGCCGGTTTCCACCTGCGTCCAGGAGATGCGCGCGTTCTTGTGCGCGATGCCTCGCTTGGTGACGAAGTTGTAGATGCCGCCCTTGCCGTCCTTGTCGCCGGGATACCAGTTCTGGACGGTGGAATACTTGATGGTGGCGTGGTCGAGCGCCACGAGTTCGACCACGGCGGCGTGCAGCTGGTTTTCATCGCGTTGGGGCGCCGTGCAGCCTTCGAGATAGCTGACGTAGGCGCCTTCATCGGCGATGATCAGAGTGCGTTCAAATTGCCCGGTGCCCACGGTGTTGATTCTGAAGTAGGTGCTCAGCTCCATGGGGCAGCGCACGCCCCGGGGGATGTAGCAGAAGCTGCCGTCAGAGAACACGGCGCTGTTGAGTGCCGCAAAGTAGTTGTCCGTAAACGGCACGACCGAGCCCAGATACTTCTGCACAAGGTCCGGATGCTCACGGATGGCCTCGCTCATGGAGCAGAAGATGATGCCCTGTTCCTTCAGAGTGGCCTGAAAGGTCGTCTTGACACTGACGCTGTCGAACACGGCATCGACGGCAATGGCAGGGGCGGGGCTGGCGCTCGTGGCGCTGTCGAGGCCGCCTGCGACGCCGGCGAGGCGCTTTTGCTCATCGAGCGAGATGCCCAGCTTCTCAAAAGTGGCCAGCAGCTCAGGGTCCACCTGCTCGAGGCTTTCGAGCTGCTTCTTGGGCTTGGGCGAGGAGTAGTAGATGATCTTCTGGTAGTCGATGGGCGGGTACTTGGGCTTTTGCCAGCCGGGCTCGGCCATGGTCAGCCAGTGGCGATAGGCCTTGAGCCGCCACTGCAGCATGAACTCGGGCTCCTGCTTTCTGGCCGAAATGAAGCGGATGATCTCCTCGTTCAGGCCGGGCGGAGCCTGGTCGGCCTCGATGTCGGTCACGAAGCCGTACTTGTATTCCTGCTCTGCCAGCGTCTGGAGTTCTTTGTCGGACATAGCGTTGTCGCGTCGAGGCTAAGGCCAAAGGCCATGGGGGGCAAGGCCAAACTGGACAAAACTAGTCCAATTAGAAGATTACCACAGTCAGGATAGCATGGAAGAACCCTGCGGTCTGCGTCCGGCCCTTCGCAGGGCGGGTCCTTCGTGGTAAGCCATGGCCATGAACATCGCCGACAAACAGGCCCAGATCATTGCCGAGTTCGAGAAGCTGACCGACTGGGAGGCGCGCTACCAGCGCATCATCGAAATGGGCAAGGCCATGGCCCCCATGCCCGAGCCTTACAAGACGGAGAAGAACAAGGTCAAGGGTTGCCAGAGCACGGTGTGGCTGCACGCGGAGCTGGAGGGCAACCAGGTGCGTTTTTGGGGAGACAGCGACGCGGTGATTGTGCGGGGGTTGGTAGCCTTGGTGCTGAAGGTCTATTCGGAGGAAACGCCGTCGGCGATTCTGGCCACGGCCCCTGATTTCGTGGCAAAGACGGGCTTGGCCTCCCATCTTTCGCAGACGCGGGCCAACGGCCTGGCGGCGATGATCAAGCAGATCAAGAACTACGCCCTGGCGTTTGATTTCCTGCTCAAGAAGCGGGCGGGGGGAACGAGTTCCTGACGAACGCGCGTCAGCAACTTGGGCACAATCCCTAGGGTGCGGTGCTCCTCCGGGCACAAGAATTATCCACTTTTTCATAAATATTGTGTGCGCAATTGCCCGATACACACCCTGTTGGGTGTTATCATACCTTGTGGAGAAACCAGTCGTTGAGTTCCTGACAGGCTCATGTGCAGGGCCTGTGGCTGTGGTGGACAAGCGTTGAAAACATCTGAAACACCGCGGCTGGTGTGAACATGATTCTGACACCCAATATTTTGCGGTCTAGCCTTGACGGGCCACTTTCGCAATGTATCTTCCCTCACGCTGGCGCGGGGGTCACCAGCGGCTGTCCAACTTCGACCAATAGACTACCAGCCATAGAGTGCAGCGGCCCACTGGGGGCCTTGTCTTCATTTCGCCTTCACCCGACTTCTCGGCCTGCTGGCTTCGAATCTCCCGCGCCCATTTTCATCCGAAGACCGATTTCCCGGCAAATAGCCGAACAGGGAGAGCTTTCACAATGGAGAATAGAACCCGCGATGCGCGCGAGGGCGCGCAGGCATCCTCTCGTCGCAAGCGCACCGGCAACACCGGCCGCCGCGAGACCAAAACCGTGAACCATGCCATGGCAAACGTTACCTGCCCCAGCGGCCTAAGCTTCACCCGCCTCTTCACCAAGCCCGGCGAAGATGTTTACGCCACGGTGAAGTACGCCCGCCGCTCCTGCAAGATCACCAACCCCGATGGCAGCGTCGTATTCTCCATGGACGGCGCCGAAATACCCGCCGACTGGAGCCAGCTCGCTACCGACATCATGGTCAGCAAGTACTTCCGCAAGGCTCAGGTGCCCCAGTTCGCCGAAGGCGTCGACCCCCTGCGCGGCAAGCCCCTGACCGACGAAGAAGGCAACATCAAGTACGGTCCCGAGCGCAGCGCGCGCCAGGTGGTGCACCGTCTGGCGGGCTGCTGGCGTTACTGGGGCGAGAAGTACGGCTACTTCCGCACCAGCGAGGACGCCCAGGCCTTCTATGACGAACTGGCCTACATGCTGCTGCACCAGATGTGCGCGCCCAACAGCCCGCAGTGGTTCAACACGGGCCTGAACTGGGCCTACGGCATCACGGGCCCCAGCCAGGGCCACTATTACGTCGACCCTGAAACCGACGTGATGACCAAGTCCACCGACAGCTACACCCGGCCCCAGCCCCACGCCTGCTTCATCCAGGCCGTGCGCGACGACCTCGTGGGCGAGGGCGGCATCATGGACCTCTGGACGCGCGAGGCGCGCCTCTTCAAATACGGCAGCGGCACAGGCACCAACTTCTCCCAGCTGCGCGGCGAGGGCGAACCCCTCTCCGGCGGCGGCCAGAGTTCGGGCCTCATGAGCTTCCTGCGCGTGGGCGACCGCGCGGCCGGGGCCATCAAGTCCGGCGGCACGACGCGCCGCGCCGCCAAGATGGTCTGCCTGGACCTCGACCACCCGGATGTCGAACAGTTCATCAACTGGAAGGTCAATGAAGAGAAGAAGGTCGCGGCCCTGATTGCCGCCGGCTACGACAGCGATTTCAACGGCGAGGCCTACGCCACTGTCAGCGGCCAGAACAGCAACAACAGCGTGCGCGTGCCGCGCGAGTTCATTGATTCGGTGCGCAAGGACGGAGACTGGCACCTGCGCTGGCGCACGGACAAGAACCACATTGCCAAGACGGTGAAGGCCAAGGACCTGTGGCAGCAGATTGCCTTTGCCGCCTGGGCCTGCGCCGATCCCGGCGTGCAGTACGACACCATCATCAACGATTGGCACACCTGCCCGGCTTCGGGGCGTATCAACGCCTCCAACCCCTGCAGTGAGTACATGTTCCTTGATGACACGGCCTGCAACCTGGCGTCCCTGAACCTGACTAAGTTCTTCGATGTCAAGACCGGCAAGTTCGACCTGCCGGCCGTCAAGCACGCCGTGCGCCTGTGGACCACCGTGCTCGAGATCAGCGTGGCCATGGCCCAGTATCCCAGCGAGGCCATCGCGCGAGGCAGCCACGAGTTCCGCACCCTGGGCCTGGGTTATGCCAACCTCGGCACCTGCCTGATGCTCAGCGGCGTGCCCTATGATTCGGCCGAGGCGCGCGCCATCTGCGGCGCCGTCACCTCCCTCATGACCGGCGAAAGCTACGCCACCAGCGCCGAGCTGGCGGCCGCCCACGGCCCCTTCCCGCGCTACAAGGAAAACTCCAAGCACATGCTGCGCGTGATGCGCAACCACCGCCGCGCGGCCTACAATGCCAGGCCCGAGGAGTACGAGGGCCTGAGCGTGGCGCCCGTCGGCATTGACAGCGAGTACTGCCCTGACGACCTGCTCAAGGGCGCCCGCGACGCCTGGGACCGCGCGGTGGAACTCGGCAAGCAGTTCGGCTACCGCAACGCCCAGACCACGGTGATCGCGCCGACGGGCACCATTGGCCTGCTGATGGACTGCGACACCACGGGCATCGAGCCCGACTTTGCGCTGGTGAAGTTCAAGAAGCTGGCCGGCGGCGGCTACTTCAAGATCGTCAACCAGAGTGTGGAGCCCGCCCTGCGCCAGCTGGGTTACGATGAAAAGCAGTCCCGGGCCATCATCCAGTACATTGTGGGTTCCCTCAGCCTCAAGGGCGCGCCGGTTATCAACGAAGCCTCGCTCAAGCAGAAGGGCTTCACGGACGTTGACCTCTCGCGGGTGGAGAGCGCCCTGCACGGCGCTCTGGAACTCAAGCAGGCCCTCTCGCCCTGGGTACTGGGCGAAGAGGCCCTCAAGCGCCTGGGCATGGACGTGGAGGCCAGCCGCAAGAAAGGCTTCAACCTGGCCGTCGCCCTGGGTTTCTCGCAGCAGGATTACCTGGAGGCCAACGATTTCATCTGCGGCCGCCAGACCATTGAGGGCGCGCCCTACCTCAAGGCTGAGCACCTGCCGGTGTTCGACTGCGCCAACCGCTGCGGGCCCAAGGGCCAGCGCTTCATCCACTACATGGGCCACGTCAAGATGATGGCCGCGGCCCAGCCCTTTGTTTCCGGCGCCATTTCCAAGACCATCAACATGCCCAACGAGGTCAGCGTCGAAGACGTGAAGGAGGCCTACCTCAAGTCCTACGACCTGGGGCTCAAGGCGGTCGCCTTGTATCGCGACGGCTGCAAGCTCTCCCAGCCCTTGAGCGTTTCCAAGAAGGAAGAGAAGGCCGAACCTGCCAAGGCCGAAATCAAGCTGCCGCCCACGGACACCCAGCCCGTGGAAATCATGCAAAAGGCCCAGCCCGCCACTTTGCTCAACCGCAAGCCCATGCCCAAGCACCGGCGCGGCAGCACCTATGAGGTCAAGATCGGCGGGCAGAAGATGTACCTGCGCACGGGCGAGTACGAGAATGGCCAGTTGGGCGAGATCTTCCTGGATATGAGCAAGGAAGGCGCCACCCTGCGCAGCATTCTCAACTGCTTTGCCATTGCCGTGTCCAAGGGCCTGCAATACGGCGTGCCCCTGGACGAGTTCGTGAACACCTTCATCTTCTCGCGCTTTGAGCCCCAGGGCATCGTCAGCGGCCATCCGTACATCAAGACGGCCACAAGCGTGGTGGACCTGGTGTTCCGCATCCTGGGCTACCAGTACGGCGGCCGCACGGACTTCCTGCACATCAAGCCCGAGGATTCGGCCCGGGCCGCCGAGGGCCCGGCCCTGCTGGCGGACAAGGGTGTGGGGGCAGACCTGGGCGTGGCGGGCGACGCCAACCCCGACCAGCAGGAGATTGACTTCAACCCTAAGACGCCCGCCGCGAGCGCTGCCAGCGCGGCGGGAGAAGTTTCCCAGCCCCGTCCCGAAGTCCGGGCGGGGGAAGTGCGGAGCGCGGCGGGGCCCGTGTCTGCGCCCAAGGCTGCCAGGCCCTCGCTGCTGAAGAGCGCCAAACCGGGCAACGCCTTGAGCGAGCACCTGGAAAGCATGATGGGTGATGCGCCCATGTGCGACGTGTGCGGGCACATCACGGTGAGAAACGGCGCCTGCTACAAGTGTTTGAACTGCGGCAACAGCATGGGCTGCAGTTGATTCTGAGGGCGGTACCGCCTGTCGAACTGCCCCCGCGATCACGCGGGGGCAGTGTCTTTGGCGCATTCAAGGCCGCCTGGGGCCTAGGTCGAAGGCAGATGCGGCGGAGGGGTCGGCACGCGGGTGTCTTCGGGCGTGTCAGCGGGCGGCGGTGGGGGTTGGGTCTTCCTGCCGCGCAGGCTGGCCTTGATGCCGTCGGCCACCACGTAGAAGGCCGGCACTACCAGCAGGCTGAGCACCGTTGCCACCGAAATGCCGCCAATCACGCTCAGGGCCATGGGGCGGCGCACCTCGCCGCCGGGCCCCAGCGCCAGAGAGGCCGGCAGGGCGGCCATGAGCGTGGCGATACTGGTCATCAGAATCGGGCGCAGGCGCACGGGGCCCGCCTTGAGCATGGCCTCGCGCGCGTTCAGGCCCGTGGCGCGCAGTTGCGTGGCGTAGTCCACCAGAATGATCGAGTTCTTCTTCACAATGCCCATCAGCAGCAGGATGCCGATCATGCTGAAAATGTTCAGCGTCAGGCCTCCGCTCCACAGCGCCAATGCCGCGCCCGCCATGGACAGCGGCAGGATGGTGAGCACGGTGACGGGGTGCAGAAAGCTGTTGAACTGGCTGGCCAGGACCATGTAGGCGACGAGCACGCCCAGCAGCATGGCGAAGATCAGGCTCTGCATGCTCTGCTGGAAGGCGACGCTGGCGCCGCCGGGCACGGCGCGGTAGGGCTTGGGCAGCTCATCGCCGAACTGGCGTACCTTGGCCAGCGCGTCGCTCTGGGCATAGCCGGGTGCGATGTTGGCAAACACGGAAATGGCGCGCTCGCGGTCGCGGCGGATGATGCTCTGCAGCACCGGCCGTTCCTCGTAGCGCACCAGTTGCGAGAGGCGCACAAGCTCGCCCTGGGCGTTGCGCACGTGCAGCGCCGAGATGTCCTCGGGGCGCGAGGGCCGCTTCGAGAGCTTGAGGCGGATGTCCAGGCGCCGGCCGCTGCTGGAAAACTTGCCCACGCGCACACCGCCAATCGTGGCGTTGATGGTGCCCGCCAGGTCCTCCATGCTCACGCCGAGGTCGGCCGCCTTCTCTCGGTCCGGCACCACGCGCAGCTCGGGCAGGCCCACCTGGTAGTCCGTGTCGAGGTCCACCACCATGCCCGTTTCGGCCAGCTTCTCGCGCATCTGCCCCGAGTATTCGACCAGCTTCTCGAAATCCGGGCCGCGCACGGAAAACTCGACTGGAAAGCCGCGCTGGCTGGTGAAGCCCTGCTGGGAGAGGTCCTGCACCACGGCCTTGAGGCCGGCAATGGCGTTGAGCTCGCGCCGGAGTTCGGCGGCGATTTCGTTCTGGGTTTTGGCGCGGCGGCTGGGCGGCACCATGGTCACGAACAGCACGCCGGTGTTGACGCCCGAGCCGCCAAAGCCGCCGACGGAGCCAAAGCAGCGGGCGATTTCAGGCTTGGACAGCACGATGGTCTCGGCGCGGGCAAAGAGCACGTCGGTTTCGCTGAGGTCGCTGCCCACGGCGGTCTGCAGGCGGATCATCAGGCGGCTCTGGTCCTGGCTGGGCACGAACTCGGCCTGCAGCGAAGACAGCAGCCAGAGGCTGCCCGCAAACAGCGCGGCGGCCAACAGCAGCACCAGCCAGGAAGCCCTGAGCCCGAGCTGAAGCACGCGGGCATAGGCGCCCTTGAGCAGGTCAAAGCCCCGGTCAATGATCCGCGGAGCCTGGGCGGCGGAATGCATGTTCACCATCTGGGCGCAGCGCGCGGGCGCCAGGGTCACGGCCTCGAGGTAGCTCAGCATCACGGCCAGGGAGAGCGTGACGCCGAACTGGAGGAAGAACTTGCCGATCACGCCCTCCATGAACACCACGGGCACAAATATGGCGATGACGGCCACGGTGGCGGCCAGCGCGGCGAAGGTGATTTCGGCCGTGCCTTCACGTGAGGCGCGCACGGGAGGCTTGCCCTCCTCGGCGTGGCGGAAGATATTTTCCATGACCATGATGGCGTCGTCCACGACGATGCCCACGGCCAGCGCCAGGGCCAGCAGCGTGAAGGTGTTCAGCGTGAAGCCCAGGAAGTAGATGATGGCCACCGTGCCCAGCAGCGACATGGGAATGGCCAGGATCACGTTGAGCGTGCTGGACAGCGAACCCAGGAAAATCCAACACACCAGCGCCGTCAGGATCACGGCCAGCACGATTTCGAACTCGATTTCGTGCACGCTTTCTTCAATGAACTGGGTGCTGTCGAAGTTGACGGCCAGTTCCATGTCCTTGTCCAGGGTAGGCTGGATTTCGGCCATGGCGGCCTTGACCGACTGCGCGACCTCGACGGCGTTGGCGCCGCGCTGCTTGCGGATGCCGATGCCCTGGGCCGGTGTGCCGTTGACGCGCGAAAGGCGCCGCTCGTCCTCAAAGCCGTCCTCGACGTCGCACACCTGGTGCAGGTAGACGGGCCGGCCCTCGACCTGCGCCACGGTGATATTGCGCAAGGACTCCAGGTCCAGAGCCTCGCCCATGATGCGCACGCTGACCTCGCGCCCTACGGTCTGGAGCTGGCCCGCCGGCATCTCCACGTGCTGGCGCGACAGCGCCCGGATCACGTCAGACACCACCAGCCCGCGCTTGTCCAGCTCGTCAGCCTTGACCCAGATTCGGATGTTGCGTTCCAGGTAACCGCCCAGGGTGATTTCGCCCACGCCCGGCAGCGTCTGCAGCTTCTCCTTGATGCGGTACTTCACGGTGTCCGAGAGCACCGCGCGCGAGTAGGGCCCCGAGAGCCCGATCCACATGATGGGCTGGTCTTCGGGGTTCGTCTTGCTCACCGTCGGCTCGTCAATGTCCCGCGGAAGGCGCCGGCGCGACTGGGCTATCTTCGTCTGAACGTCCTGCATCGCGGCATCGACATTGCGCGAAAGCTCCAGCTCGATGGTGATGTTGGCGCTGCCCTGCCGCGCCGTGGAGGTCACGGACTTGATGCCCTGCACCTGCGTGACGGCCTCTTCGATGATCTCGACGACGTCCTGTTCCACGGCCTCGGGCGAAGCGCCTTCCCAGTTGACGCTGACGGAAATGGTGGGGAAGTCGACGTCTGGAAACTGCGATACGCCGATGCGCGAGGCCGCGACCAGACCAAACACGATCGTGGCGGCCATGATCATCCAGGCCAGCACGGGTTTGCGAATGCAGATTTCCGTGATGTTCATGGCCTATTTGTCCTGGGGCTGCACGGGTTCGTCGATTTTCACGGCGACTCCGTCTTTCAGGGCCTCAGCACCGCGCACTACCAGTTTCTCGCCGGGTTTGACGCCTTCGCGCACCTCGACGCGGCCGTCCTCCGTGCGCAGGCCCAGGGTCAGAAGGCGCATGCGCGCCTGGCCGTTCTCGACCACAAAGGCCACAAAGCCGCGCTCGGTGGGGCGCACGGCCGTCTGGGGGATGGCGGGGGCGTTGTCGCGCGAGCCCGTGACGATGCGGATGCGCGCGAAGGTTCCCGGCCGCACGCACTCGCGGTCCTCCGCTGCGACTTCCGCGATGACCTCGACCATGCGCGAGCGCGACGAAGCCGAGGCCGCGATATGGGTGAGGCTGGCCTTCAGGGGCTTGTCCACGTCGGTGACGGTGAAGGTTGCCTGCTGCCCCTGCTTGAGGCTGCGGGCCTCGTCTTCATCGACGGTGAAGCGAAGCAGCAATGGGTCGCGGCGCAGCAGCGTGGCAATCAGCGCGCCGGGCTGTACGTAGGCCCCGCTTTGCACACTGCGGGACTGGATGATGCCCGCCATGGGTGCCGTGGCGTAGGCGTCACGCAAGTTGAGCTGGGCAGTCTTGACGTCGGCTGTGGCCTGAGAGACATCGGCCTTGGTGCTGTTGACGCGGTTGCGCCAGCTTTCGACTTCGTCGGGGCTGAAAATGCCCGGCGTCTGGCGGTTGGCTTCTTCACGGCGCTTGAGGCCGGCCTGGGCATCCTTGTGCGAGGCGTCGGCCTTGTCGAGGCGGGCCTGGGCGGCTTCGAGTTCGTTCTGGTAGCGCTGGGGTTCGATTTCCACGAGCACGTCGCCGGTCTTGACCTCCTGTCCCTCCCGGAAGTTGACTTTCTCAATTACCCCGCGCACGCGAGCCGTCACGAGCACCTGCTCGAAGGCCTCCACACTGCCCGTCGAGGTGATGGCGTACTCCACGACTCCACCCTGGACTTCCAGTACCTGAACCGGGAACACCGGCTTGCGACCGCCCTTTTGGGCATCCTGGCCGCCGCCTTGGCCGCAGGCTGTCAGAAGTAACGCTAGGAGAATCAGGGCGGTCAGTCGCATGGCAGTTCCAGAGGAGCGAATTCAAGGGTTGGCGATAATACGCCCACGCTGAACGTTCTCTTCCCAAAACCCGCCGGTCGCCGCGCCTGACAGATTTCTGGCAGGGGGCCCGCTCAACGCAATTTTGGTCACCACCCGCTTGATTTGCGCGCCCAGATTATCCGCTGGCGCAGGCCCAAGGTGCCATGCCGCGCTGCATTATTGATATGGAACAATTTGTCGAAGATGCCATTATCTCTGGCCGACAGGCACCCCCGTTGAGGATGCCTGAAATCCACATCCGGGCCCCGCCAATGATGCCCGGCGTCGTTCAACAGGAATGCCTATGAAACGCGGCGGCACGCTGCTGTTCCTCAAGGAAGGTCTCAAACACTACCGCGAGTGCGGCACGCTGCTGCCCAGCAGCCCCAAGCTGGCCAAGGCCATCACCAATGCCGTGCCGCCGCTCAAGCCGGACGACGTCCTGATTGAGCTGGGGGCGGGCACGGGTGTGGTCACGCGCGAACTTAGGGCGCGTTTTCCCAAGAACCGGCTGATCATCATCGAGATCAACGGGGCGTTCGTGAAAAAGCTGCGCCACGAATTTCCGGATGTTGAGATCGTCGAGGCCTGTGCCTCGACCATGTTGCGCATCCTCAAGGAACGCGGCATCTCAAACCAGCGCGTGGCGGCGGTGGTCAGCGGCATTCCTTTTGTCAGCATTCCCGATGAACTGAAGCCCAGGATCTGGGGTGCCATGGCCGAGGTGCTGGAGCCGGGCAAGCCCTATATCCAGTTCTCGTACATCGCGGCCTACTGGACCAAGAAGCGCGTACCGGGCTTTGAGCGCGACAAGCGCAAGCGCGTCTGGACGAACATTCCGCCGGCCAATGTGTTCACCTTCAAGCGCCAGGCGGCGCCGCAGGAAAGCCGCAAGACCGCGCACGCGCGCTGATCGCGCCGGGAGGCCCTATGGGTCTGGCCGTGAGCAAGGACTTTCAGCCTCCCCGTGATTTCCGCGCCGTGTGCATTACCGTGGCCCGCGAAGTCACCGCCGCCACCATTCCCTATGTGCAGGCCCTGGCGGAGAGCATGGGCCTGCCGCGTTTTCCCGGCCATCGCATCCTGCACGCGTCGCAGGTGGAGCAGTGCGATTCGTCGGCCGTCGCGGCCATGATGACAATCATGCGCGGGGCGCAGTCCATGGGGTATGAGTTCGTCGTCTGCAACCCTTCGCCCATCGTGCGGCGTTACCTTGAGATTTACGGTGCAGCCACTTACCTGCAGGGCCGCATCCTCTACTCCGACGACAGCGGCTTTCTGCGCACGTCTCTGATGCCCTTTGTGCCGCCCTATGTGCCCGCGCCGCGCGGCCGCTGGGATATCTATGAAAACGGCCGGGTTCGGTCGCTCATCCCCGCGGCCGAGGGTGCCGTGGACATCGCCCCCGTGGACCTGAGCCAGTACGCCATTCCCACGGTGCGCGAGGTGGTTCACCAGGGCGGCAAGACTCGGGTGCTGGCCCGTGTACCCAAGCAGCACGAGGCCTTCCTGCAGGTTTCGCGCTACAGGTTCAACAACGAGGAAGCGGCCGGCAAACTGGACATGCTCAACCGCCTCCATGACTGGTACCGCGCCAAGGGCTTTGATTTCCGCGGCCTCTATCTCTGGCAGGCCGAGCATCATCCCGGCGAGCTGACCTGCGTGCTGGCCTTTCGCGACCGAGCCCACTTCGACCAGTTCCAGACCCTGCTCAAGGTGGATCTGGGCTGGATGGAACTCGCCAAGCCCCTGGGCGAGCCCAGCGTCGAGTTCCATCGCCTGTTCTGACGGTGCCCTACTCGCCGAAGTAGGCCCGGGTCACCGCGGCCTCCAGGGCATTCAGCAGGGAGGGGTCGGCCCCCTTTTTGGCCTGCAGTGCCTGGCTGATCCTGATGATCTCGTCGTACACCGACTTTGCCGCCCGCCTTGAAGGCACGGGCAACGCCCGCAGGGCCGCAATCTTGATCTGTGGGAAGGCGCGCTGCCGCGCGTCACGAAAGCTGTTGCGGTACAGCCTGGCCACGTACTCGCTGTTGAGCACGCCAATCAGGTAGTCGTCGTCGTGGTCAGGCGCGCCAAAGCAGGCCAGCACGCTGTTGCGGAACAGGGTAAAGGGATGGTGCCTGGCCGCGATGGGCCGGTTTGCTGTCTGCCGCAGCAGGATGCGAGCGGCTGCGTAGCGCTCAGGCGGTGCCATGCGCGCGTAATGCCCCGTGCCCTGGAAGTTGGGCTTGCGCATGAACAGGCGCGGCATGTCCAGGGCAAAGGGCCGCACATCCTTGCCCTCGCGCACGGGCAGGGCGCCGGGCTCGGCCTTGTCTGTCAGGAGCAGATCCGCCGCATTGCCGGTGTGGATGCCGATATCGCCAAAGCTGTCCGGCGGCAGGGGCTGGTGCCGCATGGAAGCCCTGATGGTCAGCCCGACGTCAGCCCGGGCTTCCCAAGGCTCGCCCGAAATGTCGCCCTTGCCTGCTGCAAAGACAAACAGGCCACAGGGCTCCGTCACGCCCGCAAAGGCATTCTCGCCCAGGTCCACTATGCGCTCGACGCTGACCAGTTGGGCCAGGGCACGGCGCAGGGGGGCGTAGCCTTCGAGGTCCGCCACCTGATAAGGAAGCAGAATGCCGATGCGTCCGCCCTGCCGCTTCATGAGCCTTGCGCTCTGCTCGGCGAAGGCCGTGTGCGTGGCGGGCCAGCCTGCAAACGCGCCGAATTTCTTCGCATACAGCGCCCGCAGCATGGGGTCGATTTCCTGCGCCTGCCGGCCGGAAAAGCTCTTCCAGGGCGGGTTGGCAAGCACCACGTCAAACATCTCGCGTTCATCCGAAAGCAGGCCGTCTCGGCAGGAGACCAGGCTCGCCACCCGCGCGCCCAGGCACTTGCCCGCGGCCTGAAGCACGTGGCGCGCGCCCTCGGCGATGCCGCGCTCGATTTCCCAGCCGTGTAGTTTTCCGCCCAGCAGGGGCGCAACCCAGCTGGGCCGTTCCTTCATGGAGTATTCCAGGGCACCCAGCAGGAGGGCCCCGGCCCCGCAGGCGGGGTCGAGGATCACGGGAACCGTGCCGTGGGGGAAACGCTGGAGCACTTCGGTGGCCACGCGCAGGGCCACATCGCGCGGCGTGAAGAAGGCGCCCAGCGTGCCGCGCATGACCTGGGGAACGCCGCGGGCCACGCGCTCATGTTCCTGCCATGCCGGTGTCAGGTCAGCCATGGGAACCAGAATAGGCCGCGCTCGCGGCTAGCGGTACTGCCTGTTGAGATTGTTCGCCGGGCCGGCCAGTTCGGCCACTACACGCTCGCGCGTGGGAAACCCGACCATTGTCCAGACCAGCAGCGGCAGAAAACCCGGCAGGGCCAGCAGGGGCCTTCCTTCCATCATGGTGACTACGCCGGCCAGGATGGCGGCGCCCTCGGCCAAGGCCGTGACAACCACCGTTCTGCCGCGCAGGCGAGCCAGCTTGAGCTGCACGTCAGGCTCGGCGGCAATGGCCGCACTGTGTTGGCGGTGTACCGCGAACATGGGCGCCAGGATGGCCACGGAGAAGGCCCACATGACCAGGCGCAGGATTTCAAAAGGGCTCTGGCTGCCGTCGGCCGGGGGCGGAGTCAAGGGCCCCAGAAAGCTGGCAACAGCCATCAAAAGCACGGGGGCCACTGACATGGCCAGGAAGACGACTGTCATGCCGCGCAGGTTTTGATCTAGATCGGGGGGCAGGTCGTTCATGGCGGCCAGTATAGAGCGGGCGCGAGAATTTAAGGAATCTTCATAATCGCTTTATCCGGGGTTCACCGCCTGCACCTAGTGTCTGCGGCAACAAATGGGAACCACTTACGGAGATCGCGCAATGAAAATGAACAAGGGACTGTTGCTGGCGGGCGTGGCCGCGCTGGCGCTGGGTGTGAGTACCTTCGGCTTTTCGGCCAGGGCCGCCCGGGCGGACGTGAAGATTGAAGAAGCGATCGAAAAGTACAAGCCCGTGGCCGGCGTGTCGGGCACGCTGTCAAGCGTGGGTTCAGATACCCTGAACAACCTGATGACTTTCTGGTCCGAGGGTTTCAAGAAGCACTACCCGAACGTGACCTTTGCCGTCGAGGGCAAGGGTTCGAGCACGGCCCCGCCGGCGCTGATTGACGGCACGGCGGACATCGGCCCCATGTCACGCGAAATGAAGGCCGAAGAAATCAAGAAGTTCGAAGACAAGTTCGGCTACAAGCCCAGCTTGGTGGGCGTGGCTGTCGATGCGCTTGCGGTGTTCGTCCACAAGGACAACCCCATCAAGGGCCTGTCCCTGCCGCAGGTGGATGCGATTTTCTCGGCCAACCGCAAGGGCGGCTACAAGGAAGACATCACCAAGTGGGGCCAGGTGGGCCTGGAGGGCGAGTGGGCCAACTTGAGCATCACGCTTTACGGCCGCAACAGCGCCTCGGGCACCTACGGCTTCTTCAAGGAGAACGCCCTGTACAAGGGCGACTTCAAGAGCACGGTCAAGGAGCAGCCGGGTTCGAGCACGGTGGTTCAGCTCATCAGCGAAGACCGCTCGGCGGCCGGTTACTCCGGCATCGGATACAAGACGGCGGGCGTGAAGACCGTGCCGATCTCCAAGAAGGACGGTGCGGAAGCTTTCGATGCGACGCCGGAGAACTGCTACAGCGGCAAGTATCCGCTGTCGCGCTTCCTGTGGATTTACTTCAACCGCGCGCCGGGCAAGGAAGTAAGCCCCGTGGTCAAGGAGTTCCTGAGCTTCATCCTCAGCCGTGAAGGCCAGGAGATCGTCCTCAAGGACGGCTTTATCCCACTGACCAAGAAGATGATTGACAAGAACCGCGAAGTTCTGAAGTAAGCAGCGTTCAGGTGTGATGGGTGCGGGGCGTTCAGGCTCCGCACCCGTTGCTTCCCCCGCTCCGGCGCCCCATGGCTGAAGACACTCGGCAGATTGCGAAACTTTCCAAGGCCAAGGTGCATTGGTCGGTGCACGTCATCGACAAAAGCACCAACATCGGAATCCGCATCGGCGGCCTGCTGGTGATTTTCGCGGTGCTGGGCCTGGTGTTCTTCATTTTCAGCCAGGTCCTGCCCCTGTTCCAGGACTCGGAGCACGGCGAGTTCGAGAGCCGGGCGCAGGCCGACGCGGCCAGACCCGTGGCCCTGCACGCCGACGAGTACCGCCGCGTGGCCCTGCGCATCAATGAAGACGCCCGCCTGCAGCTTTACGCCGTGCCCACGGGCGAGGTCATGTCGTCCTGGAAGCTCCCCGAGGCCAAGGACGCGCGCATTACCTCGGCCCACATCTCGCTGCGGCCCTACACCCATGTCACGGTGGCGGGCATCCAGAACGTGCCGCGCTATTCGCTCACGCTGGGACTTTCCGACGGCCGCGTCCTGCAGGGTTACGTGAGTTACGTGCATGGCTTCAAGCGCTTTGGCCTCAACCAGGACCCCGAGTCCTGGCGCAAGCTGAAGATGCCCGAGAAGCAGGAGATGTCCAAACCCGACTATCTCCCCGAGGTGCTCATTGACCGCGAGAAGGACGACTCCGGCGAGCAACTCTGGCTCGTTGAGCACCTCAACGAGTTCGGGTTTTATCGCCGCGTGCGGGCAATCGTCGCCATTGAGCGCGAGCTGGAATTTGCCACCGGCGGCGAGGCTGTGACCCGCGTCTACTCGTCGCTGCACAAGGCGCCGCCAGATGCCGAGCGCGAGGCGCTGACGGCCGCGATCACGGAAAAGGGCCGCACCCTGCTGCTGCTGGAGAAGCTTGAAGTCAACGCCATGACTGACGAGCTGCAGGCCGAGGCCCTGTTCAGCGCCGATGTGACGGCGGACGTCAAGGGCAAGCCCCTCCACTTGGCCTGCCACGAACTTCAGACGGAAGCCTGGGTAGGGACTGAAGAGGGCCTTCTCTACCTGTTCCGGCGCGCTGAGGGCTCGGGCGGGCAGCCGCTGCTGGCGCGCCCGGCGGACTATCCGGCCGTCGATGTCTTCAGTTTCCACACCGAAGAGGACCGCAAGTGGGGTGAGACCGTAGCGGCCATGCGCGAGGATCAGGATTTGGGCGCGCCTGCCGGGTCCCTGCGCCTCACGGCCCTGGACTATCTGCTGGGCGGCACATCGCTGCTGGTGGGCGACAGCCACGGCGGCGTCCAGAGCTGGTTTGCCGTGCGCGAGACTCCGGAGGACAACAACCCCCGCCTGCGCCGCATTCATGTGCATGAGCCGGGCGCCGGGGCGATTCTCGGTTTCTGCGCCTGCGAGGCCAACAAGAGCTTTGCCGTCTGGGACGAGGGCGGCAGCGTGCGCGGTATCCACAACACCAGCGAGCGCGTGATCTTCGAGGAGCGCGTGGCGGCCCCCGGCGCGAAGAAGGTCTACTATGCGGGCAACGCGGGCGGCACGCTGGGGCTGGACGCTGCAGGCAAGCTGCGGCACTGGTGGGTGGATGCCCGTCACGCCGAAGTCAGCTTCAAGGCCTTGTTCGGGCGGATCTGGTACGAGGGCTTCATGGGGCCCAAGTACGAGTGGCAGACCTCCAGCGGCACCGACGATGTTGAACCGAAGTACAGCCTCATGCCCCTGGTGATCGGCTCGCTCAAGGGCGGCCTCTATGCGCTTTTGTTCGCCATACCCCTGGCCGTGCTCGGCGCGATCTACACCAGCGAATTCATGCACCGCAACGTGCGCGCCGTAGTCAAGCCCACCATGGAGGTCATGGCCAGCCTGCCAAGCGTGGTGCTCGGCTTTCTGGGGGCGCTTTACTTTGCGCCCATGGCAGCCCCCATCATGCCGACGCTGCTGGCCGGCCTCGTGATCTGTCCGGGCCTGTTCATGTTCTTTGGCTGGGTGTGGCAGCAGTTGCCGCCGACCTTTACGGGGCGCGTCGGCCCGCGTTTGACGCTGGTTATCCTGCTGGCCTTGCTGCTGGTGGGGGCCTTTGCCGCCACGGTGGCTGGGCCGCGGGCCGAAGCCCTCCTGTTTCCCGCCACGGAGGGGGCCGACCCGGCCCTGCTCGACCCCAAGACCTTCCTGCCCATGAGCGAGGAGGCGGCGCGCAAACTCGACGCCGGCAATTTCCGCATCTGGACCAACGGCGGCGCCGAGCTGGCGCGGGAAACCGCCACGCCCCAGGGCCCGCTGCCCAAAGGCTGGTGGATTCCCGGCGGTCACAACCTCTTCAAGGCCCTGATGTGGCTGCCCTTTGCCCTGCTGGCTGCGTGGTGTCTGCGCTCCCTGGCAGCCGTTGTGTTTGGCGGTAGTGGCTTTTGGCGCGAGTGGCGCGGCCTGCGCCCCGGAGGCAACCCCCTGACGACCCTGCGCCACCGCATCGCAGGAAACAGCCGCACCGGCGTATGGCCGGTGATGGTCGACATCTCGTTCTCGCTGGGGTTTGCCGCCGTGGCCGGACTGCTCGGGCTTGGGCTCTCTTGGCTGCTTGCGCCGGGCATCGAAGGCCTGCTGTTCAGCTACAACCATCCCACCGCGGGGCGCGTAGCGGACTTCCGCCGCTTCCTGACCGGCCCCGAAGGATGGAAATTCAACCAGACCAACTCGCTCATCGTCGGTTTCTCCATGGGGTTTGCGGTCATCCCCATCATTTATTCCATCGCCGAGGACGCGCTCTCGACCGTGCCCAACCAGTTGCGCGCGGCCAGCCTGGCCTGCGGCGCTTCACGCTGGCAGACGACCATTACCGTGGTGGCGCCCGCCGCCGCCAGCGGCATCTTCTCGGCCATTGTGATCGGGCTGGGGCGCGCGCTGGGTGAAACCATGATCGTGGTGATGGCCGCGGGCGGCACCCCCGTGATGGATCTGGAGCCCTTGAGCGGCTTTCGAAGTCTCTCGGCGGCCATCGCCATTGAAATGCCCGAGGCCCCGCACGGCGGCACCCTCTACCGCACCCTGTTCCTGGGCGGCCTGCTGCTGTTTGCCGTGACCTTTGTGATCAGCACCCTGGCCGAACTTGTGCGCATGAGGCTGCGCAGGAAACTCTCGAGGATGTAGCCCCATGGCCCAGAGCGCCCCTGCAGTTTCCGGAAGTCCCAAGCCCGCACGCCAGAGGCGCGTGCAGAAAGGCGAGCCTTTCGTCTGGCTTTCGGGCGGCGCCATCATGACCGGCATCGTGCTCATCGTGCTGGTCGTGGGGCTGATTGTGTACGAGGGCAGCCGCACCTTCTGGCCCCGCGACCTTGAGGTCATCGCGCTGGGCGAATCACGCTTCTTGCTCCAGACCTCCGACGGTCGGCAGGCCTTCCTGGACGCCGAAGACCGCCTGCTGCTGCCCCAGGGCGAGGGCTATACCTACGCCGATGGCCGCCGATACGCATTGACGCTGCCGCCGCGCAAGGCGGGCATCGCCGACTTCCGCCGCGCCCCCGGGACCTTTGGGGGCCTCAAGTGGCAGCTCACGGGCGCAGGCGGAGTGCTCAAAAATCCGGGCGGCGCCCCCGTCACGCCCGAGCAATATCTCCAGGATGCCAAGGCCTTCGCCTCGCCCTACGGTGTGGTGGACGAGGCCGGCGGGTTCACTCCCGCCGAAATGCTGCTGGGGGATGATCGCTTCCGTGACCATGTCATGCTGCTGGGGGCCGTGCGCGCCGAGCGCCCGCTTGACCTGCGCGATTTGCCCCGCAAGGCCGACGGTACGCCCTGGCAGGCCTACGAAATCGACGCCGAGCCCACGGAGCTTCTGGTGCGCCAGGGCAACAAAGGCGAGGGCCTGCAGCCTGACAGCATGTATTTCCGCTGGGTGAAGACCAACGTGCCGGACGTGGAAGGCTACCGGCGCGGCAACCCCGGCGGATACGAGGCCTATGTGCTGGGGCGGACCTTGGCGCGGCATGTGTGCGAGATTGAGCGCCTGGAGAAGGGGGTGCTGGTCGGCTATGTCGTGGAAGTAAAGGAAGGCGAAAAGACCCTGGCATCGATCGACAAAGACGGCCTTGAGCGCGTGTGGGAGGTGTTTCTCGAGCAGCAGCAAGCCATGCATGCCGAGTATCTGCGGCGTGTGGAAATCGAGAAGGACGATATCGGCGACGTGAACCATGAGATCAAGCAGCTGGAGCTTCAGGTCGCGCGCATCCGCCATGACTTCCGCAAGTCCGGCGAGATGGTTACCGCCATCGAGAAACTCCAAGAGGCCTACACGGCCTGGTCGCGCCTCGAGCCGCCCTCCAGGCCGGACACGAAGCCCGAAGAGTACGCCCGGGCCTGCGGCACGTGGCGCGACCAGCTTGATGAAACTCTGCGCGCCTGGGACAGGGACATCGCCGCCTACAAGCTCGATGACAGCCAGCGCGAAGCCCTGGCTGACGCGCGGGCGGCCCAGCTCGCCCGGGCCGACCTCCAGAGCAGCACCTACTCCAGGCTGCGCCTGGAGGTGACGAGGCTGCGCGAGCACGAGAAAACCGTGACCTATACGCTGCGCGCCCTCAACGGCCAGACGGCCGTTCTGCCCGTGGCTCAGGTAGTGCGCGCGATATTGCCCAACGAGCTGGGCTTCTTCGGCAAGCTGGGTGTCTACCTGGACCGCTTCTGGGAGTTTCTGTGGGAGAACCCCCGCGAGTCCAACACCGAGGGCGGCATCTTCCCCGTTATCGTCGGCACCCTGCTCATGACCCTTCTGATGAGCCTGGCCGTGGTGCCCTTTGGCGTCATAGCCGCGCTTTACCTGCGGGAGTACGCCCGGCAGGGCCCGCTGGTGTCTGCGGTGCGCATTGCCGTCAACAACCTGGCGGGGGTGCCCAGTATCGTGTTCGGCATTTTTGGGCTGGGTTTCTTCTGCGTGATCATGGGCGGAACGATGGACAGCCTGTTCTATCCCGAGAGGCTGCCCAGCCCGACCTTTGGCGGCGGCGGGCTGATGTGGGCCTCGCTGACCCTGGCGCTCATGACTGTGCCCGTGGTGATCGTGGCCACGGAAGAGGCCCTGATTGCCGTGCCTTCAAGCCAGCGCGAGGCCAGCCTGGCGGCGGGTGCGTCGCGTTTCCAGACGGTTTGGCGGGTGATTCTGCCCCAGGCCATGCCCGGCATCCTCACGGGCATGATCCTGGCCATGGCGCGCGGCGCGGGCGAGGTGGCCCCGCTGATGCTCGTGGGCGTGGTGAAGTCGGCCGAGACGCTGCCCGTGGACGGCAATTTCCCGTTCATCCACCTCGAGCGCAAGTTCATGCACCTGGGCTTTCACATCTATGACGTCGGATTCCAGAGCCCCGACATCGACAACACCAAACCTCTGGTCTTCACGACCACGCTGGTGCTGATTCTGGTCATTGCCGCGCTGAACATCGCCGCCATCCGCATGCGCAACCGGTTGCGCAAGCGTCTGTCCTCGAGCCACGTGTAAAATGAAGAACAAGGAGCAGGAAATGGCTAACATGACCGCCCCCGACACTCTGGCAGACGGGGTAAAGGCTGACTCTCGCGGAGCTGTGCGCGTGACCACGCAGGACACCGGCAAGCTGGAAAAGCCTGAGGCCCTCGAGACGATTGTCCGCATCGAGAATTTCAACCTGTTCTACGGCAAGCATCACGCCCTGAAGAACATCAATCTCGACATTCCCAAGAACCGTGTGACCGCGCTGATTGGACCCTCCGGCTGCGGCAAGAGCACGCTTCTGCGCAGCATCAACCGCATGAATGACCTGATTGACGGCATCAGCTATCAGGGTTCGATTTATCTCGGCGGCAACGACATTTACGCGCCGGATCAGGATGTGATTGCCCTGCGCAAGCACTGCGGCATGGTGTTCCAGAAGACCAACCCCTTCCCCAAGTCCATCTTCGAGAACGTAATTTACCCCAACCGCATCAGCGGCGAGCGCAACCGCAGAAAACTCGCCGAGATTGTCGAGCGCTGCCTCAAGCGTACCGCCCTGTGGGATGAGGTCAGCCATCGCCTGCACGACAACGCCACCGCGCTTTCCGGCGGCCAGCAGCAGCGCCTGTGCATCGCGCGCGGCATCGCCAACGAGCCTGACGTGCTGCTGATGGATGAACCATGCAGCGCCCTGGACCCCATTGCCACGGCCAAGATTGAAGAGCTGATTCTTGATCTGCGCGAGAACTACACCGTGGTCATCGTGACCCACAACATGCAGCAGGCGGCGCGCGTGGCCGACTACACGGCCTTCATGTACCTCGGAGAAATTGTCGAGTTCGGCGCCACCAGCGAGATGTTCCTCAAGCCCCGCCTCAAGCAGACGGAAGACTACATCACCGGCCGCTTCGGCTAGCCGATGGCCGAAAACGGTCCCTGCGGCGGCCGCTCAGGGTCGCGTGCAACGCAAGCGGCACGGCCAGGGGCCGTGCCGCTTGAGGTTGTGGCCGCGTCTTACTGCTTGGTGTCTTCCGCGGGGCTTTCCTTGGAGCCTTCCTTGGGGGCCGGGGCTTTGGGGGTGTCGGTGGAGCGGCTGATCTTGCGCACGATCTTGATCTTGCCGCCGCCCGGCAGGTCCTTCTCGATGATTTCTTCAATGTCTTCGGCGCCGTCCTCAAGCTGCTTGCGGATGCGCTCTTCCAATTCCTTCTCAAGCTTGGCGATCTCCTCTTTCAGCTTGCGAACAGACTCAGGCAACTCGGCGCCATGGTCGGACTTCCCGTCAGCCTTGCCCTCGGCCTGGCCTTCGCGAGACTCGACACTGCGCGACTTGCGCACGGTACGGCGAACGACTTTCGTGCCGTCGGGCAGGGTCTCGACCACGGTTTCGTCGATGTCGCCCTCGGCGCTGTCTCCGTTGTCCGCCTTGCCGCCTTCGCGGGCCTTTTCCAGCTCCTTCTTGATGCGCTCGAAGATCTCCTGGTTCTCCTTGCGGAACTTCTCCAGGGCTTCCCTGACTTCGGCGGGAAGGTCTTTACCCAGGGCCTCTTTGATGGCCTCGTCCATCTCCTTCTCGACCTTCTCCCTGGCTTCATCAGCGCCCTTGGGCGCCTCCTGGGCCGTAAGCGGGCAGGCGCCCAGCAGACCCGCCGCCAGCATTGCAATCAGCAGCTTCATGTTCGTTCCTCGCAAGGGTTGTTCGGGGTTCCTTCACAGGCTCTACCGGCCGATCCTTGCCTTCGTTACACGGAATTGCCGCAGCGCCACCGGTCTTGGGCGTGGAGCCGTTTGAGGTCGCCTGCGGATTGCATGGTGAGCCTGCTGCACACCCTGCGCGAAGATGTCGGTGCTATTTTTCGAGGGCCGTCTTGAGGTCGTTGAGCCCGCGCTCAAAGTAGGGGCCAATCATGCCCGGCATGGCCACGGCGAACCACTTGCCAATGAAGTCCTCGTTGCGTCCGTGCATGGCCCAGGTCACCTTCACCATGCCGCCTCCGGCGTCTGAATAGGTGATGGCGCCCTTGCTGAAGTACTTGTCGTCAAAGGCCATGTCGTATTCAACGCCCTTTTCCGGATCGCAGGACGTAAAGGTGACCTTGCCGTTGCCGTCTTTGCCCGTCCAGTGCTGGTGGGCGCCCACGCCGGTATCCTTGACGATGGTGGTCGAGATCGTCGGGTCTTCCCTGGTCCAGGGCTGCCACTTGGGCCAGTTCTTGAGCTCGCCGCACATGGCGTGAACGTCATCCATGTCGGCCTTGACGGTTACGCTGCGCGAGACTTCGTATTTGCCGTCGAGCACAAAGAAAGTCACGCCCATCACGCCGGCCACGGCCAGCAGTACCAGCAGCACAAAGGCCTTGAAGAGCTTTCCCAGCAGCGAGCCGGATTTCTTGGGTTCTGCCATGACGGAATCCTCGTTATCAGTGGCCGACATCATAGTTCGACGTGCAACTACTTTACCATGCGTTTGCGCATGCGGCGTGGCACGGCCCAAAGCAGCAGCGCGCAGACGGCGAGCATGTAGCCGGTGTGGCCGAGGTGGCGCAGCTCCAGCGGTCCCTGGCAGAGGCCGCGCACGAGCTCCACGCCGTGGAACAGAGGTGTGAACCAGGCGATGGTGGTGCCGCCGGGAATATCGCTGACGGGAAAGAAGATGCCGCTGAACAGGAACATGGGGGTGAGGAAGAGCGTCCAGTAGTAGCTGTAGAGGTCGATGGTGTTGATGAGTGTGGTGTACCACTGGCCCATGAGGCTGAAGATGGCGCCGATCAGGGCCAGCGCCAGGGGCACCAGCAGCGTCCACCAGCTCGTGAGAATGGGGCGCCCCGCCAGGGTGAAGCCCAGCAGCACCACGAGAAAACCGGCGCCGTAGATCAGCGCGCGCGTGGTGCCCCAGAGCAGTTCGCCAAAGGCGATGTCCTGCATTTGCGCGGGGGTGGCGAGGTAGGCGTCATAGAGCTTGGAAAAATACATCTTGATGTACATGTTCCAGCTTGCCTCGAAGGAAGCACCGTTCATGGCGGCGCTGGCCATCAGGCCCGGGGCGATGAATGCCACGTAATCCTGGCCCCGCATGTTGCCGCCGACGTAAACACCGAGCCCAAGACCCATGCCCACCAAGAAGAGCACCGGCTCAAAGAAGTTGGGCAGGATGTTCGTGACCCAGGTGTGCCGGTAGACCGTGAAATTGCGCCGCCAGACGCAAAGCGCCATGGAAAGGTTGATGTCGCCGGGCAGGTTCATGCCTGATTCGCTTTCGCCGCCTCGCGGCAGCCTCATTCGTCCAGCTTGCGGCCTGTGATCTTCAGAAACACATCTTCGAGTGTGCTGCGGCGCAGTCGCGTTTCGAGGTTGGGCCAGTGGCGCGCGGCCGCCGCGATGGCCGCCTCGCCGTCGTCCACATAAAGCAGCAGCCGGTCGCTCAGGGCTTCGCTGCGCCGCGTCAGGGGCTGCATCTCGGAGGGCAGTGCGGGGGCCGCGGCCTCGCCGTGCCAGACCTCGACCACGTGGCGCGTGACCTCGCGCTCGATCAGCTCCCGCGGTTTGCCCTGGGCGACGATCTTGCCCTTGTCCATGATTACCAGGCGATCGCAGAGCTGCTCGGCCTCATCCATGTAGTGGGTGGTGAGCAGAAGCGTCGCCTGCTTGCGCTTGAGGGCGAACAGGCGCTCCCACAGGTTGTGGCGGGCCTGGGGGTCCAGGCCCGTGGTGGGCTCGTCCAGCACGAGGAGCTGGGGGCTTCCCGCCAGCCCGCGGGCAATGAGCGCGCGGCGCTTCATGCCGCCGGAAAGCTCCATGACCTTGGCGCTGGCCTTCTCCGAAAGGTTGACGAACTCGAGCAGCTCGCTACTGCGGTTGCGGGCTTCGCGGTAGCTGAGGCCGTAGAAGCGGCAGAAGATCTCAAGGTTCTCGCGCACCGAGAGTTCGCCGTCGAGGTTGTCTTCCTGCGGCACGACGCCGACGGCGCGCTTGATCTCACGGTCGGCCGTCTGGCGCCCGGCTTCGTGGCCCAGCACCACCAGCGAGCCCCCGCTGACGGGCACAGCGCGGTAGACCATGCGCATCGTCGTGGTCTTGCCCGCGCCGTTGGGTCCCAGGAAGCCGAAGCACTCGCCGCGCTGAATGTCGAAGTCGATGCCGTCAACGGCCACAAAGTCCTTGTAGGACTTGCGCAGGCTGCGGGCGGTGACGGCGGCTTGAGACAAGCGCGGCTCCGGGGCCATGGCGGCCGGCTAGGCCGGCCAGAGAGCGAGAATCACGAGCAGCAGGGGGCCGGTCAGCATGAAGTTGTCGATGATGTCGAGTACGCCGCCGAAGGCCGGAACGAGGTTGCCCGAATCCTTGACTCCCGCGGCCCGCTTCAAGGCGCTCTTGACCAGGTCGCCGCTCTGGGCCATCACGCCCGTGAACGCCCCCACGATCCCGCCGTACCACCACTGGCTGAACAGGGGGCGCAGGGCCGAGCCGGCCTCCTGCGCCCAGAAAACGATGCCGGCACCTGCGGCCGCGCTGAACAGCAGGCCGAACAGCGCGCCCTCGATTGTCTTGCCGGGGCTGAGGTGGGGGATGAGCTTGTGGCGGCCCAGAGCGCGGCCCATGAGATAGGCGCCGACATCGCCCATGCGGCTGGCCGCCAGCAGGAAATAGAGCAGCCAGGCCCCGGCCGAGGGCACGCGCCGAAGCCAGAGAATGCAGGCCACAGAAAACACGAGGTAAACGTACACCGCGACGTTATTGAGGATGCGGGCCGAGATCTGTCCCACGTCGCGCGCGCGCAGGCCCACAAGGCAGCACACCAGCAGGGCCATCAGGGGCAGCAGCAGCGTCAATCCGCGGTACTGTGCCGGCACATGAAAGAAGTAGCGCACCTGACCGGAGTCCAGCAGGTCCAGCACGCCCAGGGCCGGCGGCGCAGCCACAAACTGCACATAGGCCAGGGAGGCCAGATTGAGCAGGATCAACAGGTTGCGGTCAAAGGGCAGACCGCGGAACTTGAGCAGCCGGTCCATCTCGATGATGCCCACGCTGACCACCACAGCGCACAGGAAGAACAGGCCGAAGGTCTCGCCCGCGAAGTGGTCCACGGCCAGAATGCCCACCAGGGCAAAGACCATTGTGAAGCCGTAGAAGAATCGCGTGCCCATGGTGTCCGCCGCCGTGAGGCAGGCACAATATCGAAAGCGCGGGCTTATTTAAGAGCCTTGCCGAATTGCTGATGCAGCCGTCACCCCCCGTCGCTAAAGTTACTGACACACCCATGGATACTCTAAGCGCCGAACCCGCCAGCGAACCCCTTGCCCGTCCTCAAGGCTTGGACGAGCAGATGGCCCGCGTGCTGCGCTGCCACAAGGCCGCCCGTGACAAGCTTTCGGGAAAAAACGTTCACCAGTTGCGCGTGGCCTTGCGCTCCTGCCTTTCCTTGGGCGACGGGCTGCGCGAGTTCGATGACCACATTGCATGGTCCACCCTGCGCGAGCAGGGGCGCCGCTTGTTCAAGCGCGTAGGCATGCTGCGCGACATCCACGTGCTTGAGGCCCGGGTCAAGAAGCTCTCGGCCGTGCGCGACAGCGTAAGCCGCCGCCTGCTGCGCCTGCTGGCCGGGCGCCTCCAAGGCGCGCAACGGGACGCGCGCCAGGCCGTGGCGGCTTTCAACCGCAAGGCCTGGCGGCGCCTGGCATCGCTCTTGCCCCGCCGCGCGGCGCGGCTGGCCATGGATGACTTGGCCTTTGAGCAACTGGCGCTGCAGCGCTGGACGGAGGCCGAGGACCTGCACTACAAGGCCCTTGAGGGGCGCTCGCGCGAGGGCTACCACGAGCTGCGCATTGCCATCAAGCGCTTCCGTTACACCGTGGCCGCCTTCCTGCCGGGGTTTCACGCCCGCTGGGGCCGCGATTTGCGCCGCCTGCAAAGCCTGCTGGGCCAGGTTCATGACCTGGACCTCGTAGACGATCTGCTCAAGGCCGCGCCCGGCCTCTCGCGCGGGGCGCGCAAGCGCTGGCGCCAGCACATCGAGAAGGAAATCCAGGATCGCCTGCAGCGCTACCGCAAGCTGACCATGGGGGAGCGCTCGCTGTGGTCCGCATGGCGCGCGGGCCTGCCCGGCGATTCGCGCCTTCAGGAGTCCGCCGTGGCGCGCCTGGCGGCCTGGGCCACCTTCCACGACCGTGACTACGAACATACGGCCCACGTGGCGCGCCTGGCCCTGCAGCTCTTTGACGCCTTGCGCGCGGCCAGGCTGCGCGAGCCTTTCAGCGAAGAAAAAGCCCGCCACAAGCTGGAGGCCGCCGTGTTCCTGCACAATGTCGCGGCGCGGGCGGGCAAGCCGCACAAGGAGGCCGCGCGCGTGGTGCGTGCCCTGCCCGCACCCCTGGGCTGGTCGCGCTTTGAAATGGATTACGTCGCGGACATCGTTCGCTACCACCGCGGCAAGGAGCCGCAGGCGCGGCATCGGCGATTTGGTTCGCGCCCGCCGGAGCAGCAGCAGGCCATTCGCGTGCTGGCGGGCCTGCTGCGTCTGGCCGTGGCGCTGGATGCCGCGCGAACGGGGGCCGTGAAGGGGCTGAGCCTGGAGGTCAGCCCCGAGGCGGTGATCGTGCGCGCCGAAGGCTTTGATGAAACGGGCCCCTCGGCGGCGGCCGTGTCCGAGGGCAAGGCTCTGCTCGAAGCCGCGCTGGACCGGCTGGTGCTCGTCAAGTCGGCCGAGTTCACGGCAGCGCCGGCGCGGCACACCGAAGAAGAGTAGCGGCGGGCTCAGGCAGGGGCGGCCACCACCAGCACGTAGCCATCGGGGTCAAGGAAGTAGGCCGCGTCGTCGCCCCAGTCGCGGCGGGCCAGGGGCGAGGTGCAGGGGGCGCCAAGCCTTTGCAGGCGGGCGACGACCGCATGCAGGTCGGGTACGTGCAGATAAATCTCGCCACGCGGACAGCCGTCTGCGGGCTTCATGGCGCCGAGCCTTTCTCCGAGAAAGTGGCGGGTATTGGCCTGGGGCATGAGGCCAAGGCGCGCGCCGCTGTTGACGCGGTACTCGACGTAAACGGGCACATCGACGGTTTTTTCCAGCGCCAAAGCAGCGTCGTAGAATGCCCGGGCCCGCGCGAGATCAGCAACGTAGAGAATGGTCAGCAACACGGAGGTTCTCCCGGAGCGGGCGCGCCTACTGGATGCCCAGTTCGATCTTCTGCAGGGCCTTGATCTCGTCGCGCAGCAGGGCGGCGCGTTCGAAATCCAGGGCCTTGGCTGCCGCGTACATTTCCTTTTCGATCTGTGCGATCAGCTTGGGCACTTCCCCGGGGCTCACCTCCCGGGCTACGGCCCCCGCGGGCGCCTCGCCGCCGCCCTCCAGAAGTCTCATGCGCGCCTTGCGCCCCTCCAGCGCGCCGGCCTCCTCGGCTGCGCGCAGGGCGCGTTTGGTAGCGTAATTGCGCCCCTGGCTGCCGGGGTCAAAGCTGCCGGGCGTGTTGTCATGGCCGTGGGCGTAGGCGCGCTCGCTGTGCAGCGCTTTCTTGCCGCCCTTGCCGGACTTCTCGCCCACCTTCAGACCGCCCTTGGTATTGCTCCAGTCCCAGATGCTGGGCAGTTCCTTGTCCACCGTGACGTAGTCGGCCTCGAACACGCTCTGCAGCACGTCATCGATGCGGTTGATGATGGTCGTGGGCGTGATGTTGTTCTGACGGTTGTACTCCTGCTGCAGGCGGCGCCTGCGGTTGGTTTCCTCGATGGTGCGTTTCATGGAGTCGGTCATGGTGTCGGCGTAGAAGATCACGCGGCCATTCACGTTGCGCGCGGCACGGCCCACCATCTGGATCAGGGAGCGCTGCGAGCGCAGGTAGCCTTCCTTGTCGGCGTCGAGGATGGCCATGAGGCTGACCTCCGGCAGGTCGAGGCCTTCGCGCAGCAGGTTGATGCCCACCAGCACGTCGAACTCCCCCTTGCGCAGGTCGCGCAGGATTTCCGTGCGCTCCAGCGTGTCGATGTCGCTGTGGAGGTAGCGCACGCGGATGTCCAGGGACTTCAGGTAGTCGCTCAACTCTTCTGCCATGCGCTTGGTGAGCGTGCAGACGAGGGCGCGTTCGTTGCGCGCGATCACGGGCCTGAGTTCGTCCAGCACGTCGTCAATCTGGCCCTTGGCGGGCTTGACCGTGATTTCAGGGTCGATCAAACCCGTGGGCCGCACAATCTGCTCGATGACGCGGCCCACGCTCTTCTCGAGTTCGTAGGGGCCGGGCGTGGCGCTGACAAAAATCGTCTGGCGCTCGATCTGCTCGAACTCCTGGAAGGTCAGGGGGCGGTTATCGAGGGCGCTGGGCATCCGGAAGCCGAATTCCACCAGCGTCTCCTTTCGCGCGCGGTCGCCGCGGTACATGCCGCCGATCTGCGGCACGGTCACGTGGCTCTCATCCAGCACGATCAGCGCATTCTTGGGCAGGTAGTTCATCAGGGTGGGCGGCGTGCTGCCGGCCGGCCGCCGCTCAAAGTGCCTCGAGTAATTCTCGATGCCCTTGCAGGTGCCGATTTCCTCCAGCAGCTCGAGGTCGTACTTCGTGCGCTGCTCCAGCCGCTGTGCCTCCAGCAGTTTCCCCTTTGTCTTGAAGTACTCCACCTGCTGCGCCAGCTCCGCCCGGATGTCCGCGAGCGCGGCGTCGAACTTCTTCTTGGGTGTCACGTAGTGGGTGGCCGGATAAACGGTGACCTTGTCCAGCGTGCCCAGCACTTCGCCCGTGAGGGGGTCGATTTCGTAGATGCCGTCGAGCTCTTCGCCGAAGAACTCGAAGCGCAGGACCTTGCTGTCTTCATAGACGGGAAAGACGTCCAGCACGTCGCCGCGCGTACGGTAGGTGCCGCGGCCGAGGTCCATGTCGTTGCGGGTGTACTGGATTTCCGTGAGCTTGCCGATGGCCTCCTTGCGCGTCAGGGGGACGCCCTTCTCGGCGTAGAGCAAGGCGCCTTCGTAGGCCTCGGGCGAGCCCAGACCGAAGATGCACGAGACGCTGGCCACGATGATGACGTCCTGGCGGTCGAGCAGGCTGCGCGTGGCGCTGTGGCGCAGACGGTCGATGCGGTCATTGATGGCGCTGTCTTTCTCGATGTAAACATCGGTCTGGGGCACGTAGGCCTCGGGCCGGTAGTAGTCGTAATAGCTGACGAAGTACTCGACGGCGTTTTCAGGAAAAAGCTTCTTGAACTCGCCGAAGAGCTGGGCGGCCAGAGTCTTGTTGGGCGCCATGATCAGCGTGGGGCGGTTGACCTGTGCGATGACGCTGGCCACAGAAAAGGTCTTGCCCGAGCCCGTGACGCCCAGCAGCGTCTGGTAGCGGGCACCCTCGTGGAGACCCCGCACAAGCTGTTCGATGGCGCGGGGCTGGTCGCCGCGCGGCACCTGTTCGGTTACGAGTTTGAAGGGGCGCTGGGGCATGGGCGGTTCCTGTCGGGCGAACCATGTTAGCCGCGCCCACGACAGAAACGACCACATGGCGGGGCCGCGGCCCCGTTACTTGTTCTCACGCTCAAAATACTTGCGGGCCGCGTCGCGATAGCGGCGGGGCAGACGGTCCAGCTCTTCCTTGGTGTTGACGTCGTCAGCACTGCCCTTGCGGCCCGTGGCTTCACGACGGGCGCGCTCTTCTTCGGCACGCTTGGTGTCGAGATCCTTCTCTTTGCTGTTGGGGTCCTTTTCGCCCACGCCCGTGTCCTTGACGTCCACGCCTTCCTTGCGGATGCCGTGGTCGCCTATACCGCGGCCTTCGGAGCCGCCGCCGCGGCCTCGGTCAGGGCCGCTGCCCTCGCCGGGTTGGCCTTCTCCGGGCTTGCCCTCGCCGGGCTTGCCCTCGCCGGGCTTGCCTTCACCGGGTTGGCCTTCACCGGGCTTGCCTTCACGGGGTTGACCCTCACCGGGCTTGCCTTCACCGGGTTGGCCATCGCCGGGCTTGCCTTCACCGGGTTTGCCTTCACCGGGCTTACCTTCACGGGGTTGACCCTCGCCGGGCTTGCCTTCACCAGGCTTGCTTTCACCGGGTTGGCCCTCACGGGGTTGGCCTTGTCGGCCGGCTTCGCGGGCCATTTCCTCAGCCGCTTGGCGCCACTCTTCAGGAATGGCGTTCTTGGCCCACTCGGGCACGTCTTCGGGCTTCATGCCTTCGGCGCGCGCTTCCTCCACGATGCGCTTGGCCGCCTCCTCCATGCCTTCGAATTCCTTGCCGCGCCGGATCATCTCGCGCAGGGTTTCGGCGTCGATCTTGTTCTTGCGGGCCAGTTCCCGTGCAAGTTCGACCAGCTCTTTAGCCTGCTCGGGGGTGATTTCGCCCTTTTCGAGCTGCTTGCGCAGTTCCTCGGCGCGTTTGCCGCTGGGGTCAATGTCGCGTTTGGGGTCGGCTGCCTTGGCCAGTTCCTCGAGGGCCTTGCGCAACTCCTGGGCGTCCACGGCCGACTTGTCGCGGAACTCCTTTTGGAGGTCTTCCAGCGCCTTGCGGATCTCGGACTCGTTGGCGCCGCTCCTTTCCATGCGCTCGCGCAGCGCCTTCTCTTCGGCCAACTGGCGCTCCTGGGCTGACTTCGCGTCCTTGCGCGCCTTGCCCAGTTCGGCCTGCACAGCTTCAGCCGCGCGTTTGAGCCAGGGGTCGTTGGGTGCCTTGGCGCGAGCCTTGTCGATGGCCTCGCTCAGTTCCTTGGCGGCAGCGGTGTCTACTTCGCCGTCGGGACGGTGAACCTCTTCGGCGGCTCGCTTCGCGGCCTCTTCAATGCGGCGCGGGTCGTTGCTCTCGATGGCCTCCGCCAGCTCGCGGGTGGCCTCGCTGGATTTCATGGCGTCGCGGGCGACCTGGCGGTCCTTCTGGCCGTCGGCTTGCGCCTTGGCGCGGTCGGCCAGGGCGTTGGCGTCGCGCATGGCCCGTTCTTTGTCGTCGGCGCCGCTCTGGGCGCGGCGGGCCGCTTCCTCGATATCTTCGGCCAGCTTTTCCTGCTGACGGGCCCCTGCCTCCTTCGATTTTTCGGCCGTGCTGCCCGCGGACTTCGCGATCTGCTCGGCGTCCTTGGGTTTGACCTCGGGCTTCTTGGCCTGCTTCTCCTTCTCGGATTCCTTGCGGTTCTCCTCAAGCTGGGCATGGGCCCAGCGCGAAAGCGGCGTGAGCAGAAGCAGAAGCACCATGGCGGCCAGAAGGCGCCTCAGCCAGCGGGGCTCGGGCAGGGGGCGGTCGTGCATCAGTCTCTGCGCCTGGCGGCTCACCGGTTCAACAAAGGGGTCGCCGGGTCGTGCGCGTTCAAGCTCATAGGCGCTCACGATGGCGCCGGTGCGGCCAAACCAGTGGTCGGCGGCCAGCACCTGCTCGCGCTCAGGCGGCTTGATGAAAAGCACGATAGCCGCGTACAGCGCCGGCAGCACCACGGGAATGGCCATGGTCGTCCAGTAGTCCGGAAAGCCATACCAATCCCTCAACCAGGGCGCGGCAATGACCACGGGCAACGCCAGCACCAGGCCCCAAAGCGCCGCATAGCTCGCCGTGCGCAGCGAAAGCCGCAGGTAGAAGCGTTTGAGTTCTCGTTGCAGCGGCGTCATGGCCTGTGATTCCTTTTGGGGCACCTGCAATTCCAGCCCCGATTATAACGCAGGCCGGGGCGCCCTTGTTGCCGCAAATCCGGCTTTGGCACGGCCGCTCAATTGCATCTGTTTGAATGCGCGGCATACTCGCGCCGGTTTGCGGCTACGGAGCCACGCCCATGGTTATCAAGCCCCGCGTGCTGACACCCGGTCCTACCGCCCTCTTGCCTGAAGCGGCACTGGCGCAGGCGGCGGCGTCCATGCATCACCGCACCGACGCCTTTATCGAGCTGTTCAAGCAGGTGCGCGAGGGCCTCAAGCACCTGTTCCAGACGCGGCGCGACGTGCTCATGTTCTCGGCTTCGGGCACGGGCGGCCTTGAGGCCTGCGTGGTCAACCTGGTGCGGCCGGGCGACGAGGTGATCTGCGTCAACGCGGGCAAGTTCGGAGAGCGCTGGACGAAAATGAACCGCACCTTCGGCGCGAAGGTCCACGAACTCAAGCTGGCCGACGGGCAGGCCGTCAGCGTTTCAGCCGTGAAGCAGGCGCTGAATCAAGCGCCCCAGTGCCGCGCGGTGTTCGTGCAGGGCAGTGAAAGCAGCACGGCGACGGTGCACCCGGTGCGCGAGATTGCGGCGCTGGTGCGCGAGCGCCCCCAGTGCGTGATCTGTGTGGATGCGATTACCTGGATCGGCGCCCACGAAGTCCGCACCGATGACTGGGGGCTGGACCTCGTGGTGTGCGGCAGCCAGAAGGCGCTGGCCATGCCGCCGGGCCTGGCCTTCGTGAGCATCAGCGAGAAGGCGGAAAAGCTGATGCAGGGAGTGAGTACGCCGCGCTACTACTTTGATTTCGCGCGCGAGGCCAAGGCCCAGAAGGAATTCCAGACTGCGTTTACGCCGGCCATCAGCCTGGTGGCGGCTTTGGCGGCGAGCCTGGCCTGGGTGCGGCAGCTGGGGGTGGAGAACCTCTGGCGCAATGCTTCGGTGCTGGCGTCCATGACGCGCGAGGCCATGAAGGCCATCGGGCTGGAAATTTTCTCGCAGGCACCCTCGGACAGTGTGACGGCAGTCTGCGCGCCGGCGGCGTTGGGCAGCGGAAAAATCATCAAGCGCATGAAGGAGCGTCACGGAGCTATCATCGCGGACGGACAAGATGATTTAAAGAATCGTGTGTTCCGCTTGGCTCATCTTGGCTATTACGATTACATGGAGGCGCTGGGATTGATCGGCGCCCTGGAAGACGTACTCCTGGGGCTGGGGCACAGCTTCGAGTCAGGCAAGGCGCTGGCGGCGGCGCAGGCGCAATACCGCAAACTTACGGCCACACACTGAGAAGGCACACCGATGAGCGAGCAGACCAACATCTACATTGACGGCGAACTGGCGGGCACGATCAACGACTTGAAGCGTGACGACCCCTGGCACTACGGCATTCTCGTGCCGGGAGACGCGTTTGAGGAATTGAAGAAGTCGCTCGACGTGGCGCCCTACGCCAAGGACAGCCCCGGCGTGACAGAGCTGGTGGCGCGCCAGGACACTGTCGAGCGCGTGAGCTGGGGCGCGGACCTCGAGTCTTCTGCCATGATCGAAAAGCTCACCCTGGCCCAGTACGGCGAGAGCGAGCCCTGGGAACTCGAGTTCACCACGGCGCAGGATTCCGAAGCCGGGGCCGAGGCCGAGGAAGCGGCCAACGGCGCAAACTAGAAACGCGCGGCACTCGGACGCGGCGGCAGGCTTCCTGCCGCCGCGCGCCTTTTGCTAACCTCGGCACCGCCACTTCAGCGACAGGGGATGGTGCATGGCTTACCGCATTTTCGTTTCCGCCGCGCTGGACAAGGGCGGGTTGGACCTGCTGCGGCAGCAGCCGCAATTTGACGTGGTCGTCAGCGAACCCCTCAACGGCGAGGCGCTGGCCAAGGCGCTGGCCGGAGCTGATGCCGTGATTGTGCGCAGCGAGAGCAAGCTCACGCGCCAGGTGCTCGAACACACCCGCGGTCTGCGCGTGATCGGACGAGCGGGATCGGGCGTGGATAACATTGACGTCGAGGCCGCGACCTCGCGTGGCATTGCCGTGCTCAATGCCCCCGGCGGCAACACGGTCACTGCCGCGGAGCACACCCTGGCGCTGATGTTTGCTTTGGCGCGCCACGTGCCGCAGGCCAACGCGCGCCTGGCGCAGGGCGTGTTTGACCGCAAGAGCTTTGTGGGCGTCGAGCTGTCCGGCAAGACGCTGGGCATCGTGGGCCTCGGCCAGATTGGCGCGGTCGTGGCCGAGCGCGCCCGCGGGCTGCACATGCAGGTGCTGGCCTTTGACCCCTTCGTGACTGAGGAGCGCGCCCGCGCCCTTGGCCTGAAGCTGGCTTCCCTCGACGAGGTCATTGCCGCGTCGGATTTCCTGACTGTGCACACGCCGCTGAACGAGAAAACCCGGGGCATCATCGGCCGCCGCGCTTTTGAGCTGGCCAAGCATGGCGTGCGCGTCATCAATTGCGCGCGCGGAGGCCTGATTGATGAAGCCGCGCTGCTGGAGGCTCTCAACAGCGGCAAGTGCGCCGGTGCGGCCCTGGATGTCTTTGAACAGGAGCCGCCGGCCGGGGATCATCCGCTGGTGCGCCACCCCCGCGTGGTGTGCACGCCGCACCTCGGGGCAAGCACGGTGGACGCGCAGGAGCACGTGGCGGAGATCATCTGCAAAGCCGTGAGCGACTATCTCCTGACCGGGGCGATCTCCGGGGCGGTCAACCTGCCCTCGCTGAGCGCCGAGCGCTTCGCCCAGATAAAGCCCTGGCTGAATTTGGCGCGGCGCTTTGGCGAGGTGCTGGCGGCCACCTGCGATAACGCCCTCGACCAGGTGGCGCTGAGCTACGATGGCGAGGTCGCCCGCTTCGAGACCGGCATGCTCAGCCGCGCCCTGATGGCGGGCCTTCTCTCGCGCGAGACGGACAGCGCCAACTTGATCAACGCCCTGGATGTCGCCAGGCGGCGTGGCATCTCCGTGACGGAGCAGCGCTGCGACACGCCGCGCGACTTTGCCAGCTCCATCAGTGTGCGCCTGGGGCAGGGGCAGGCCAGCCTCGAGGCCACGGCCACGCTGTACGGCAACAACGATCCGCGCATCGTGTCCTTTGGCGGCGTGCGCGTGGAGGCCCTTCTGGAAGGGCACATGTTGTGGCTGACCAACAACGACAAGCCGGGCGTGATTGGCCGCATCGGCACGCTGGTTGGCGAGAGCGGGGTCAATATCGCGCGCTTTCATCTCGGGCGCGGTCAATCGCGCGAGCGTGCCCTGGCCGTAGTGGCCGTGGACAGCGCGCCCTCGCAGGAACTGGTGACCCGGCTGCGCGCGCTGCAGGATGTGAACAGCGTGCACGCCGTGAACCTGACGAGGGCCTGACATGACGACGACCATCATCCTGGTGCGGCACGGCGAAACCCAGTGGAACCGCGAGGGCCGCTATCAGGGCAAGCTGGACATTCCGCTCAACGACAACGGTCGCGAGCAGGCGCGGCGCCTGGCGCTGGGGCTGGCGGCCGTGGGGCTGGATGCCGCCTATGCTTCCCATCTTGCGCGGGCGCAGGAAACAGCGCGCATGGTGTGTGACGGGCGCAAGCTCGAGGTGACGGCCCTGCCGGGGCTGGCCGAAATCAACCACGGCGACTGGGAGGGCAAGCTTGCCTCCGAGGTCGAGCAGAACTGGCCCAACGAGTTTGACGCCTGGAAGCACTGGCCGCACACGGTGCAGATGCCGGGGGGCGAGCGCCTTTCCGAGGTGCAGGCCCGCGCCGTGGCCGCGCTCACGGCCATCGCCGAGAAGCACGCGGGCCAGACCGTGCTGGTGGCGGCCCACGATGCCACCAACAAGACGCTGCTGTGCTGGGCCAGTGAGGCGCCGCTTTCCAGCTTCTGGCGCTTCAAGCAGGACCCGACAGCGGTCAATTGTCTCGAAGTCAGCCGCGTGCGCGATCTCTGGGTGCCGCGCATCGTTTTGATGAATAGCGTGCAGCACACCGGGGCGCTGATTTCAGGCATCGTCCACAAGGCGCTGTGACCGCGCAGGTCCTTCAGGCGTTGCCGCCCAGGCTCGTGTGCCGTTGGGTTCCGGGGTTTTTGTACAGCCGCCGCGCCAGCGCAATCTGGCCGCCGTGCCAGGCATCGTGGCGGTTGATGGTCCGAATGAAGGCATCCACGCGGCCCGGATAACCCGTGGACTCGGGCAATTCACGGGCAAGGTCTTCGTCACGCAAGGCGGCCAGGGTGTTGCGCAGTCGCGCGTGGGCCAGACGCAGCTCATGCAGCAGGATGGCGGCGGTATGGCGTTTGGGTTCGATGGTCTGCGGCACCGGCAGGCCCAGGCTTTGTTGCAGGATGCTTGCGTACATCTGCTTGCAGACGCAGAGGTGGGCCATCTGCCAGAGAATGCTGCCTGCGGGCGGCATGCTGGCGTCGGCGGGGACCAGTGCATAGCAGGGATGCTGAAACGCGGCTTCGTTGGCGCTGACGCCCTTGAGGGCGGATAGTACGGAATCAAACATGTGGCCGAAGTTCTCGTCGCAGGCCGCAAGCAGTTGGGAGATTTCGGACATGGCGTTTCGGGGCTGTCCCCCGTGCACAGCGCGAGCGACGGTACCTTCTACACGGTGACGGCCTTCTGTTTCTTGGACTTGCCGGCTTTGGCGGCGGGCAGGAATGTGTCCGCCAGTTTCTTGCGGTCGTCGTCGAGCTTGCCGCTCTGGGCAAAGAAGTTGAAGGGGTTGTCCCAGACCACCGTCTGAATCTGCGCCTCGGAAAAGCCCGCGCGGCGCATTTCGCCCACGGTCTTGGGCACGTTGAGCGGGTCTGAGACCCCCCAGTCCGCGCTGGAGTTCACCATCATGCGCTCGACGCCGAAACGCTTGAAGATGTTCGTGGCGCGCTCGGGGCTCAGCTTGGTGACGGGGTACACGGTGTGGCCAGCCCAGAAGCCGGCTTCCTTCGTGATGGGAATCGTCTCTTCGTTGTTGTGGTCGATCAGCAGCAAGTTGGGGTCGTTGCCCACTTCCTTGCAGATGTCGATCATGCGGCGGGTGCCCTTGAGCTTGTCTCTATGCGGGGTGTGCATCAGGACGGGCATTTTGAGCTTCTTGCCGAGTTCGAGCTGCTGGCGGAAAAACTCTTCTTCTTTGGGCGTGTGCGAATCGAGGCCTATTTCGCCGATTGCAACGCAAGTGGGATGCTTCAGCCACTGGGGCAAAATCGCCATCACGTCTTTGTTCACGCGGTCGTCGTTGGACTCTTTGGGGTTCAGGCCGATGCAGCACACGTGCTTGATGCCGAAGTCCGCCGCGCGCTTGACTTCATACTCCGTGATCTGCGCGAAGTAGTCGATGAATGATCCCACGTTGGTGCGCGGTTGGCCCAGCCAGAACTGGGGCTCATTGACGTAGCAGACGCCGGCGGCAGCCATGCGTTCATAGTCATCGGTAACGCGGCTGATCATGTGGATGTGCGGCTCGAAGATGCGCATGGTATGCCTCGTGTGTGCGGCCCCTGTTCCGCCCCCTTAACTAACGGGGGTTGCGGGAGAGGGATTGTAGATTTTGGCGTGGCGGGCGAAACCCCGACGAAAAGGGGGGTGACGTGAGCCGTCACCCCCTTCGCGCGCAAGTGACAGGCCGCGGGCTACTTGCCCACCATCTTGACCTCGCCGTCAATGCTGGCCTCCGCGATGCGGTTGAGCAGGCCGGCTGTGACTTCACCGATACCGATGCACTTGATGGTGCACTTGCGGAACAGGTTCAACCGTCTCACGTCGTCGGGCAGGTAAGTGCCCTCGTAGCGGTAGCCGTAAGGGCCGGGGAAGCGCAGCACCGGCTGGTCAGCATGCTTGACGCGGCTTTCAGGGTCGCCGGTCTGGTCGTCGGGGTCGCGCTTGTCCTGGATGGCCCAGTCGTCGTCCGTGGGGTCACCGTCGGAGAGGATGAAGATGGTGTCCGCGCCGTCGGAGAAGCCAACGGGGTCCACGTACTCATACTCCTTGCCCAGGCCGCCCTTGCGCACCTTGAAGGCGCGGTGGATGCCGCCGTGCAGGTTGGTGTTGCCCATGATCGTGCCGTGCTTGCGGTCCGTTGTGGGGGCGCCGGGCTTGATGGCATCGAGCTCGCGGATGGTGGCCTGCACGTTCTGCGGCGTGGCCTGGACCAGGCCCTTGGTCGAGTTCATCAGCTTGGCCTCGGTCCCGAACACGATGACGCAGTAGGACTGCTCGGGAGTCAGGCCCTTGAGCGAGAGCTTGAGGTACTCACGCGCCACATGGAAGCGGCAGGTGATCTTGTCCCAGGGCATCTCATCCTCGAGGTCCTTCTCTTTGGGCTTTTCCTCGGGCTTGGGGTCATCCTTGGGCTGCGGGTCCTGCTTGCCGGGCTCGTCACCGCCGGTGATGGGGCCCTTGCGCGGCGGCGGCGGCTTCTTGATCTCCTCTTTTTCCTTGGCGCTGAAGGGCGTCATCATGGAATCGGAGAGGTCGATCACATAGGCAATGCGGGTGCCCGCTGCCTCCAGGCCTACGAACTTGGGTTTGGGCGGCTCGGCGTAGCGGCCATCCTTGCCCCCTTCGCCGGCGGGCAGAGCCTTGCCGGGATTGAGCAGCATCCAGTGCCAGGGCTTGGCGTTGATGTAAAGCTTGTCGCCGCCCAGCGTCTCGCGCAGATAGCGGGCGAGCACGAGCTTGGTGCGCGGCGTCGTGTCCTTGTCATCGAGCAGATCAATGAGCTTCATGGCCGGCTTGCGGAACTCTTCAGTGCCCAGCTTGAAAGCCTGGGCCTGCAGGCAGCGGATCGCCGTTTCAGCCATGACGATGCGGTCAATGCCCTTGGTCTTCTTGACGCCCTCGGCCACGGTGTCGAGGAAGGGCAGCAGCTTGTCGCTGTTGTTCTGGGCCAGAGCTTCGAGGGCCGCCGCGCGCAGGAACAGGTCCTTGTGCTCGGTCGCGACCTTGTAGAGTTCATCTTCCTTGCCGTTGCTGCCCTCGATGAGCATGGCGCGGTACCACAGCCATGCCTCCTGGGCCGAGGGGTACTTCTCACGCCATTCCTTCCATGTGGGCACCGAGGCCTCATCGCTGAAGCTGTTGGCCGCGATGGACGCAATCAGGTAGTGCTCCTGATCGTTGGGGTCCCACTTCTTGGCGTAGCTGTCATAGAGAATCTTCAGCGCGCGGGGGTCCTGCGTCGCTGCCAGTTTGATGCGCCCTCTCGAACGCATCTGCAGGCTGGGACGCTTGATGTAGTCCTCGTACGCCACCTTCGCGGGGCCGTAGTCCGAGCTTTGCGAGCTCGACGAGGTGCCCAGCAACAGCACCAGCGCGGCACTTACCGCCGCGCCCCCCAAGAGCCTCATGGAAATCATGTCATTCCCCTCGAGCCTGCCCCGACGGGCCTCCTCCATCGGGGCGCGGCTTCACCAGCCCAGTCCTATGTGAACGATATTCTAACGAGGCTGGGTGCAAAAAGGCTCAACTTCGGGGCCGAATTCCCGGCCTGCCAGTTTCATGGCTGGTTCACCGTTTTGCCACACCCCCGGCCTACCAGTCGCCTATGCCGTCCAGCAGCATGCCCAGGTCCGCCACCGTGCGCTCGTGGAGTCGCGCCATGAAGCGCGCGGCGGCGGGCTGGTCTTCGACGTCGCCCACCATCTCGGCCACGTTGTGGTGTTCGAGCTGGAGGTTTGCGATCAGGCGGTCCTGGGGGCGAATGCGGTCGGGCGGTACG